>WNGJ01006808.1_pt1 | contig 16359 bp, 12 predicted proteins | sample 5400611 | NCBI WGS metagenome assembly WNGJ01 (sample SAMN13153375, study PRJNA577476) | soil metagenome | isolation source: 40 cm soil or saprolite under Garry oak tree replicate 1 | place: USA:California | collected 2016-06-15 | reverse complement strand
CGCGCGCGGTCGCTCGCGATCTATGAGGGTGGCGGGGCGTTGCTGTCGCTCTCCCGCAGCCGCAACCCGTGGCACCGGGCCGTCTACGACCGCCTGGTACGGGCGCTGCGCGCCCCCGATTCGGTGGCCGTGCGATGAACCTGGTTCCCCCCTCCGAGGAGCGTGACGACCTGCTGCGGCGCATCGCGCCGGACGTCAAGCTCGGTAAAAGCGTGCGGCTGTACGCGTTCGTGAACCTGTACGGCTGCGAGATCGGTGACGAGACGTCGATTGGTACCTTCGTCGAGATCCAGAAGGGCGTCAAGATCGGGGCGCGCTGCAAGATCCAGAGTCACACCTTTATCTGTGAGGGCGTGACGATCGCGGATGACGTATTCGTCGGTCACAACGTGAACTTTCTCAACGACCGGTACCCGGCCGCGACGACTGGGGAAGGGCGCGTGAAACGGGAGGGCGATTGGGTGCTCGAGGCGACGCAGGTCAAGCGAGGAGCGGCCATCGGTACCGGAGCGGTCATCCTTCCGGGAGTCACGATCGGCGCGGCGGCGGTGGTCGGGGCCGGCGCGGTTGTGACCAAGAGCGTTCCCGATGGAGCGGTCGTGCTGGGAAACCCCGCGCGAGTCGTGCGCTCGACGAGCAGGAAGCGGCGTCCGTGACGCGCGATGCGACGATCGCGCTGTTCTTCGGAACGCGCCCGCAGGTCATCAAGGCCAGCGTGTTGTGGGAGGCGCTGGCGCGGGTCGCGCCGGTGCTCGCCATCGACACGGGGCAGCACTACGACTACCAGCTCCACAAAGTGCACTATGACCAGCTGGGGGTGCCGCCCCCCAATGCCCACCTCGGTGTGGGCTCCGCGTCGCATGCGCGGCAGACGGCCGCGATCGCGGCAGCGGCGGAGGACTGGCTGCTCGCCCACGTCCCGCGCCTCGTGGTGGTGATCGGAGACACCAACTCGACCGTCGCGTGCGCCCTGGCGGCCGCCAAGCTGGGAATCCCGGTCGCCCACGTGGAGGCCGGGCTGCGCTTAAACGGGGGGGGGGGGCTGATCCCCGAGGAGGTCAACCGGCGCCGAGTGGATGCGATCGCCACGGTGCTGTTCGCCCCCAGCCGGCGCGCCGAGGAGATCTTGCGACGGGAGCGGCCCGATGCCGCGGTGCACTTCGTGGGGGACGTAGCCTACGACGTGCTGCAGCGGGCGCTCCCGCGGTTGCCGAGCGTCGCCGCTGTGCCGGCCTACGACCGGGGCTGGGGATCCGAGTTCGTGTTCGTCACGCTGCACCGCGCGGAGCTCGTGGACGACGCCGAGAAGCTCGCGGGCGTCATGCGAGCCCTCGCGGAGTCGCCTCTGCCCGGCGTCTTTCCCGTGCACCCGCGTACGGCTCGGGCGCTCGAGCGCCTCGGGAACGTGCCGATCGGGCGGCTACGGCGGTGCGAGCCCCTGGGGTACCTGGAGAGCCTCGCGCTGCTGCGGCACGCCGCCGCCGCGGTGACGGATTCCGGAGGCGTGCAGCGCGAGGCATACTGGCTGGGCGTCCCCTGCCTGACGGTGCGCGACGAGTCGGAGTGGGTGGAGACCCTGGAGTCTGGGGCGAACCGACTGGTGGCGCCCGCCGCGGCACGCGAGCTTCCCGGGGCGATCCGCAGCGCGGTCGCGGGACGGGGCAGGGCGGGACACCGGGGTGGGTGGGACCCGGTCGCTTACGGCGACGGGGGCGCCGCCGCGCGGATTGCGACCATCCTGGCGGCGTGCCTGTCGTCCTCCTCGAGCAAGTGACGATAGGCGTCGAGCAGGCGCCCGCGCTCGACCGGCCACGCGATCCCCTGAAGCGCGCGCTGCGCCGCGCGCGCGCGCTCGCAGCGCTCTTCGGATGTTGCCCGGGCGAAGGCGAGGATCGCCCGCACGAGATCGGTGGCGTCGCCGGGATTCCAGAACCAGGCGCTGGCGTCGTCGAGGTAGTGGCTATAGCTCGGTAGCCGAGCGGCGAGGACGGGGATCCCGAGATGCACGGCCTCGAGCAGCTTGTTCGAGAGGGAGTAGCGGGTCATGGCGTCGAGCCGCGTCGGTACCAGGACGGCGTCGGCACGCCCGAGCCTGGCCCGGAGCTCGCGCTGCGGGAGCGGGTGCTCGAAGCGGATGACCGCCGCGGCGCTGAGGCTGACAACCAGCTGCTCGAGCCGGGACCGCTCCGGGCCGTCGCCCAGGATGCTGAGTCGGGCGTCGGCGCCTCGCTGGCGGGCGTGCAGCACGCCCCTCACCGCTCCGTCCACCCCATAGGGCAACGTGAGCGTGCCGTGGTAGATGAGCTCGAGCGATCCTCGCGATGCCCGTGGCGCCGGGGAGATGGGGGGACCCAGATCGAGCGGGTCCGCGCTGTTGTGGATCACGATGCGTCGCTCGGGACGCTCCAGCGGGCGGGCGTCGAGCAGCCCGGCGATCGGCTGATTGGCGACGATGGTGAGGTCGGCCCGCGAGCGGGCCTGGCGCTCGAGCGCGCGGGCGAGGGTGGACGCGAGCCGCCCCAGGGCGCCCGAGAACCGGGACCGGGCGAATTCGGGGAAGATCTCGTGCATGTCGAAGATCAGCTTCGCGCCGCGGCGCCGCGCCGGCGTCGCCGCCCAGACGAGGAAGTCGGGCAGCGTATGGACGTGCACGAGCTTCACGTGCGCCAGCCGCGGGTGGCGGGCCAGCAGGCAGCGGCAGCGCCACACGAACCCCGCGTATTGGCGCAGGTACCCGAGGAGCCGGGGGCGCGACTTCCGGCCGGGGACGCGGATGACCGTCACGCCGCGGTGCCGCTCCACCGCGCGAGCGCCTAGCGGACGCAGCGCTACGACGGCGACGCGGTGCCCCCCCTCCCCCCCCCACTCGGCGGTGCTCACCGCGAGCGCCTCGCGCTTGACACGCGGGTCGTCGGGAAAGGTCGTATAGGCGAGGTGGACGATGTCGATTGGTGGAACGCGGGATCGCGGCATCTGCTCCGAAGAATGAGTGGCCCGGTCCGCAGGTCAAGGGCGGCGCCCTGACCGTGGCACGCCTCCGAGTCCTGGCCGTCACGAACATGTACCCGACGCCCGAGGACCCGGCGTACGGTGCCTTCGTGGCGACGGAGGTAGCGGCATTGGCGCGGGCGGGCGCCGACGTCCGGGTGGAGTTCATCAACGGGCGGCGGAGCCGCGCCGCCTATCTCGCCGCGCCGCTTCGTATCAACCGGGTAGTGCGGTCCGGAGGGTGCGACGTGGTGCACGCGCACTATGGTCTCACGGGCGTCGTGTCACTGTTTCAGGGGCTCCCCCTGGTGGTGACGTTCCACGGCGACGATCTGCTGGGAACGGCCAACGGCCGCGGCGGCGTGACGCTCAAGAGCCGCATCATCCGGCGCCTGGGTCATGCCGCAGCTCGACGCGCCGATGCTCTGATCTGCCAGTCCGACGCAATGCGCCAGGCCCTGCCGCGCGCAGCGGACCGCGCGCGCGCCCACGTTATCCCGATGGGTGTGGACGAGCGGTTCACTCCCGATGACAGGGCGGCAGCGCGCGCGCGCCTCGGGCTCGCCGGCGCGGAGCGGCTGGTGCTGTTTCCCAGCACGCCGGCCGAGCCCCGGAAACGCCTGGATCTGGCTCAGGCCGCCGTGAGCCTGCTTGCCGCCGACGGCGGCCCCGTGCGGTTGTGGGTCGTCACCCGCGTGCCGCACGATCGGCTGCCCGATTACTATCGTGCGGCGGATTGCCTCATCGTCACGTCGGACTGGGAGGGCGGCCCGATCGTCGTCAAGGAAGCGCTGTGCTGCGACGTGCCCGTGGTCTCCGTGGACGTGGGCGACGTGCGTTCCTGGCTCGAGCTCACGCCCGGCTGCCGGCTCGTGGCGCGCGATCCAGCGGCGATCGCCGCCGGCCTCCAGGAGGTGCTGAGCGGACCGCGGCGCGTGGACGGCAGTGCGGTGCGGCGGGAGGTGTCGGCGGAGCGGGTCGCCGCGCGTGTCATGGGCGTGTATCGGGAAGCGATCGCGCGGAGGGAGGGGGGGGGCTGAGATGTGCGGGATCTGTGGCGTCGTCGCGTTTCAGGAAAGCGCGGACGTGACCCGAACCCTCGAGCGGCTGACCGAGGCGCTGCGGCACCGCGGCCCGGACGGCTGCGGGTTCCGCTTCATCCGCGGTCGCTCGGCTGGGCTGGGCCATCGGCGGTTGAGCGTCGTGGACCTGGCGACGGGCGCCCAGCCGATGGCCAATGAAGACGAGAGCATCTGGGTCAGCTACAACGGCGAGATCTACAACCATCTGGAGCTCCGCCGCGAGCTCGAAGACCTCGGGCATCGATTCCGCACCAACGCCGACACCGAGGTTCTGGTGCACGGCTTCGAGGCATGGGGCCCGGCGTCGTTCAGTCGCCTCAACGGCATTTTCGCTTTCGCGCTGTTCGACGGCCGGGCGACGCCGGGGGATCTGTGGCTCGTGCGGGACCCTGCGGGGGTGAAGCCGTTGTATCTCGGCCGGCAGGGGGACTCCTGGTGGTTTGCGAGCGAGCTCAGCGCGGCGCGCGGGTGTGGCCTGGTCGAGGCGGAGGTCCGGCCCGACGCGATCGACGAGTTCCTGGTGTACCGCTTCATCCCCTCTCCGGGAACGCCCTTCCGACACGCCTGGAAGGTTCCACCCGGTCACACGTGCCGCCTGCCGCTCGGGCGACTCCCCGCCGAGCCGACCTTCGAGCCATTCGAGGCGGGCTTCGGACCGAGCGCGCTGCCCCGGAGCGCCGGAGAGTGGGGCGAGGCGCTGCGCGCGGCGCTCGGCGCAGCGATCCAGCGCCAGCTCATGGCGGATGTGCCCGTGGGCTCGCTCCTCTCGGGCGGAGTGGACTCGGCCGCCATCACGCGCGTGATGCGGGACAATCTTCCCGAGGTGCCGCAGGCCTTCGCGGTCGGGTTCCGCGGCGACTCGAGCGGCGAGCTGGCCATGGCGCGGCGCGCGGCGGCGGCGCTCGGCGTGCCGCTACAGGAGGTCGCCGTGACCTCCGAGCAATACCTCCAGGCGTGGCTCGACCAGGTCAGCCGGCTGGGCGAGCCGATCGCGAACAGCGGCAGCCTGCTCGTCGCGGAGCTGTGCCGCACCGTGCGCGCCACGCACAAGGTCGTGCTGACAGGGCAAGGCGCGGACGAGCCCCTCGGGGGCTATCCACGGCATGCCGCGGAGCGGCTGTATCCCGTCGCCCGCCTGCTCGGGCCGCTGCTGCGCGTTCTCCCCGAGCGCCTCGGGGCGAGCGATCGGGTGGCGCGCGCGCGCCGGGTGGCGAGCGAGTCCGATCGCGCCCGGCGGTTCACGGAGATCCTCGCGGTGTTCAGCCCCCGCGAGGCCGCCGGGCTCACCGGGCGTCCCCTCGATGCGGAGCGCCTCGCGGCGCCGGTGCGGCGCTGGATCGACCAGCACCCCGACGACGGTGACTCAGCCAACGCGCTGCTGCGGGTCGATGCCCGGCTCTCCCTGGCCGACGACCTGTTGACCGTCGCCGACCACATGGCGATGGCGTCGTCGGTGGAGCTGCGGGTTCCGTTTCTCGACCTCGAGCTCCTCGCCCTCGTGGAGCGCATGCCGAGCCGCTACAAGGTTTCGAGGCTGGGGGAACGGAAGTGGTTGTACCGGCGGGCCGTGCGGCCCCTCCTGCCGCAGGCCTTGCGTGGACCGCTGCTGGGCTGGCGCGCTCGCACCGGCCGCAAGCTGGGCTTCACCACACCGCTCGATACCTGGTTCCGGCGCTGGGTGGCGCGGGACGCGGAGGAATTCCTCGTCGGTCGCGCAGCGCGACTGCCGGCGTACGTGCGCGGCGATCAGCTGCGGGGCTATCTCAGGTCCGTCCGGCAGCAGGACCTGCCGCGCAGCCGGCAAATGCTCGCATTGTTCGTCCTCGAGTCCTGGCTCCGCGGAGTGCACGCATCGTGAAGTGGCGCGCGCTGGGCGGGCTGGTCGTGGTGGCGCTGCTCGTTTGGGCGGCGTACGTCTCGCCCGCGATAGCGGTCTTCACCGCCTTCACGGTTGTCGTGGCGGTCGGGCTGTTTCTCGTGCCCAAGGTCGCGCTGGCCGCGATCGCGCTCTTCCTGCTGGTACAGCCAATGTTCGTGAACCTGGCGGGCGGCTCGGACACATCGCTGGGGCTCGCGCTGCACCGGTTGCACCAGGCGTTCACGGTCGCCGCCGTGTTGCGGATCGCGTTCTTCCTCGGGTGGGAGCGGGTGGACCAACGCTTGCGTCCCTGGCTCTGGCTCACCGTCCTCTTTCTCGCGACGGGCCTCGGCTCCGCCGTCGTGGAGCACGTGCCGCTGCAGACGATGGCGCTCGGTGCCTTCCTGGCGGTCAAGTTTCAGGTGTTCCTGCTGCTCGCCCTGACCATCCCCTGGAGCGAGCGCGACTGCGAGCGCATCATGCGGGTGGCGTTGTGGCTCGGGCCCCTGCTGCTCGCGAGTGGGATGGTGTTGTGGCTCGCGCCCCGCGACGTTCAGGACCTCTTCATCGACACGACGTTGGAGGGAGGGGGCGGGGGCCCCATCCCGCGCCAGGGCCTGACCGCGATGCAAGGCATCTTTCCGCATCCGGGCGTGTTCGGCTGGGCGGCGGCGGTCACCGGGTGTTACGGCGTCGCCGCATTGCTGACGGGTCGTCCTGCCTGGCGCGGCGGCGGAATCGTCAGCGTGGGGGCGAGCATGTTGGGGATCCTCGGATCGCTGCGCCGCAAGCCGCTGGGGGCGCTGCCGCTCGTCGCGCTGTACGGCGTCATCCGCTTCGCCAAGGGGCGGCAGCGCTGGGCGGTGCTCGCCGTGTTGGTGGTGCTCGGCGGTGGGGCCGCCGCGCTCGCCGCCGGCCGCGTGCAAGCGGAGTACCGCGACGCCCTGAACTATGTCGATCCGCTCGCGCCCACGATGCCGCGCGTCCTGCTCTATGTGACCGGCGCGCAGATCGCCAACGCGCGCTTTCCCCTGGGTGCGGGGTTCGGCCGGTTCGGAGGATACGCTTCCGCCCTCGACTACAGCCCGCTGTACGACCAGTACGGTCTGAGCGGCGTGTACGGACTCACCCCCATCGACCCGTTTTTCATCATGGACACGTACTGGCCGCATATCGCCGCCGAAACGGGCTGGCTGGGAGCGGCCATCCTGCTCGCGTTCTACCTGCTGCTCGCGGGACGGACGGCGCGCGTAGCGCTGGGCGCCACCGATGCGGCGACGCGGGCCGTGGCGATCGGCGCGTGCCTCGCCGTGCTCGAGGGTCTGGTGGAGAGCGTCGCGGGGGCGGTCTTCGAGGGCGCGCTGCTCGCCTACGTGCTGGCCATCCCGCTGGGCGTCGCACTGGCCCGCTCTGCCACTTCCCTACCGGCCGGAGCGGGAGCGGGAGCGGGGGCGGGGGCCGCGGTCACGCCTTAGCGTCCTGGCGCATCAGCAGGACCAATACCAGGAGATACGTCCAATCAGACACGGCGAAGCCGATCGGGAAGGCCAGCAACCCCTTCGGCCGTAGCAAGAGCCACGCCGTGCCGAGGCGCAACGCCGCTCGCCCCAGCGACAGAGCCGCGAGGGTCCGGTTGCGCGTCAGCGCGATGTAATGACGCTCCAGCAGCGACGCGCCCATGTTCGCGACATACGCGATGGAAAGCGCTTGCAGCACGCCCGCGACCGCGACGGCATCCGCCGCGGTGAAGCGCCCGTGCTCCAAGACGAGCCGAACCAGACGGCTGGCGGAGAGCGCGAGCAAACCTGCGATCCCCGCGGCTAGCCCGAGTCCCTTTCCCAGGACGCGCAGCACCTCGCGGCGCGAGGGCGGAACCCCTGTCGTGGCGATCTGGTTCGTCCACCGCGCGAGGACGAGCGGGACCAGAGCGCCGTCGAACAACACTCCGGGTACCGACACGAGACGCACGGCGTATTCGAGGTGGGATACGGCGCCGACACCGAGCGTGGCGGCGAGCAGGCGCTCCACGAGGGGGGCCGCGCCGATCGCCGCACTCGCCGCGGCCTGCGCCGATGCCGCGCGTTGCAATCCACGGAGCGACTCCGGGTGCGCGCCTTGGCCGGAAGGCAGCTCTCGGGCGACGGCCCGGCGCAGCCACCACGCGCGCGACACCTCGCCCGCTCCCAGGCCCAGGACCACGCCCCACAATCCTCCACCCAGGGGCACCAGCGCCACGCCCACCAGTGCGCCAGCCCCGCGCCACAGCATCGACCCTGTCGCGCGCGCGATCCGCCCTTGCGAGACCAGCGCTCCGGAGAAGACGGCGGCGGCACACCACGCCAGCGCGAGCGGCGTGAGGCACAGCGCATATTGCAGGATCAAGCGTCGCAGCGCCGGTGCTGCGAGTCCCACGAGAATCGGTACGCCCACGAGCCACGTCACCAGCCCGGCAGCGGCGCTGCGGCGGGCGGCCGCGTCCAGGTAGCGGCCCGCGCTGCCGTCGGCGCGGTGGAGCTGTCGCGCGGCAAACGGCACGATCGCCTGCTCCACCCCCTGGCCCAGTGTCCCGCCGAGGAAGAGCACGGCGCTGTAGGCGATGAAGTAGGCGTCGGTGCGCTGGCCTGAGCCGAAGATCGCCGCGAGGAGGATCGGAATGACGAAGGCGGGCGCGCGCGCGACCGCGCTGACCAACGCGAGATAGAGCGCACGCCGCGCCGCTGCCATCATGCGAACGACCGCATTAAGATCGTGGACGATGGCATCACTCGCGCGATTCCACAAACTCGCGAGCGGCGTGGATCCCGCCGCTCGACGCATTCGGCGCGAAATCGGTCGCGTCGCCCGGGAGCTGGGGCCCGCCGACCGCGTCCTCGACCTGGGCAGCGGCCAGGCTCCCTACGCCGACCTGTTCCCGCACCGTCGCTACGTCACCGCCGATCTGTTCGGCGCCGCGGACGTGCGGTGCGACGCGACCATCCTGCCGTTCGCGGCGAAGGCCTTCGACCTCGTGCTCTGTACCGAGGTGCTCGAGCACGTGCCCGATCCGGACGCGATGCTGCGCGAGATCCGCCGAGTCATCGACGAGCGCGGCGCGCTGATCCTGACGACGCCTCTCACGTGGGGCGTGCATGCGGTGCACGATTACCAGCGGTGGACCGCATCAGGGCTGGTCCGGGTGCTCGCGAGACACGGCTTTCAGGTGGACCAGGTTCGGACGCGGGGAGGCATCTTTCTCGCCCTGGGAGCGCTGTTGCTGATGATCCCCTGGCAAGTGTTTGGCGAAGCCCGCGGGCGCAGCTGGTGGCAGACCGCGCTGTACGCGGTCACCTATACCCTGCTCGTCGTTCCGGCCCTCGCGGTGGCGGCGCTCGATCCGCTGGATCGGCGCAAGCAGTTCACGCAGGGATACGTCAGCCTTGCTCGCTGCGCCGCATCGCTGCCGGCTGCAGGCGCAGCGCCTGCAGCTGGAGGTTCGCGCTCTCCGCCATCGCCACCAGCAGGGCGAGCGCCGCTCCCAGGATCGCCGCGGTGAGGGCCCACAGCTTCCGGACCGGGGCGGACCTCATCACGGGCTCGATCGCGGGGTCCACTGCCGTGAGCGCCGGGGTGTCCCGCACCTCCTGGATGCGAGCCTGCTCGAGCTGGCTGCCGAGCTGTGCGTAGACGCCCTGGACCCGTTCCACGTCGCGGCGCAACCGCGCCTCCTCGAACTGCAGCTCAGGCGACGCCACATTCCGGTTCCGCTCGTAGAAGCGGCGCAGTGCGTCCTCGCGCCCCTGGAGCGAATCGGAAAGGGCCTGCCAACGCCCCTCGAGGAACTGGCGCTCGGCGGTGGCGCGCCTGCGCCGGATGGTGATGGCGAGCTGGTTCAGCGCGGCGAACGCGGTGTCGGCCATGAGCTTCGCGACCGTCTTCGACGGCCCGTCGAGCTTGAACGTCACCATCCCGGTGCGCGGGTTCGTCGTCGTCTCGAGGTGCCTCCCGAGGATCTTCACGGCGCGACGCTGGTCTCGGGCGTCGGGGTGCTCCTTGCGGGACCAGTATTGCGCGAGGGTGAGCAGCTCCCCGTGCTCGCCGAGCGGGAACTCGGCCTCCGTCACGTGTTGCTGCAGCGAGCGGCTCTTCAATAGCGCTTCATAGAACTGGGGATTCGTGGGCCCGCCGCCGCTGCCGAAGCCAAACTGCGCCGCGAGGCCCAGCACGCCTCCCGCCCCGCCCATCCCCCCGCCGCCCGCGCCCCCGAGATTCATCTGCTGCCCCGTGTCCACTACGAGCGTCGCTCCGGCTTGATACCAGTAGGGCACCAAGAAGCTCGCCGCCACGGCCACAACGGCTGCGCCGAGCGTCAAGCCCACGGTGCGCCGGCGCGCCGCCCACAGGCGCACCCACACGAGGCGGGTGTCCACGCCGCCGTGCAGCAGCAGCCGCAACCCGGTCAGCAGTCCGGGCATGTCACCGTTTCAGCACGACCGCGAGCGTCACGGACGCGGCGACGAGCTGCGCAATCACTCCGAGCACCGTGACGATGTCCGGGGGCCTGACCGACATGTCCCGCTCCGGCACCACGACCTCCGAGCCCGGCCCGGGCTTCGGGTCGCCCCCGAACAGCAGCAGGGTGTAGGAACGCGTGCGGACCTCGCCGTTGGCGTAGTGCACGCTGACCCGGCCATTGTCCCCTCGGTAGCTGACCCCGCCGGCGGCATTGAGGTAGTAGCGCAGATCCTTGCCCTTCTCCCACAACACGCTCCCCGGGGCGTTGACGGCGCCCGAGACTTTGACGCTCGGCTGATACTGGGGGACGACGATCGAGTCGCCATCCTGGAGCGTGAGGTTGTAGCGCGAGTCGCGTTGTTTCAGCGCGCGCGGCAGGTCCGTGTTCACCCGGCCCAGGTGCTGTGCGGTGCGGACGAAGCGGACCCCCTCGGGGTAGGCGAGCGGCGTGAGGCCGCCCGCGCGCTCGATCAAGTCGGTCAACCGATCCTTGCCCGACAGGAGCGCGTACGCTCCGGGAAAGCGGACCTGGCCGAGCACGTAGACGGTCTGCTGCAGGGCGAAGTCCGGCTGCCGCAGGATCGACACGTTGTCGTAGGGCTGGAGGGCCACCTCGGCGGCGCCGCCCGCGGGGAAGCTGAGGCCGGGCGGCCCCACGTAGCGGCCGGCCGAGTCGCGACTCATGAGATAGGACGAGTCCAGGGGGACGCGGATCGTCTGCGCGAGTTGTCCCTGCGCCCGGTCCGCGGGCAGCCGCGCGATCTCGGCTTCCTTGAGGTACGCCCCGACCTCCGGCCCGCGCGCCTGGATCATCAAGTCCCGGAGCGTCATCCCCGCTCGCCACGGATAGCGGCCGGGCCGGTTCACCGCGCCGACGATCGCCACGAAGTAGGACCGATCGAGCGGCGGCACGGAGTCCACCACGACCGAGTCGCCGTCCTCCATCGCCAGCCCGGGAACGAGCACGGCGCCGAAGGCTTGGCCTGCGGGGGGAGGCGCGGGGGAGCCCGGCGGGTCCGCCGCCGCCCGCGCGCGCACGGGGAGCTGGACGTCCACGACGGCGCGTGGGAACGGCCCGGTGCCGCGCTCGGGGATGGGAACGATCCGGAAGACGGACAGGCGCTCGAGCGCCGCGTCGGGGCCGAAGCCGCCCGCCGCACGCACCAGGTCGGGCAGTCGCTCGGCGGGCTTCAGCTCGTAGATCGCCGGGCGGAGCACCGCACCGGTCATCCGGACCCGCTTGCCGTGCAGCCCGACGTACACGACGTCGCCGGTCTCGAGGCGGATGTCGTCGTGCTTCTCGCCGCGCAGCAGATAGTCGTAGAGATCGAGGCTGGCGACCGCCTTGTCCTGGCGACGGATCTCGATGGTCCGCATGCCGGCGCGCGCGGTGACCCCCCCCGCGGCGTACAGGGCCGTGAGCGCGGTGCCGAGGGCGCTGATCTGGTAGGCGCGTCGCGTACCTGGTCCAGCGTGAGGTGCGAGACGAACACCTGCCCGACCTGCGGGATGAGGATGAAGCCTTCGCGCGTCACCGGGAGCGTGTAGGCGAGCTCGACGTCCCCGGTGAGGATGAGCACGAGCTCGTCCCCAGCGCCGAGCCGGTAGTCGAGCGGCACGGGCCCAGCGAGGACGGGGAGAAACTGGGTGGAGCTGCGGCGGAAGACGTCGAGCCCGAACACGTAGTTCCCGGCGGCGAGCGATTCGGGAGCGATGGCCTCGGCGCCGGAGGCGGTCGCGCCGGAGCGCTGCGAGTCGTCCCGCATGCCGCTCGGGCTCAGGCCCAGCGCCCGCACCGCCGCCAGCTCCGAGGTGCCGGGGCTGGGCGTCACCTGCCCTGGCGTCGTCGGGCCGAGGTAGGCGTCGAGCAGATTGCTGGGATACCCGCTCGCGACGAGCCGGGAGACCGGAACCCTGGATGCGGTTCCGGATCTCCTCCGCCAGGGCCGGATTCTGCTGCAGCGCCTGCTGCAGCATCTGCTGCCCCTGGGCGGGCGGCGGGACTTGCTGGGCCGGGGCGAGGCGCGACACGACAGAGCTCAACAGCAGCGCGAGCACAGCGGAAATCGTGGCAAACCTCACTGCGCGGACATACCTCCGAGGGTTCGGAACGAGCGAGACCGTAACCTGATACCTAAGTCACGGCACGTCAAGGTATTGGCAGCGTCTGGCGGCCGGTGACGGCTCCGCTCATATTGCGGCGGCGTACCGCACGACCGTTGGCCACCCCATAGGAGAATCCATCGCAGTGGCTCGGTTACCGAGAACCCTTCAAAAGAGCACGGAGGGCACCCCGTCTACGGGCGCCCCCCTCCCGGGTACGGACATCCGACTGGTGCGTCTCGCGCTGCACCGGCGGGCGCCGGAGAACCTGCGACGCCAGTTCACGCGCGCCGCTCTGCGGGTGGCTTCTCTGGTTGTCGCCGACCTCCTGGTGCTCGTGGCGTTGCGGGAGCTGCACCGTCTGATCGGCGACGTGGGATGGCTGCTGCCGCGCGGATACTTGAGCGTCTGGCAGGATGCCTCGGCGTTGGTGCTCGGTCTTGCGGTCACCGGGAACTACGGGCCAGGCGACGATCACCGCGATCCGGCGCGCCTGTTCGGCGGCTGCGCGCTGGCGACGGCGTTGCTCTTGTGGTCGGCGCCATGGTCGCGCTCACTCGTGCCGGTGCTGCTGCAGTGCGTCCCGACGGTGGTCGTGGTGTGGGGCGCCGTGGTCGCCGAGCGCGCCGTGGTGGACCTGCTGGTGCAGCGGTTCGCGCCGAGCCCGTCGATCATGGTGCCGACGCTGGCGGTGGGCTCGCTCGATGGCTTCAAGGACCTCGTCGCAGGCCGGGGACTGTGGTGGATGCAAGACTGCCGCTCCGTGGGCTTCGTGGACGTCGCCACGCCGCCCTCGGCCGCCTCGTTGGGCGGCCTGGCCGACCTGCCGCACCTGCTCGACGAGCTGAAGGTGGAGCGCGTGGTGATGTGCGGCTACATACCGGACGATGAGTTCGCGCGCGTGCTCGACGCCGCGGTGGTGGCCGGGTGTGAGCTGCTGGCGATTCCCCCCTGGTCGCTGCACGCCGGGACGCATCCGCGTCTGGTGCGGCGGCGGGGGCAGGTGCTGTTCGAGCTGTCGCCCCTCTCGACGTTGCCGCTGCCGCACACGCTCGCCTACGCGCCGCAGCGGTTGTATGCGCGGTACGGCAAGCGCGCCCTGGACATCGTGGGCGCGTCGGTCGGCATCCTCCTGGGGGCCGTCCCGGTCATCATCGCCGCAGCGGCGATGCGCCTCGACAGCCGGGGGAAGGCGTTTCTGCTGCAACCGCGGGTGGGCCGGGGAGGACGCGTGTTCGAGATGCTGAAGCTGCGCACCATGGTGGCGGGGGCGGAGCGCGACGGCGTGGCGCGCTGGGCGAGCGCGGCGGACCCGCGCGTGACCCAAGTCGGGCGCTGGGTGCGGCGCCTGCGCATCGACGAGCTGCCGCAGCTCGTCAATGTGCTGCTCGGTCAGATGTCTTTGATCGGGCCTCGGCCCGAGCGGCCCGAGCTGCACGACCAGATCGTGCAGCGGTATCCCGACTTCGTCGGCCGCCTCGCCGTCAAGCCGGGGATCACCGGGTTGGCTCAGGTGCTCGATGGATACGCCGATTCGCTGGAGTCGTCGGAGCGGAAGCTCGCGCTCGACCTGGGCTACACGGCCAACCTGTCGCTGTGGTTGGACGTGGTGATCCTGCTCAAGACGGTGCGCGTGCTGGCAACGGGGGCGGGAAGCCGCTAGCCACGACCGTCGTGCGCGCGTCCTGGGCGAGGACGAAGAGCGCGCCCAGCAGCAGGTACAGCACGGTGTTCTCGAACAGGAAGTTGTAGACCATCAGGAACGGCGCGAGCAGCATCAGCGCCCGGGTCAGGGCCCACGTCAGCTCGGGGCGGGGTGCGCGTCGCAGGTTGCGGCGAATCCTCGCGAAGAAAACGACGACCAACGCCAGGCCCACGACCCCGGTGCGGTAGGCGACCTCGGCGTACGAGTTGTGGATGTAGTGGGTGGCATCGAACCTGACGCCGTTCATGTCGGCGATCAGCGTCGTGATGGTGCTCCCCATGCCGGTGCCGACGGCCGCGCCGACGGGGTCCCGCGTGAGGTAGTCGGCGACCGATTTGACCTCGTAGATTCTGCTGCCCAGATCGTAATAGTTGTAGTTGGTCGGGTCTCGCGCCGCGGGCACCGAGAAGCGGCGCACGCCGTAGAGCACGTCTCCGTTGAACGCTAGAGCGGACACGAGGAAGAGGGACGCGGTCGCGCTCGCCAGCGTGGCGAGCTTGGTGCGCGCCCGCACCCGCGCGAACAGCAGGAACCCGAGTGCGAGGACCATGAGGCCGATCACGGCGCGAGACTGGCTGAGCCACAGCCCGAACACGTATACTGGCATGAAGGCGAGGAACACGCCCATCCTGGCGCCGCGCCAGCCCGCCTCGAGCAGGAAGACGACGATCACGGCGACCCAGGGGAGGAACTGCAGCGCGGTCGTCCACAGCCGGTTTTCGATGCCGTAGCGGGCGAGCTGGATGGCGACGTCGGCGGTGAACTCGAGCGTGACGACGATCGCCACCAGGTAGAGGAAGGCTTCGACGTCGTGCCGTTTGCGGGTGGCGTGTCCCAGCGCCCAGCAGCTCAGCCAGAAGACGGCCGGCACCTTGAGGTAGCGATACAGGTCGCCGAAGAGGTAGGTCGGCGGGTTGTGCCGCAGCAACCCGGTGAGGAAGGCGAGGATCGTAAACAGCGTGAGGGGCAGCGCGAGCCCGAGCGCCGCCCGGCCTCGCACGATGGTCCCCGTGCGGGACGTGGTGAGCTCGCGGAGGACGAGGAGGTAGAGGAGCAGCGCCAGAATGGCCCCTTCCAGCACGCCGCGTAGCACGACCACCTGGCGAGACACCTCGCCGGGCGCCCGCGAGATGACGGCCATGGTCGTCACCAGAAATGCGACCAGCAGCGCTCTGAGGATACCCGTTCGCAATGGCTAGCTCACCGACGAAGTCGTCGCTGGTGCTGACCGTCGTCACCGGGGGCAGTATCGTCCTCTCGTTCGTCGCCCAGGTGGTGATCGCGTACCTGTTCGGCGCGGGAACGGAGATCGATTCCTATTTCGTCGCCACGGCAATCCCGACCTTCGTCGCCCTGCTGGTCAACGACGCCGTGGGATTGGCGATCCTGCCGCTGATGAACCAGCTCAAGATCGAGCGCGGCGATGCCGTGCTCGCGGACTTCCGGCGCTCGACGCTGGGGCTGCTCGTGGCCGGGGCCGCGGGCGGCGCGGTGCTGTGCGTCGTCGCGTCGGGACCGATCATCGGCATCTTAGCGCCCAGCCTCGAGCCGCGCCAGCACGCCCTCGCCGCGCAGCTGTTCTCCATCCTCATGGTGTCGGCCGGGCTCAGCATGATCGCCTCGACGCTGCTGTATTTCAAATACTTCGGCATGATCGCCTCGACGCTGCTGTATTTCAAATACTTCGATAACGTCTTCGTCGTGCCATCGTTCGTGCACTTCATTCCGCCATCCCTGATCGCCATCTTCGGCCTGCTGTTCGCCAAGGAGTGGGGGGTGAAGAGCCTGGCGGTCGGCGCGTTGGCGGGATCGGCGTCGCAGTGCGTCGTGTTGCTCGCCACGTCCGCCAGGACGCTGTTCGCGCCGCGCCGCGCGCACGGCGACCGCACCCGGCCGCTCCAGGCGTTGCGCAACGTGCCCCTGGTGGTGTGCTCGCTGCTCCCGGTGCCCGCGGTGCCGGTGATCGACCGCTACCTCGCCTCGGCGCTCCCGCCGGGCAGCATCTCGCACCTCGCGTATTCGTGGACGATCGCGCTGGCGCTCGCCTCCCTCGTGTCCCGGGGAGCGATGGTGCGGCTGTTTCCGTACTTCGCCGAGAAGGCGCATACCGACGTGGCGCAGCTCCGGGCCAC
>WNGJ01020701.1_pt1 | contig 16362 bp, 14 predicted proteins | sample 5400611 | NCBI WGS metagenome assembly WNGJ01 (sample SAMN13153375, study PRJNA577476) | soil metagenome | isolation source: 40 cm soil or saprolite under Garry oak tree replicate 1 | place: USA:California | collected 2016-06-15 | reverse complement strand
GGTCGCGCGTGCCCGCGCCTTGACGCACGCCAACGGCTGTTTCGCGTGCGCTCAGTCGACGACGTCGAGCTTGACCTTGGCCACGCCCTTGGCGGTGAGCCCCAGCGTTTCGGCAGCGGACGCGGAGACATCCACCACACGGCCGCGAACGAACGGGCCGCGGTCGTTCACCCGCACCGTCACCGAGCGCCCGGTGGCGACGTCGGTGACGCGCAGCCGCGTGCCGAACGGCAATGTGCGATGCGCGGCGGTCAATTCGTGCTTATCGAACTTTTCGCCGCTCGCGGTATGCGGGTCGTAGCTGTAGAAGCTCGCCAGCCCATGGGGTGCACTCGTCGCGCCGGCGGTCTGCCGCTCCGCTTTCTCAGTCGCGGGCATCCGATGCCTGGCGACGGCTTTCCTGGTCGGTTCGAGCGCCGCTTGGCGACTCGCGCCGGTCACCACAGGGGGTTGCTGCGCGCAGGCCGCAAGGGCGGCAGCGCTCAGCGCAGCGGCCAACAGCCGCAACGCTCCCGAAGACGAGGGCTTGGCGCCAATGCCGGCGCCCGACGAGCTGATGGCTGACACGTTACGCACTCCCCTACCGATATCCCCGCCGGTAATGGGGGTGGAAACCATGGCCCGATCACGGCCAAATCCGCGTCGATGACGTGAATTGTTTCTTGTGTGGTTAATTTGCCACACCGACAGCGCGGCAACAGGTGTCGTCCGCGAGGGGCATCCCGCACGCGTGCATCGCGGGGACCCCGTTGTGGGGGGACCCATGACCTCGGGCCGGTGGTCATGGGGTCCCTGCTTGCCGCCGATCGCGGTCGGGGGCTTGCGCAGGGACGACGAGAACCGCATGCCGCGGATTAAGCGAGCGTTAAGGACTTGGCGGCGACGATCGACGTGCACTATCGCATTATTCGGCGGGGAGATTCCGATGCTCACGAGCAGCAGGTATGTCGTCAACGCCAGCCCGCGCTGCTGCATGTTCTGCGGAGAGCCGTTCCGTCCGCGCGACGGCTACGTTGAATTTTGGCGCACGTCCGCGGGACAGCACTTTTGCTCAGAGTTTTGTGCTGACGACGCCGAGGAAGCGCAGTTCCGCAAGCGCCGGGCCGCCGCGGCCGCGCACCCCGGGCTTGTCGCCGGCTCGCCTCACCTCTAACGCGATTTCAAGAAGCCTATCGAGACTGGGCCCAACCGGCTTCGGGGCGGCCCGCCCGAAGACTTTGGTTCATCTGTCGGGTGCACGACCGAAACACAGGCGCAGCGCCTTGAAGGCCTGTCCCGGTGCGTCGGTGCGCCCGCGATTGCGAACAAATTTGGGCCCAAACCAGGCCATAGTGTTGGCGGCATCGGGGGATGATCGCTTGGCACGAATAGCATCGTCGCCCTGCTTGAATCGTGAAATGATGCGCAATGCTTTCCGCTCGCCGATCAGCAATTCGACTGCTGCAGCTCATGATGGTGGCATCGGTCGTGTTGCCGCTTGTGCTGTTCGGTTTTGCGGCCTGGCTGAGCTACCGCCACGAACAGGCCGTCGCTGACGATCGCATCGAGCGTTCGCTCGATATCCTTCACGAGCACACGCTCAAGGTCTTTCAGACGGTCGAGCGCGCCATCGCCGAGGTCAATGAAATCGTACGCGGAATGACCGACGATGCTATCCGCGCCGACCAGCCGCGCCTGCACGAGCGTATGAAGCGCATCGTCGACGCGTTGCCGCAGCTGCGCGCGATCTTTCTCATCGACCGTGAGGGCCGGCCGCTCGCCTCCAGCCAGCTCGTGCAGGTCCCAGCCGACCTGCGCTCCCGCGAGCGCGGTTTCTTCAACGTGCACACTGCCGGCGATGTCGGCACTTATGTCAGCGAAGTTGTGGAGCCCCGGCTCGCAGCTTTCGGCACGCCGTTCTTCGTTCTTTCGCGGCGCCGGCCGTCGGCCGACGGCACATTCAACGGCGTGATCGCGGTCGCGGTCGTGCCGCAATATTTCGAGGAGTTCTACGCGCTCATCGGCCGCAGCCCAGGCAGCCTCTACGCGCTCATACGCGCGGACGGCAAGTTTCTCGCCCGTTATCCGGAGCCACCCGAGCACCTGCGCACGCAAGGGCCGAGCAGCGGGCTCGAGACGGCGATCGCGCAAGGGTGGGAGCGCAGGATCGATACGATCCGCTCCAAGATCGACGACACCGAACGGCGGATCGGCTACCGCAAGCTCGAGGGCTTTCCTGTTTACGCGATCGCCGGGATAGAGACTTGGGCGATCCGCGGCGAATGGATGTCGACCATGGCAGGCCATTTGATCTTCGGCGTGCCTGCCACGTTGTTCATATTGCTTATTCTCGCCATCGCCCTGCGGCGCACGCGTCGCCTGCACGCCGAAGCCGAGCGGCGAGAAGCGGCAGAGGCCGCGTTGCGGCAAGCCCAGCGGCTGGAGGCGATCGGACATTTGACCGGCGGTGTCGCGCACGACTTCAACAATCTACTGATGATCATCGGCGGCAGTGCGGAGCGCCTGCGGCGCGATCTGACCTCGGAGAAGCACGGGCGCCTTCTCGACATGATCATGAATGCGACCAGCCGGGGCGAAAGTCTCACGCGACAGTTGCTGGCATTCTCGCGCCGGCAGATGCTCACCCCTGCGGTGATCGATCTGACCCAGCGGCTGCCCGAGCTCAAGGATATGCTGACCCGCTCGCTGCGTGACGACATCACCCCAGAGGTCGTAGTTCCCGATGAGAGCTGCGCGGTCAAGGTCGACCCGAGCGAGCTCGAGCTCGCGTTGCTCAATCTGGCCGTGAACGCGCGCGATGCCATGCCGAACGGCGGAACGCTCACCATCGCAGTCCAGCCGACGGTGCTCAAGGGCAGGGCGACGGAGGAGGGGCTCAGCGGCGACTTCGTCGCCATTCGCGTGGCCGATACGGGCAGCGGCATTGCTCCGGATATTCTGCCGCATGTCTTCGAGCCGTTCTTCACCACCAAGGAGGTGGGCAAGGGCACAGGATTGGGTCTGAGCCAAGTCTATGGCTTCGCCAAGCAGTCGGGCGGCACCGCGACGGTGACCAGCACGGTCGGTCGCGGCACGGCGATCACACTCTATCTGCCGCGCACGCAGGAACTGCCCGCGCCATCCACCGCGCCCATGAAAGCAGAGGCGGCGCCCCGGCGCGCCGGAACGGTGCTAGTGGTGGAAGACAGCCCCGAAGTCGCCGAGGTCGCCACCGCCTATTTCCAGCAACTCGGCTACATGGTCAAACAGGTCGCCACCGCCAATGAAGCGCTGGAGCTGCTCGCCAAGGATGCCAAGATCGATCTCGTCTTCTCGGATATCCTTATGCCAGGCGGAATGAACGGCTTGGAGCTCGGCCATGCCATCCGCCGGCGCTACCCGGCGATGCCGGTGCTGCTTGCGACCGGTTACAGCGACAGCGTGCGCGATGCCGTCGAGCAGGGTTTCATCGTGTTGCAGAAGCCCTTCGATCTTGCGGCGCTGGAACAGGCGCTGCGCGAAGCGCGCACCCCCAAGGTCGAGCCCGCACCCGGCATCGCGGGGTAGAGCCGGTGTCGTCCCGCGCCACGCGCATGAGCGCTAAACTAGCCAGGTGTGCCGGATGCGGTGCAGCGCGAAACGAAGTGGAGCGGTGCGCCGCTGATCCGGGACCGCCACGGAGCGTGACGGTCCACGCAAGTCGGGCTTGCCCGACTTGCTCACATTTAAGCGCCGATCTCGGGTAAACCCGAGATTGGTGTCTGCAGCGCACCACTTCGCCATAGCGCGTCGAAGACGCGCGTAAACGCGCTTATGGCTTGTGCTGCGCTGCGCCTGGGACACGTTCCTTAACTTAGCGTCTATACCCGAACGCGGGGACCCATATTCCAGAGGCCGGCGTTCATGGGTCCCGCTTGCACGGGGACGACCTCCAAGCGGAATTCGGTCGCGCACAGTCACAGCGCCTTGAGCTTGCGATAGGCGAACGCAACCATGCGGATCAGCAACAGCCCATGCTGGAATCGGGAGATTTGGGTCTCGCCGTAGGTCCGGTTTGCATATCGCACCGGGACTTCCACAACCTTCAGACCGAGCTTCGAAGCGCCGAAGATGAGTTCGAAATCCCCGAATGGATCGAAATCGCCGAAATACCCATGGTCGCGTCTGATCCGTTCGTAGTCCTTGCGCATCAAGACCTTGGTGCCGCACAGCGTGTCGGTGAAGCGCTGGTTGAGCAGCCAAGTGAATAGAATGGAGAACACGCGATTGGCGATGAGATTGAGGAATCGCATCGCTTGCTTCTCCATCGGATAGACCAAGCGAGTGCCGTTGATGAATTCGCCCTTGCCGGAGGCGAGCGCGTTCCAGAATTTCGGCAGCTGTTCCGGCGGCATGGTGAGGTCGGCGTCGAGGATCATGAGCACGTCTGCGCGCGCCTGCGCGAAGCCCTTGAACACCGCATCGGCCTTGCCGACCCCGTCCTGCACGATGAGCTTGAGGTCGCGGTCGCGGTAGTCGGCAATGACGCGCTCGATCTCCTCGCGCGTTCCGTCCTTGCTGTGTCCCTCGACGAAGATGATCTCCTGATCCTCGCAAAATCGGGGAATTCGCCGCACGACCGCCTCGATGTTTCCCCGCTCGTTGCGGCAGGGCACCACGATGGTCGCGGACACGGCAGCCGGAACGGACTTGGGTAACGAGCGCGCGACCAGATAGTGGCGCAAGCACAGGCTGCGGATCAGCGGCAGCGAGCCGAAGTACCGGTTGATGATCGGACCTAGCCCGAGCAAGCGGCGCGGCAGCAGTTGCCGCCATTCTCGTTTGACGACCTCGAAATCGGCCAGCGCCAACAGATTCTGTATGTCGATCGGAGGCAGAAAGTTCTGTTCGACCTGCGGCATCCGCAGCCCGATCCAGGAGCCGAACGTCATGATCGGTTCCCACAGATGCGAATAGTACGAGACGATCAGCCGCGTTTCCCGATGGCACAGGGGATGCAACGACGCGAGCGTTGCCTCGCAGTCATCCAGCGCGCCGATCGTGTCGGAAAGAACGATGTAGTCGAACGGTCCGGTCAGTTCGCGGATGACCGATGAATCCTCGAGGTCACCGAGGACGAATTGCAGGTGCGGATGCCGGGCCCGCGCCTGTTCGAGCATTGCCGGGCTGAAATCGACGCCGACGCCGATCGAGGGCTTCAGCGCCGCCAGAAGATCGCCGATGCCGCAACCGAGGTCGAGAACGCGGCTGCCTTCGGGGACGAGAAAGCGCATATAACGGCGATCATCCTCATAGAAGTAAGCGTTCCGCTCGATCCAGCGATGGCGCTCGGGAGCTATTCGCTCTGAAAAATCGCGCAGCCTGAGCTTGCGCGGCGACGCCGGCAGTCTCTCGCTCGTGCTGACCGGAGCGTTCATTGCGTGAGGCTCTTCATTGCAGTCGGCAGGCCTCCTGATTCCGCCCTCGAGTTCGGTTGCGGCATGTTTGTTGGTCGATGCGTTGTTGTCCAGAAAGAACCGGTGGTATCACGTTCTCCTCGTCCATCAGCCGGCACTGGAGGCGGCGGAAAAGCCTGCAAGACATGCGAGTCGTCCTGTGCTAGTCGATCCCCGCTCGCTGCCATCCATACCTGCCGATTTGCACTAGCAAACAGCAATCATTCGATGCCCGCCAAGCTGTTCGATCTCATCGGCAAGAAGATCTACGTCGCCGGCCATCGCGGTATGGTCGGTTCCGCGATCCTGCGCCGGCTCGCGGACGTGCGATGCGAGATCGTCACGGCCGGCCGCGATGAAGTCGATCTCGAGCGGCAGGAGCAAGCAGAGCGCTTTCTGGCCGCAACCAAACCGGACGTGGTGATCGCCGCTGCCGCCAAGGTGGGCGGCATTCACGCCAACAGCGCCTATCCGGCCGAGTTCATATCGCAAAATCTCGCGATGGCCCGCAACGTGGTTCACGCCAGCTACCTGGCCGGTGTCAAGAAGCTCCTGTATCTCGGCTCCTCCTGCATCTACCCGAAATTGGCCCATCAACCGATGCGCGAGGAGGAATTGCTCACCGGATCGCTCGAACCGACAAACCAATGGTATGCCGTCGCCAAGATCGCCGGCATCAAGCTTTGTCAGGCGTATCGCCGCCAATACGGCGCGGATTTCATCTCCATCATGCCGACCAATCTTTATGGGCCAGGTGACAATTATCACCTCGAAAACAGTCACGTGGTGCCGGCGCTCATTCGGCGCTTTCATCAGGCGAAGGAGCGCGGCCTGCCAGCGGTCGAGGTCTGGGGCACGGGGAAGCCCTTTCGAGAGTTTCTTTTCGTCGACGATCTCGCCGACGCATGCGTTTTCGTGCTCGAGCATTATTCGGACGAACAGCATGTCAATGTCGGCAGCGGTGAAGAGGTGACGATCGCCGAATTTGCCAAGCTCGTCGCCAAGGTCGTGGATTATCGAGGCGAGCTTACCTTCGACGCCTCGCGGCCCGATGGGGTCCCGCGCAAGCTGCTCGACAGCTCCAAGCTTGCCAGGATGGGATGGCGCGCACGCACACCGCTGCACGTTGGCCTCGCGCGGACTTACGCGGCCTTCGTCGAGGGCAATTACCGGATTCGCTGACAGCCAGGCCCGCATTGAGCGCAGCAAAATCCGAGGCGGCGCCGAGAAGTTTCCCGCATTTCGGCATGCTCAATGCGGGCTACGCCGCTCATCCGCCGATGCGCGGGATTTTCGCGTCGGCGATCACCTTCTTCCACTTGGCGATGTCCGCTTTGATGTAGGCGGCGAAGTCGGCCTGCGACATTCCGTTGGGCTCGAGGCCGACCGCCAGCAGCAAGAGATCGACGATCGGCTTCGGCGTGCCCGCCGGCAGCAGCACACCCTGCATGGTCTCGGCCTCCTGACCCTTGATTCCGAGCTCGTCGAGGGTGGGCACGTCGGGCAGCGCCGGCGAACGCGCCGGCGCGGTGATGGCGAGCGCGCGCAGCTTGCCGTCTTTCACCAGCTGGGTCGCGGGCGGAATGGCCTGGAAGCACATCGGGGTGTGTCCCGCCACCACCGACTGGATCGATGGCGCGCCGCCGGGAAACGGCGCGAGCGCGAAATCGAGCCCGAAGGTGAGCTTGAACAGCTCGCTGGACAGATGCGGCGTTGTGCCGACCCCGGGGGAGGCGAAAGTGTACTTGCCGGGGTTGGCCCGCAGAAGCTCCACCAGCTCCTTCACCGATCTGGCGGGAATGTCGGGATGCACGAACAGCCCGTTCGGGGAGCCGGCGGCCTTGGTGACCGGTGCGAAGTCCTTGTCGGGATCGTAGGGCGCTTTCACGTAAAGCGAGGGATTGACGGTGTAGCTCGATGACACGAACAGGATCGTGTAGCCGTCGGGCGGCGCCTTGGCGGCGGCGCCCATTGCGAGATTGCCGCCCGCGCCCGCCATGTTCTCGATATAGAACTGCTGGCCGAACTTTTCCGACAGTTTTTGCGCAATGAGCCGAGCCACCAAGTCGGTCGGCCCCGCGGCCGCGAACGGCACGATGATCTTCACCGTCCGGTCGGGATAGGCCGGCACTTGCGCAAAGGCCGGGCTCGCAAAGAGGACGCCCGCGCCGAGCGCCAGCACGCGGGCAATCATGTTGATCATTCGCATGGCGTTTCCCTGTGTTAACCCACGGGACCGAGCGGGTCATGCAGCGTAACAGATTGACGAGTCACCACGCTCAACGCAAACGCGTCCTGATGTGGTGAAGTGTCCCAAGACCATTTTCCGCTCGTCCTCGCGAAAGGGAGGGACCCAGAGCCGCAGCCCGTGGCCTGGAGGCCGTTGCGGGGGAGAACGAAGCAGCGCGTGGCTCTATGGCAGCTCCGATATCAGCTTTTGAAATTCGGACTGAGGCCAAATGCGGGCGGTGCGGGTGCGCACGTTTCCTTGCGAGCCGATCGCAAGCGCGAATTTGGCGACGTTGTCGCCATTCGGCGTCTCGAGAAGAACCAGCAGATCGCTGTCACCCGACGTCAGATAGACCTCCTTGATCTCGACGCCCACTTTTTTGGCCAACTCCTGGGCGGCCTTGGCTCGCTTGGGCGCCTCCTTGACCGCGCGAATTCCCTGGTCGGTCCAGTTGAGCAAACACATGAACATCGGCATGCGGTCCTCCCTGTGGTAAACCCGTGGCCCCTCATGTCCCCATTATCAACCTCCGCTCGTCCCCGCGAAAGCGGGAGGACGGCCAATAAGGCCTTTTCCGAAGATGATGGATGCGCGGGTTATAAGCGCGTTTACGCGCGTCTTCGACGCGCTATGCCTGCACATGACGAGTGGGAAGCTTCCCTTAACGTCTAGGCGCCTGCGCGGGATGAGTAGAGGTTGACCTCGCGTACTTCACTGCACCTTGATGCCGGCGGTGCGAATGACGTTCGCCCACTTGTCGATTTCCCATTTGATCCGCACGGCGAATTCGGATTCCTGATCGGGTGCCCCGGCTTCGGCGAGCGTCGGCACGTCGGGCAGCGCGGGCGAGCGCCGCGCGCTGGTGACGGCGAGCGCGCGCACCACGCCTTGCTTGAGGTGCCCGGCTGCCGTGGAAATCGACGTAAAGAGGATCGGCGTATGTCCGCCGATGGTCGCCGTGATCGCGGGTCCCCCGCCGTTGAAGGAAACGGCCACGAGGTCGAGCCCGAACGCCTGTTTGAGCATTTCGCCGGCGAGGTAGCCGGGCGTCCCCACCCCGGCATGGGCGTAGCTGTGCTGGCCCGGGCTCGCCTTCACCCAGGCGACGAGCTCTTTGACGCTGCTCGCCGGAACGGACGGATGCACCAGCAGCACTTGCGGCGATACGCCCACGAGCGACACCGGCGCGAGGTCGGTGGTCGTGTCGAAGCCGAGCTTGGGAAACAAGCTCGGATTCACCACCAGCGTGCTGCCGATCACGAGGACGGTATAGCCGTCTGGCGGCGCCTTCGCGACCAGCGCGGTCCCGATGTTGCCGCTGCCGCCGGGATGGTTCTCGACGTAGAACTGCTGGCCAAAGCCCTCCGACAGTTTCGGCGCGAGCACGCGCGCAACCACGTCCACCGGCCCACCCGGCGCGAATGGCGCCACCATCTTCACCGGCCGATTGGGATAGGTGGATGGCTGCGCGAAGCCCGTCTCCGCAGCCAGCAGCGCGGCGAGGACAAGCACGATCGCCTTGATCTTTGCAGCCTGCACCGGTCAATCCGCTCGAATGTTCGCGTCGCGGACGACTTTGTTCCACTTCGCGATCTCGGTCCTGATGCGGATGCCGAATTGATCGGGTGTGCTGGTGTCCTGCGGCGTGCCGGCCGGCGCCACGATCCCGGTCAGCGTGTCGCTCTCGAGGTCGGCGAATCCGGCTTCCGCGTTGGTCGGCACGTCCGGCAGCGCCGGCGAGCGCTTTTCGCTGAGCACGGCAAGAGCGCGCAATTTGCCTTCCTTGATGTTGGTCAGCGCCGGCGGCAGCGCCGTGAACGCGATCGGCGTATGACCCCCGATGGTGGAATTGACCGCAAGCGCCGCGCTGTTGAACGGCACCGTGACGAGATCGAGCTGATATTTCTGCTTGAACATTTCGCCCGCCAGATGGGGCGTCGATCCGGTGGAGGGTTGGGCAAAGCTGTATTTGCCCGGATGGCTTTTCACCAGGTCCACCAGCTCTCTGAGCGTCTTTGCCGGAAACTCGGGATTGACCGAGATCACATTCGGAGAGGCGGCGACCAAGGTGATCGGCGCAAAGTCCTTGACCGGGTCATAGGGCACCTTCGCATACATGCTCGGATTGACCATGAAGCCGGTGCTCACCACGAGCATCGTGTAGCCGTCGGCCTGTGTGCGTGCCACCATCGCCACGCCGGTGTTGCCGCCCGCACCGGGAATGTTTTCGATATAGATCTGCTGGCCCCACCTCTCCGACAATTTCTGCGCGACGAGGCGCGCGATCACGTCGGTCGGGCCCCCGGCGCCGAACGGTACGATCAAACGCACCGGCCGTGCGGGATAAGTCTGCGCCGAGCACTGGCCGCTGCTGGCCGCTGCCCAAAGCAGCGCGGCCATGAATGCGAGAGCGCGCAAAGCCGCCGCCACGGGTATCCTCCCTCGATTATTTCATTGATGCTATCATCATCCTTGCGCGCTGCGCAGTAAATCCGGCTCGTGCCTCTTCAGAAGCAAGCGCTTCGCGCTCTCAACAAAAGGAATTGCCATGCAGTCCAGGAAAATCACGCGTCAGGACCTCCGCGACGCGGCCGAGAAATACAAGAATTGGGGCAAATGGGGCCCGACCGACGAGATCGGTACGCTCAATTATACGCACCCCGAGGACATCGTCGCGGCGGCAAGACTCGTGCGCAAAGGCAAGGTCATCTCGCTCGCGCTCAATTTCGACCACACGGGTCCGCAGGGCGCCAAGAGCAATTATCCGGCGATGGGGCGTACCAATCCGATCCACACCATGATCCGCACCGGCACCGACGCTTACGCCGGCGTGCTAGACAAGCGCGGCATCCGCGCCGCCGACGACATGGTGACCATGCCGCTGCAGTGCGGCACGCAATGGGACGGGCTCGGCCACGTCTTCTATGAGGATCGGATGTGGAACGGCTACGACTGCCGCGAGGTCACCTCGGCTGGCGCGCAGAAGTGCGGCATCGAGAAGACCAAGAACAAGATGGTTGGCCGCGGCGTCTTGCTCGACGTCGCGCGTGCGCTCGGCAAGGAGTCGCTTGAGGACGGCTACGGCATCACCTGCGAGGATCTCAACTCCACCGCGGAGGCGCAGGAGGTGACCATCAATCGCGGCGACTACGTCATCGTGCGCACCGGCCAGATGGAGCGCTGCCTCAAGGCCGGCAGCTGGGACGGCTATCCCGGCGGCGACGCGCCGGGCTTCGCCTTCGAGACGCTGGAATGGGTGGCACGCACCGAGCTTGCGGCGCTCGCCAGCGACACCTGGGGCTGCGAGGTGCGGCCGAACAACACCGAAGAGGGCATCAACCAGCCCTGGCACTGGATCACCATTCCGATCATGGGCATGACCATGGGCGAGATCTTCTACCTCAAGGATCTCGCCGAGGATTGCGCGGGCGACAAGGTCTACGAATTCATGTTCGTTGCGCCGGCGATCCCCATCACCGGCGCGGTCGGATCGCCGACCAATCCGCTGGCGATCAAATGACGAGGTTGCAGCTCGGATGACCTCGCGCGTTCGTAGCGGGCGGTGAGGCCGCCCCGCACGCCGCTCCATGCGGCTACGGAGCTACGGCGCGATTGAGCCCCATAGGCGCTTGCTGGCGATCGCCGCGCCCTCGCTGAGCGCGCGCAACTTGGCCCAAACAATACTCTCGGCCACCATCGGATCGCGTCGGACCGAGGTGCCGAAACCGCAATCGACGCCGGCGATGAGCCGCTCCCGGTCAATGAGCTCGGAGTAGCGACCAATGCGCTGTGCCACTAACCGCGGATGCTCGACGAAGTTCGTCGTCGAGTCGATGACACCAGGAATGAGAATCTTGTCTTCGGGAATATCGACGTCCTTCAGATCTTCCCATTCATGGTCGTGGCGTGGATTGGCGGCTTCGATGCTGATCGCCTGCGGGCGCGCCCTGAAGGCAATGTCGATGATTTTGGTCAGCGGCAGGTCGTGAGTGTGTGGTCCCTCGTAGTTGCCCCAGCAGATATGCAGCCGCATGCGGTCGGCCGGCAAACCAGCCGTCGCAGCATTGAGCGCTTCGATGTTGCGCTCGGCGATCTTACGGAACTCGTCGTCGCTCAGGTGCCGGTACTGATTGTTGCGCGCCGAGGCGAGGTCGGGCGCATCGATCTGCAAGACGAATCCGACTTCAATGATCGCCCGATACTCGGTCTTGATCACGTCCGCGAGCGCCGCCACGTAGGCGTCCTCGGTCGGATAGTGCAGGTTGATGATGAACCGCGTCAGGATGCCGGGCGAGGGCGCGGTCATGAACACGTCAATGGGGTTGGCCTTGCTCGCGGCCGCCTTCAGGCGGGCGAGGTCGCGGTCGAGCGCGCCGCGATCCTGGTAGCGTAGCGGACCGACGCAGCCCGGAAACGGCATATCGCTGAAATTCCGCCGGCGGTCGGCGAAATCCGGATGCGCCAGGAGATCGCGCCCGATCATGATGTCGCGACCCTTCTCGGCGGCGCGCGGATCCGGCTCGATGCCGGCGATGCGGTGTCGAATGTAGGTGGTGTAGGACGGCTTGCTCATCTCTCCGTCGCTGACCACGTCGATGCCGGCGGCAAGCTGATGGGCGACGACCTCGTCCACCGCTTTCGCGGCTTCCGCCTCGAACGCGGCGGCATCGACCGCGCCGCCCTGCTCGCGTTCGAGTATGAGGTCGACCAGCGGTTTCGGCCGCGGCAGGCTGCCGGTGTGGGTCGTGAGGATGCGGTCCTTGCTGGTCTTCACGCGGCCCTCCCCATCGGGTACGTCCGTGGCTCATCGTAGCCGATTCACATCGTCGAGACGCAACCATGAACCTTGCCATCAACCCGCTGATCGCTCTAGGTGTGCTTGCCTCCACGGCCGCAACCGACGCGGCCTACGTGTTCTTCAACGCCGCGGTAAGCAGCAGGCGGCGAATCTGGGCCGCGAACTGGAGCGCGGTCTGGTACATGCTGTCGGCATTTGCGGTGATCAGCTATACCGACAACGCCGTGTACGTCGTGTTCGCGGCGCTCGGGTCGTGGCTCGGGGCATTCGCGTCGGTCACCTGGCTGCATCGCGGAGGAAGTCTTGCGCCGGCGCGCCACGATCCGCCCTGACGCCTGCGCCATAAATCGTCACGCCTTCGGAAAGGCTCGCCATGCTCGGACACAATCGGAAAATGAGCGGGGCGGAATGCCTCGCCGAGATGCTCAACGGCTACGGCGTCACCCACGTCTTCCACGTGCCGGCGGTGCTGCGCAAAACCATGGCCGTGATGGAGGGCCGCACCGATATCAAGCGCCTGCACGTGCACGGCGAGAAGGCCGCAGCCTACATGGCGGACGGCTACGCACGCGCCTCGGGCAAGCCCGGCATCTGCGCCGCGCAGGTGATCGGCGCGCTCAATCTGGCGGCCGGGCTGCGCGACGCTTGGCTCGCGCACTCGCCGGTGATCGCCATGACCGGCGGGCGCGACCCGAAGACCAAGTTCCGCAAGGTCTACCAGGAGATCGATGACGTGCCGGCGTTCGAGCCGGTGACCAAGTTCAACGCCACGATCGACGACGTGGCGCGCTTTCCCGACATGGTGCGGCAGGCGTTTCGCGCGGCGACCTCGGGCACGCCCGGTCCCGTGCATCTGCAATTCCGCGGCAACGAGGGACAGATCGACGCCGAGGAGGCGGAGATGGAGCCGTTGTGCGAGCCGCAGTTTGCACGCGTGCCGCCGTATCGTCCGGCGCCGGACGAGGACAGCGTCATGGCTGCGCTCAAGCACCTGCAGGATTCGCAACGCCCGGTGATCGTCGCCGGTGGCGGCGTGCGCGCCTCAGGCGCCTCGAGCGAACTCGTGGCGCTCGCGGAAGCGCTGCAGATCCCGGTCGCGACCTCGCTCAACGGCAAGGACGCGATCCCCGGCAATCATCCGCTGTCGGTCGGAGTCGTGGGCACGTATTCGCGCGAGAGTGCAAACCGCGTAGTCAATAGCGCCGATCTCGTCTGCTTCGTCGGCACCGAGACCGGCGGCATGACCACCCATTTCTGGGCGGTGCCGAGGATCGGCACGCCGGCGATCCAGATCGACATCGATCCGCAGGCGATCGGCCGCAACTATCCGCTCCTCGCCGGGGTCAATGGCGACGCCAAGGTCACGCTTGCGCGCATGCTTGCGGCGGCCGACCGCGCCAGCGCCGGCAAGCGCAAGGCGTGGGTCGCGCAGGCGCAACACATCTGCAAGGAATGGTCGGAGAAATGTCGATCCGTCTTGACCTCCGATGCGGTGCCGATCCGGCCGGAGCGCATCTGCGCGGAGCTCACGCGGCACGTGCCGGACAACGGCATTGTCGTGGTGGACACCGGACATGCGGGCATGTGGATGGGAGGCATGTTCGATCTCAGCAGTCCGCGGCAAAGCTACATGCGCAGCGCCGGCCACCTCGGCTGGGCATTTCCAGCGGGGCTCGGCGCAAAGTGCGCGTGCCCGCAGCGTCCGGTGATCACGTTCACGGGCGATGCGGGGCTTTGGTACCACATTGCCGAGATCGAGACCGCCGCGCGCTGGCGCATCAATGCTGTCACGGTGGTGAACAACAATTCGAGCGGTAACCAGTCCAAGCGCGGCTTTGACCGCGTCTACGGCGGAACGCAGACCGAGCAGGCGCGGGAAATGTGGACCTTCAGCAAGGTCAACTTCGCGCGCATCGCGGAGGAGATGGGCGCGCTGGGCATTCGCGTTGAGAAACCGGCGGAGATCGGTGCGGCCATCGAGCGGGCGTTGCAGGCGAACCGCCCGGCGGTCATCGACGTGGTCACCGACATCGACGCGCTCGCGCCGCTGGCTGTGAGTTGATCCATGTATCCCGGATGCGGCGCAGCGCGAAACGAAGTGAAGCGGTGCGCCGCTGATCCGGGATCGTCACAGACCGTAACGGTCCCGGGTCTGCAGCGCATCATTACGCTCCGCTTCATGCTGCGCTGCGCCCGGGACACACCGCTTTAGCTCAGTGCCTTTGAGGCGACCCCTGCCTCAGTCATCCGAGCTCAGAGGCCGCCGCACGCCCCAGCTCTCCAAAATCGTGGTGATCTCGGCGGCGACAAAGTATCTGGCGCTCTCCTGGTCGTAGCCTTCGCGCAGCAAATCGTCGTAATCGGTAAACATGTGGCGCACGTAGGCGACCAGCGATAACCACGCTGCTGTTTCCGGGACGGCGACGGTCAGTCCCGCGCTGTCGACGGCGTGGTCCACCACGGCTGCGAACTCATGGGGCGGTATCCGCGGCGCCAGCCGACGCAAGGCAGTCTCGATCTCGCTCCGTTTCGCCACGGCCCGCCTCCCTGGACGAGTGAGGTCGATGCGACCCCGCCTTCTGCAGCGCAATCAAATGTGCCATGAAGGGGCTGCGCAACGCCTGCGGAAAATTGCTAGTCGATAACCGTCGGACGCAGCGTGCTTGCTCGGAAATCGACTTGCGGGTGCAATCATGAATGCCGCGACGAATGTCCCTGGCGCGAGGGCGGGATCGGCGCAGATCGGCATGGTGGCCGCCGTGTCCATCGGCATCGGCGGCATGGTTGGGGCGGGCATCTTTTCCATCCTCGGCGTCGTGGCGCAGGCGGCGGGCAACGCGATGTGGCTCGCCTTCGCGATCGGGGGCGTGGTGGCGCTCTTGTCCACCTATTCCTATGCCAAGCTCGGCGCCACCTTCCCGTCTGCCGGCGGCGCCGTGCATTTCTTGGTGAAGAGCTTCGGCGACGGCGTTCTCGCCGGCGGGCTCAACCTGTTCATGTGGGCGGGCTACATCATTTCGCTCGCCCTCTATGCCACCGCCTTCGGCAGCTACGCCGCGACCTTCGTGACCGCTGCGGCGTCCCCCCTGTTGGTCAAGTCGCTCGGGGTCGCCGCGGTCGTGCTGCTGACGCTGGTCAATGCGTTCGGGGCACGGCTCATGGGCCGATGGGAGACGGTCATCGTCGCTGTGAAGTTGGCGATCCTCGTGCTGTTTGCGGCGGTGGGCTTGTGGTTCATCAGGCCAGGCTATCTCTCGCCCGAGCTTTGGCCTGAATCGACGTCGATTTTGTTCGGGGCCGGCGTTCTGTTCATAGGCTACGAAGGCTTCGGCCTCGTGACCAATGCCGCCGGCGACATGCGCGATCCCAGAAAGATGCTGCCGCGAGCGCTCTACACCAGCGTGCTGCTGGTGATCGCGCTCTACCTCGCCGTTTCGCTGACCGTGACCGGTAATCTCTCGGACTACGAAATCGAGCAGTCGAAGGACTATGCGCTTGCCGAGGCGGCCAAGCCGTTCCTGGGCCAATTCGGCTTCCGCCTGATTGCCATCGCCGCGTTGTTCTCGACTGCCTCGGCGATCAATGCCACGCTGTTTGGCGCAGCCAACGTCTGCTACATGATCGCTCGCGACGGCGGGCTTCCGGCCGGCCTGTCGCGCACCGAATGGCGAGGGGCGACCGGCGGCCTGGTGCTCACCGCGGTCCTGGTGCTGGCCGTGATGCTGAGCTTCGACCTCTCCGGCATCGCCATGATGGGAAGCGCCGCCTTCCTGTTGATCTATGCCGCAGTCAACGCGGGTCATCTCAAAGTGCTGAAACAGACCGGCGCGAGCGCGCCCCTCGTGTGGCTGTCGCTGCTGACGTGTCTGGCGATGTTTGTGGTTCTCTGCGTGTATGTCGCCCGCGAGCAGCCCCGCGCG
>WNGJ01003411.1_pt1 | contig 16363 bp, 17 predicted proteins | sample 5400611 | NCBI WGS metagenome assembly WNGJ01 (sample SAMN13153375, study PRJNA577476) | soil metagenome | isolation source: 40 cm soil or saprolite under Garry oak tree replicate 1 | place: USA:California | collected 2016-06-15 | reverse complement strand
CTGGAACCGCCGACGGCGAAACTGTGTCGTCGCGCTGACAGTTCCCGACGCAGGCGGGCCGCAGCCGCGTGCACTCGGCACCGGTGGCGAGATCCCGCTGTCCTGGCAAGGAGCCGCGCGCATGCACGACGACCCCCAGCCGGCCGAGGCGGTCGAGGTCTACTGGCGTCCGGGCTGTGGTTTCTGCTCGACGTTGCGGCGGGACCTGCACCGCACCGGGCTACCGCTGCGCGAGATCAACATCTGGAACGACCAGGATGCGGCGACACTGGTCCGCCAGGCTGCCGGTGGCAGCGAGACCGTCCCGACCGTCGTGATCGGCCCTCACGCGCTGGTCAGTCCGACGGTCGACGAGGTCATGGCGGCGGTCGCCGCGCACGCGCCACACCTGCTGCCCACCCAGCAGCCCCGCGCGCCCCGCGCCAGAGTGTCGGGGCGCGGGTGGGTGCCGTTGGCATCGCTCGGGCTGGCTGCGGTCTGGGTCGGGCTGGCGGTCTGGCATCCGACCACGACCTACCATCTCGGCCCTGTGCTGACGGCGGCCGCCTGGCCGAGGCTCGCCCGAGGGCTGGCGCGCAAGCCCCTGCAGCCGGTGGTGGCGGTGGTGGCCACTGCCGGAGGCACGGCTGCGGCGCTCGGCGCGCTTGCGCTGCTGGCGGTGTTGCACGCCCTCCAGGGACCGACCCTGCTCGGCGGCGGCAGCCCGATCGGCGCTGGCGCTGGCACTGGTCGCCGTCGGCTCCGGTTACGGCCTCTGGGCGGCCAGCCGCCCCGCCAGACGCTCAGACGGACCACCTCCGGCGAATTGAACACAGGCCCGGGGCCGCTCAACCCCACTCACCCATTCCCTGCCGACGCCCCGCGGTCCAGGATGCGGACACGGACCTCCTGCGAGGACACTGAGGACAGCCGGAGAGAGGGAGGGAGACGTGGCGACCAGACCAGCCTGGGTGAACCAGGAGCTGTTTCCCTTCGAGAGCCACTTCGTGGAGGTCGACGGCGCTCGGATCCACTACATCGACGAGGGCCAGGGACCCTGGGGGTGACCGATCCGAGGCGAGAAGACCTTCGAGCGGTTCTCGAAGCTCCTGGGGAGCACCTTCCCCGGCGGCTTCCTGGTCGAGCGCCTGGACCTGTTTACCAACGTGTTCGTCCCGGCGGGGTCAAGCGGAAGAAGCTCTCCGCCGCCGAGAAGGCCATGTACAAGGCACCCCACCGCCGACTACCAGCGCGAACAGCACGGCGTACCAGCCGGCACGCCGTCCCTCGCGCAGCAGCTCGCCGGCGATGACGCCCAGGAGCACTGCCCCACCGCCGCATAGACCCCCCATGAAGTAGTGGACTCGTGCGTGCGGGTTGGCGAAGGCCTCGCCGGGCGCCAGCCGTATCGCCCCACATCGCATGCTCCCCCATCGCCATGACGGCTCCCCAGATCACCAGCCATGCGCCAGCATGCAGCCGCCCGAGGCGTCGTTGGGGGGACGAGCAGCCCCAGCGCGCGGGCGCCAGGGTTCCGCCGCGGCGTGGCTGGTCGCCGCGATCCGTCACGGTTGGGGCGCCCCCAAGCCTCCACCTGCGCCGGTGGCGTCCCCGCCGCGGCCGGTCGTGCCGGCGGAGGATGCCGCGGCGGCCGCCTGTGAGCGGCAGGCCGAGGCGCTGCTGGCCGGGTTGGGCGCCGAGCAGGGCGACCGCGTGCGCCAGGCCGCCACCGCGATCGTCGTGGCGGGTGGTTCGACGCCCGGCTGGTGGGCTCCAAGGTCGGCGCGGGGCTGGTGCGTGCCGAGATGCGCCGGCTGCCGCCGAACACGCCGGCACGCCAGCCTCTGGCGCGGGCTGGCCTGCCGGCCCCGCCGCCGAGCTGACGAGCACGGCTGGCGGCCGCGCCTGTGACGCGCAGTGGGGAGGGCCCAGGGTGCTGCTCGCCGCGCGCGGGCCGGGGCCGACCATGACAGGGCGTGGCCTGTGCGCAGCTCCACGTCCCACGCGGTCATTCGTGCCCGCCTCTCCCCCCAGGCGCCTTCCAGCAGACCCGGGCGCAGACAGCAACCAGGCGCGCAGGAAGCCCGGCGGCGCCCGGCCGTCCAGCGCGCGGCAGCGTGCGACCATAGGCCGATGAAATCGCGGCTGCTGCTGGCCGCCTGTGTGTTGCTGGCGGCCTGCACCACTGGCAACCCGCACGGCCGGGCGTCACGGCCGCTGCCGGAAGCAGCCCGTCCACAAGCGGGCGGCAGGCCGGGCGGCCCGGTCTCCCCGGCCGCCGCCGCGCCGGTCGTGGCGCTGGCCTGGACGCCCAAGCGGCTGCCCGCCGGGTTCGCCGCGCGGGTCGCTGCGCTGCCAGGGATACGCCGGGCGTTGGCGATGGTCGACGGGACCGTGTGGCTGACCGGCTCGCGCGACCAGGCGGGCCGCACAGTCGACCGCCCACCACCTGGGATGGCGATCCCGCTGGACGTCGCCGCGGCACCACCGGCGGCGCTGGCCGCGTTCCTGCCCACCACTGACCAGCAGGCGCTCGCCACGCTGGAGCGCGGGGAGGCGGTCCTGGGCGCCACCGCCGCGCGGCTGCGGCGGCTCGGCCCCGGCGCAACCCTGGTCATCGGCGGCAGGCGCGTGGTGGTCGCCGGGGTGCTGCCTGACGCCGACGTCGGCGCGCACGAGCTGCTGCTGTCACGCCGCCAGGCCGCCGCGCTGGGTCTGACCGTCGAGCGCTACCTGCTGCTGGAGCCCGACCGGGGAGCACGGTGGCCGGCGCTGGCTGCGCGCATCCGCGCACTGCTGCCTCACGGCGCGCAGCTGCGGCTGCGGGCGCCGGGGCAGGCCACCTGGCTCCGCGAGGCCGACGCGGTGCTGGCGCCTGTCCAAGAGAAGGCGCTGTTCGGCGAGTTCGCCGCCAAGCCGCGACCGGCACCCGGCGGTTGGCTGACGCTGGACCCCGCCTTCCTCGCAGGCCACATCGTCACCGCGCGCGTGCCGATCCTCGGCCAGGTCACCTGCAACAAAGCGATCATCGGCCAGCTCCGCGGCGCGCTCGCCGAGTTGCAGCGCCGCAGCCTTGCCGGCCTGGTCGACCCCGGCGACTACGCCGGCTGCTACGCCGCGCGGCTGATCGCCGGCGACCCCGGCCCGAGCATCGCCCACCACGCCTGGGGCACCGCCATCGACCTCAACGCCACCGCCAACCCGCAAGGGCAGTCGTCCCACCAAGACCCCCGCCTGGTGGCGGTCTTCGCCCGCTGGGGCTTCACCTGGGGCGGCCAGTTCCTGGTACCCGACCCGATGCACTTCGAGCTGCTCCACCCCCGCCCCGACCACTGAGCAAGTTCGCCCACCCCTGCCAAACTCGCCCTCCAGGCCACTGACAGCCGCAGCCAGCAGCGCGGCCACGCCCAGGTTGCCCGGGCGATGATGGGCCAAGGTGTCGTCGAAAGGACGCCTGGCTCGTGGTGGCTTCGAAGACAAGAGGGGGCTGTCAGCGTCGCATGGAGCAGCACGCTCGGCCATCCGTGGCTGGCGGCCATGGCAGGAACGAAAGCGGCCCTGTTACCCATGCTCGCGGCGTCCCCCACCAACCACGATCGGCAGGTGACCGACCTGCGCATTGCTGCTGGCAGTGTCCCTGCAGAGCAGGATCGCCTTGAACACCGACCGGTACCACGGTGCGCGTCTGTCCAGGTCACAGGGTTTACCCAGCCTGGGTCGCTCCCGGTACGACGAAAGCATGGGTAACCGCGGTACCAGCAGAAACACCCGGTCAACTGGTCATCCGGGGCGGGTTTGTGGTCGATGACGGCCGCATCCGGCGGCTGGAGCGGCGCGCCGACGACTTCGGGTTCGGCAACCTGCGTAGCTACCTTCAGACTCGCTGCGACACCGGGTACAGCGTCCCAGGGCTCGCGCAGGAACTCGGCGTCAGCGAGTGGACCGTCACCCAGGCGCTCGCCACCGTGGGCGTCGTGCTGCCACCCCGGCCCCGCCGCCTGGCCCTGCAGCGACGCCGGTACGCCGAGGAGCGGATCGCCACCAGGGTGGTCGAGCTTGGGTTCGCAGACGTTCGGGCGTACCTGACCGATCGGATCGTCCAGCGGGAGCGGCTGCTGGACGATGTCGCCGCGGAGCTTGGCGCGCATCGAGAGACGGTGCGGCGGCTGATGCAGCAGGCCGGGGTGCAGCGGCGGCGGCGGACCGCCCTGCAGTTGGCCGCAGGCGAGGGGGCATCAGGTGCAGTCGGTGTCCCGGCAGGCCAGGAGGGCGGCGCGGCTGGCCGAGTTGGGCTTTGCGGATCTGGCGGGCTACCTGCGGGTGCGGTACGTCGAGCAGGGCTGGTCGGTCAAGCGGATGCGGGCGGAGCTTGGGGTGGGCCGCACCTGGCTGGTGGCGCAGCTGGCACGGCTCGGCTTGCGGTGATGGCGGCCGACCGACTCGGCCGGGCTGCCCGGGGGAGGCGCCTGGAGAGACCCCTGGAGCCAAGCGGTGCAGGTGCCGACGCGGCAGCGCGGCGCCGTAGGAGCGCGTTCGCGGCGGGCAGCCAGAGGCACGGCAGGGGCAGAGCGAGATTGTAGTGTCTCGGGTGATGCTTGACCCGCCAGCCTCGCCACTGACCGGGAGGAAGTGGAGGCGAATCGGTTCGCCGCCGCCCTCCTGATGCCAGGGCGGCAGTGATCCGTGAGGCGGGCCGGATGCCCGGGGCGATCCCGATGCTTTCGTGGCGCGGCTGGCGCGTCGCTTCAAGGTCTGCGAGGCCGCGCTAGTCATCCTGCGTATCCCAGGGCGGCGGTAGCATGCCGTCTCGAGATGCCAGGCGACCTCGAGCTGGTCGGCCGCTGCTGCCCGCCGAGCAGCTCGGCGGCGGCGGCGGCGAGTGCGAGCTGTCCGATCAGCCCGTGGGCCGTCGCACGCGCATGCTGCTGACCATCGGCTTCCGCCCCGCGCCCGCACCAAGCGGCTGGTGGAGGCGCTGACCGGTCTGGAGGGCGTCGGCGAGATGGAGTGGGAACGGTGAGCCCCGGCGCGTCTCCGCGGCTGCTGGCGGTCATGGGCTCCGGGGAGACCAGCCCGACCATGGTCGCCACCCACCGCGAGCTGTTCGGCCGGCTCGGCGAGGAGGTTGCGGCGGTGTTGCTGGAGACGCCCTACGCCTTCCAGGAGAACAAGGCCGAGATCTCCGCCAAGGCCAGGCGGTACTTCGGCGACAGCGTCGGGCGGGCGGTCTTCGCCAGCGCGGCCGCCTGCACCATCGGCACTCGCGCCCTGCCCGTCTACGAGATCTACAAGGTCGGCCAGCCCCCCTCCTGGCTGGAGGGGCTGGACCTGGTCGGGGCCGCCGGCCTGCGGGTGGCGGTGATCCCCCACTTCGACAACGCCGAGGGCGGCACCCACGACACCCGCTACTGCTACATGGGCGAGCGGCGGCTGCGCGCGCTGGAGGACCAGCTCGCCGACGATACCGCGATCCTCGGCGTGGACGAGCACACCGCCGCCGTGCTGGACCTGGACGCCCAGGTCCTGACCGTGAGCGGCCGCGGCGGGGTCACCCTGCGCCGCCGCGGCCGCCAATGGACCTGGCCGAGCGGCGCGACCGTCGCCCTGGACGAGCTGCGACAGGCGGCGACCGGGTCGGGCGGCACCGGCGGCGGGCCGGCGCCGTCGCCGCCGACGGGGCATGCCTCCGCGAACGCGGCCGCGCCACCGGCCGAGGAGGAGCCGGTCCCGCTGCTGCCGCAGGTGGTCGACCGCTCCGCGACCGCGTTCGACCGCGCCCTGGAGCGGCGCGACGCCGCCGGCATGGTGGCGGCGATCCTCGACATCGACCGCGCCATCATGGCCTGGTCGACCGACACCCTGCAGTCCGACGACGTCGACCGGGCCCACTCGATGCTCCGCTCGCTGGTCGTGCGGCTCGGCGAGGCCGCCGCCACCGGGCTCCGCGACCCTAGCGAGGCGCTCGCCCCGATCGTCGAGCTGCTGGTCGGCGTGCGCGCCTCCCTGCGCCAGGACGGCCGCTACGACCTGGCCGACGCCGTGCGCGACGCCCTGGCCGTCGCCGACGTCGAACTCCGCGACCAGCCGGACGCGACCATCTGGCGCCTGCGCGACAGCCACCCCGGGCGCCAGCCCTAGCTGGCTGGACCAGGCCGGCGCCTTCGATCGGACCATCCCGGCGACGATTCCGGGGCAAGCAGCGCTTCACGACGAGCTCGCGTGCTGCTTGGAGTTGCTCGGCTCCCTCGGGCGGGACGCCGGCGCGACCATCGTCGTCCCCAGCAGCAACGTCCTGGTCCGCAGCCCCGACATGACCGACTACGCGCAGGTCCTCGGCAGGACCAGCTACACAGTGGTGCTCGTCGGCCCCGTGCTTGCCGAGCCCGACACGCTGAAGACGGACTCGCAGCAGACCCGCCGTCCGGAAGAAGCCCGCAAGGCCAGCGAGCGGAGCAAGGGACTGGCATCGTCGGCCAATTGCCATGGTTGTCTGCTACCCTGCCCGGTCGAGACAAGCAGACCGAGCGAGCATGAGCACATCGACCCTCTTTCCTGAGCCAGCGACCCCCTCGGCCGGCCCGGTGGCCAACCTGGAGCCGCATGTCGTCTGGCTCCAGCGGTCCACCCAGCCGGAGGCGGTGGCGGCGCGGAGCCGCGTGAACGCCTGGTACCAGGGCTTCCCAGACCCCGACCGCCAGTTGGCCGCCAAGCTGACCAGCACCAACAATGAGGTCTACTACGGCGCCCTCGACGAGTTGTACATCCACCACGCCCTTCGCCAGGTGGAGCCGGACGTCCGCTACGAGGAGGGCGGGCAGGGGCCTGACTTTCGGGTCTACCGCGACGGGCACCAGGTCCTGGCCGTGGAGGTGCTGTCCTGTTCCTGCGGCCCGAATGGGCCAGGCAGGCGCGCTGCCACCACGAGCTGACCGACCGCCTGAACCGGACGTTCCAGCCCCAGGGCTACTTCCTTCACGTCGAGGTCCTGCTCCTGGACCAGAGCCGCAACCTGCCGCTCAAGGCCCTGACCACCGCCGCCGGGGCATTCCTCGAAGGGCTGCCGGAGCCGCAGGTCACTACGGCCGCGTACGAGAGCGGGCAGCCGCTGCCCTGGCGCGATGTCGAGCGTGACGGCATCTACGTGCGGTTCGAGGCGCTGCCAATGAAGCCGAACGCGGCCTCGCTGACCGACCCGGACGCCTGCATCGTCGGCATGGGCCCGATGATCGGTGGGCCGGTCGACTCCCACGAGCGGCTCAAGGAGCGGTTGAACGGCAAGCGCAAGAAGCCCTACGTCCTGGATCCCAGCGTCCCGTACGTACTTGCGGTGGGCAACCACGACCCCTTCTGCAGCGAGCTCCAGCTGCTGATGGCCATCTACGGCCGGGACTGGGAGGCCCTGATCGGCGGTCGAGGGCCGCTGTGGCAGCACGAGCTGAAGTTCAGCGGCTTCTTCGGCATCGGCAAGGGGGAGACGCGGTACAACACCCGGTTCTCCGCGGTCGCGGTGATCAGCGGCTCGGTGCTGTTCCACCACCTCAGCGCGATGCAGTGGCTGGTCTTCGGCAACCCGCACGCCCGGGTACGGCTCCCTGACGGCCTGCTGCCGACCACGCACCGCTTCCAGGCCCTGGACGGTTCGAGGTGGGGCTGGCGGCCCGCTCGCTCCCTCCCCTGAGTGTCGCCCTGCGCCCGCGACCAAGGTGATCGGTACGTCCTGCCCGCCCGCGACCCCGGCGAGGGCCCGGTCAGCCCGCGCCGGGCCGAACGGATAGGAAGTGGCCAAGGTCAGGGGCTCTGCTCCTCGCCCCCTGACTGCGTGGCCGTCGGCCTGACCTGCCGAGGGCGGCCGGCACTGTCCCAAGCATCCGGCTGCCATCGACCCAAAGAAGCCGGCTGGTGCCGCGGCCACGGGCTGAACAGCATCCGGTAGCCTATGCCGCATGCATCCCGTGACGCGCCGGCTGGTGGTGTTCCTGTCCTCGGTCCGTCGTGGCCTGGAGCAGGAGCGCGACAACCTGCCGGCCCTGATTGGGGCGATCGGCCACGAGTGCACGCGGTTTGAGGACTACACCGCCCAGCCCGTCGCTTCCTGGGAGGCCTGCCTTCGCGGCGTCGACCAGGCCGACGTGTACCTGCTGCTGCTCGGGGGCCGCTACGGCCAACCGGTCTTCGACAGCGGCCTTTCCCCGACCGAGGAGGAGTTCACCAGGGCCAGGCAGCGCGGCATCCCCATGCTGGTGTTCGTCAAGCAGGGCGTCGAGGTCGAGCCGCGCCAGCAAGCGTTCATCGACCGGGTCCAGGAGTACACCGGCGGGCGGTTCCGGGCCGGCTTCACCAGCGCGGTCGACCTGCAACCCAAGGTCGCCAGGGCGCTCGCTGAGCTTGCCGCCCAGCAGGCGCCGCTGGCCTTCACCCCCCTGCCGGCGACCGCCGACGTGGCCGTGCCGTGGGTCTACGACCCCGCCGGCACGGCCGGAGCGTTCACCTCCCACGCCGCGATCCTGGAATGCCACGCCCTCCCGCTCGCCACGCCGCGGCTGCCGGCCGCCTCGCTGGACACGCTGGCCGATCGGCTCGCCGAGCTCGGCCGGCTGCACCGGCTGTTCCGCACCGAGCAGGCGCTTCAGGCGACCAGTGACCCGGAGGGCGTCGCCGTAACTGGCGCCAACCGGCGACAGCCACGCGCTGGCCTAGCGGTGCGACGCAGCCGGACCGTGAGCGTCTGGGCCGAGCTGGAAGGCGACATGCTCGGCCACATCGTGGAGGCCGCCGACCTCGCCGAACGCATCGCGGGCATGTTGCGGCTGGCCGCCGAGGTGGTGCCGGCCGATAGCGATGTCGCCCTCGCGGCCGGCCTGGGCCCGACCGACCAGATCGTGGAAGGCCGGGTGAGCGATCTGGGCCGCAGAACCCAAGCCGACCTGGGCTCCGGCTTTGGGCGGCAGGCGCCGGCGCGGGCCGCACCCGAAGACTCCGTCCCGGCCGCGACGCTGCGTTCGGCGTCGCAGGAGATCGGGGAGGAGCTGGCCGCAAGGGTGCTGCGGCAGTTCCGGGCCAGCCGCCGCCGAACCGGTTCCTGCGTCACCACCGAACCAGCGCCCAGGCCTCGCTTGGTGGTCACGGTCGGGTGTCCAGCCGGGCCAGCTGCCTCACCAGCCACCTGCGGCCGACCCGCAGCTCGGCCCATATCCACTTGACCGGCCAGCCCTGGTCGAGATCCCCGGCTTGAAGTACGTGGCCAGGTCCGCGAAGCCGAGCTCTGCCAGCCGCGCCACCCGACGCACCTGCCACCTCACCGACTGCACCCGGCGCCCCGAATCCGCCGCGGCCGCTCTCCTGGCGTGCGCCGCACCCGTCGGATGCCATGGCGGGCCAGCAGCCGGCGCACCGCGGACCGCGATCCGCTCGTCGGTGTACCGCTCGCTGGGCGGCCAGCCGCACCCCTGGACCGCGCCAGCGGCCTGCACATGCCAGTCGCGCACTCCAAGCTCTGTCGCGATCCGAGGGATGCTGTAGCCGCCGTCGCAGCGGGCCTGCAAGCACCCGCGCAGGTCCCGGAAGCCGAGTGCCCGTGCGCCGTCCCGCAGGAGCCAATCGCGGCCACCATGGACCGCAAATCCGCCCTCAAGGACGAGCCGACGAGGCGTTTCGCTGGTTGCGGGGTTTGCCCATGCGTTGCCGGTAGCCCCCTCTCTTCCGCCGTTCTCGTTCGGGTCCGTCCGAACACTGGACACGGAGCCGGCGCAGAACTCACCGGTGGCTTCGGTCCGAAGCGCGGCCTGGCCGGTGTCCGAGATCCTCGACTCGGCGGCGATCCTCGACCAGATGTGGATCACGATGCCGGTACGGGCTTCCTGCGGGACGCGCCAGCGGGCCCTCCCACCGGAAGAGGTCAAGGACCACATCATTCGACGATATGGATCCGAGACGACCGGCCGGGGGAGATGAGGCGGGCTCGACCAACGATGGGCGACCGTCAGACGGCGACGCCCGTCGATCTGGGGATCTCGACTCGGAAGGCGAGTCTCGGTGCCGTTCATGGTGCAATCCCGTTTCCCTGGGAGGTGCGGTCATGCCCCAATGCCGTCGAGGGCGTCAGCGAGCTGGTCCGGCGCCGAGAACATGGGCCAGTGACTCGTCATGAGCTCGACGAACGACCACTGCGGACCGGCCAGCTCCCGGAACCACGGATGCCCGCTGGCGATCATCGCCCTCACCTGATCCAGCGGGAAGCTGCACGTGATGAGGGTATGAGGCAACCGCGTCCGGTCCGGGTTCTTCAGGCTGATCGGTTGCGTGTAGGTGCCGAACGGCTGGGCCACCGCGCGGGCGCGGATCCCGTTCCGCTGCTCTTCGTCCAGCCCGGCCAGGCTCGCTCCGTTCACCGTCTCGAGTTCCTCCCACGACGGCATGGACAGCCGCCAGCCTTGGCCCTCCTGTTCAACGTGCCGTTCGGTCGCTTCTCGCACCGGCGGCGGCAGGATGTCCACGTACGCGGCGCCGTCCCGGGCCGGTCCGCTGTCGACGTACATCACGTGCGCGAGCCGATCCGGGATCCGGTCGGCGGCGCCGGTGACTGGGGTGCCGCCGTAGCTGTGTCCAACCAGGGTGACGTCGTGGAGATCCTCGGACTCGACCAGGTTCACGATGTCGGCCACGTGGGTCTCCAGGTCGACCTGCGGTCCGGCCAGGTGGGCCCGCTCGCCCAGCCCGGTGAGGGTGACCGGATACACATCGTGTCCGCGGCCCCGAAGGGTGCGGGCCACGTCGGCCCAGGCCCATCCGCCGAGCCACGCCCCGGGAACCAATACGAAGGTCGCCATCTACACCTCCTTCTCTACGCGTTGTCAGCGGAGCGGGCGGAAGAACTCACGGAGGTCCCCGACGAGGAGGTCGGGCGCGTCCATGGCGGCGAAGTGCCCGCCGCGGTCAAACACCGACCAGTGGACGATGTTGTTGGCGCGCTCGGCGAACCGCCGGATGGTGTGGAAGTCGTTCTTGAACACCGCCACCCCGGTCGGCACGGTGTTCGGCACGTCCCGGTACCCGGCGCCGGTGCGGGCGTCCTCGTAGTACTCCCGGGCCGAGGACCCGGCCGTGGCGGTCAGCCAGTACAGCATCACGTGGGTGAGGAACCGGTCCCGATCGACGGCGTCGACGTTCTCCCCGCCGAAGCCCATGAACAGCTCGCTGTTCCAGGCGAGCTGGCCCGCAGGAGAATCCGTGAGTCCGTAGGCCAGGGTCTGGGGCCGGGTCTGCTGGATTTTCAGGTAGCCCGCCCGGTCCTCGAACCCCGACAGGATCTGCAGGGCCTCCTGATCGTAGTTGGAGAGGTGTTCCATCTCGGCCGGATCCCCAGAGGGGAACGCGAAGATCTGGAGCACGTGCACCCCCACCAGCCCGCCGGGTTTGAGGATGCCGAGCTCCCGGGAAACCAGGGCCCCGGCGTCGCCCCCGTGGGCTCCGTAGCGCTCGTAGCCCAGACGCTTCATCAGCTCATCCCACGCCTTCGCGGTGCGCGCGTCGTCCCATCCGGTCTCCTGCGTCGGTCCGGAGAACCCGTAGCCGGGGATCGAGGGGACCACGACGTGGAACGCGTCAGCCTGGTCGCCGCCGTGGGACCGCGGATCGGCCAGTGGTGAGATCACGTCGAGGAACTCGGCGATCGAGCCCGGCCACCCGTGCGTGAGGATCAGCGGCAGCGCGTTCGGTTCGGGGGAGATGACGTGCAGGAAGTGCACGTTCGTCCCATCGATCGTGGTGGTGAACTGGGGGAACTCGTTCAGCCGGGCCTCGTGCTCGCGCCAGTCGTAGGAGGTGCGCCAGTACCCAGCCATCTCCTTCACATAGCCGAGGGGGACCCCGTAGCTCCATCCCACGCCCGGCAGTTCGTCGGGCCACCGGGTGCGGGCCAGGCGGTCTCGCAGGTCCTCCAGGACTTGCTCGGCGACCTCGATCCGGAACGGCCGGATCTCTGTCTCGGAACGCTCGGCGGGGGTCATCGTCCGGCTCCCTCCTCACCTCGTGGGCCGCGCCAGCCGCGACCGGACCCCAAGCCTAGCCTTGGATCCGGACGGTTTCGGTCCTGATCCTGAGGTACGCTCTCCGGGGTCGACCGACACCGGAGGTGCAGCGCGCGTGAGCGTATCCAGGGCGTCGCGCCCGGCGACCAGGCTCCTGGCGATGCTCGAGCTCCTGCAGGCCCGGGGCCGGGTGAGCGGGCGGGAGCTCGCCCAACGACTGGAGGTCGATCCACGCACGGTCCGGCGGTACGCCGTCAAGCTCGACGAGCTGGGCATCCCCGTGGAGGCCGAGCGTGGGCCCTACGGCGGCTACCGCCTCCGCCCCGGCTACAAGCTGCCCCCGCTGATGCTCACCGACGCGGAGGCCACGGCCGTGGTGCTGGGCCTCGTCGCCGCCCGCCAGACCGGGATCTCCATCGAGGAGTCGGGCATCGAGGAGGCGCTGGTGAAGATCCTTCGGGTCCTGCCGGCGGAAGTCCGCGACCGGGTGGGGGCCCTGGAGGAAAGCCTCGGGACCATTTGGAAGGCGAGGGGGCCCAAGCCGCCGGCCACCGAGGTGGTCCTCACCCTCGCGGCAGCGATTCGGACGAACCGGAGGGTGCGGATCCGCTACGCCACGCCCGGACGCGAGGTGACCGAGCGGACGGTGGCCCCGTACGGCCTGGTGTTCCATTCTGGTCGCTGGTACCTCGCCGCCCACGACGATCGCTCGAACGAGGTCCGGACGTTTCGCGTCGACCGAGTGCGCTCGGCCGAACCCCGGCCGGAGCGTGCGGTGGTGCCGGAGGGCTTCGACGCTGCCGACCACGTCGCCCGCTCGATCGCCGGCGTCCCGTGGGGATGGGAGATCGAAGTCGTGTTCGAAACCACGCTAGAGGAGGCCAGGCGCCGGATCCCACGGACGATTGGTGACCCGGCGGAGATCGAGGGAGGTGTATTGCTGCAAGCCCAGTCCGACGATCTCGATGCGGCCGCCCGAGAGCTGGCGAGGCTGGGCTGGCCGTTCACCATACGGCGCCCGCCTGAGCTTCGAGCCTCGGTGCGCAAGCTCGCCGCGATGCTGCAGGCCTCCGCCGGCAGGCGATAACAGGCACAGGTCCCTTCTCGAATGGCGCGGGGCGGCGTGGTCGAGCCGAACGCGCGCGACGGCTGCGCCTACCTGGACGCGATCCGTCAGGAGCTGCAGCTGGTCTCGGGCGACGGCGGCGTAGCCACCGGCTGACGGCGCCGTCAAGGGTCATGCGTCAGGCTGGGGCAAGGATTCCTGCAGGGAAGGGAGGAGGCGCTGTGTTCGATGGGTTCGAGGAGTTTTGACATCGCCACGGACGATCCACGGGCACCGCGGCGGCGCGGGGCCGGCCGGTCCTGCTGCTGCACGGCATGCCCAAGACGCACCTGATGTGGCGTCGGGTCGCGCCGGCGCTCGCCGAACGCTACACCGTGGTCGCCACCGACCTGCGTGGCTTCGGCGACAGCGGCACCCCGCCCTCCACCCCCGACCATGCGCCTTACAGCATGCGCGCGCTCGCCGGCGACCAGGTCGAGGTCATGCGCGCGCTCGGCTACGACCGGTTCGCCCTGGTCAGCCACGACCGCGGCGCCCGCTGCGCCTACCGGATGGCGCTGGACCACCCCGACGCCGTCACCCAGCTGGCCGTGCTCGACATCGTCCCCACCCGTGACCACCATGGGTAAACCGGATGGGACCACTGCCTCTGCCAAGAATGAAGCCGAACCACAGGCTCGAAGGCCGCGCCAAGACTCCAAGCCCGCCGGTTCCTCCCGCCAGTCCTGTCCGCAGCTGGACATGCGATGGCGTTGACCCGGACTACTCGACCGTCTCGTGGAACTGACGCCCGTTCACCCGGTGGTTCCTGGCGATGGCCAGGAACCGATCAGAGACGGCTCAGGAACAGCACCGGCCATCCCCTCCCCACTGCCCCTGCCGCGTTCCATCCCGACTTGCTGGAGCCGGGGAACAGCGTCTCGGACCTGGCCCGTGCTCCTGTGGAAGCCATCGAGGATCTCCAGCCTTGCACATGACATCCGCTCAGGAGCGACAGCGACCACAATTTTCGTGGGAGCGCTGTAACCGTGCACCCTTGCTCACCAACCAGACAGTCACGATGCCGCGCGACCGGACCTACCACATCCGGGTGCCGACGAACCCACCCGCGGCGACCGTTCCGGTCATCATCGTCTTCCACGGCGGAGGCCACCACCATCGCCAAGCGCTGGGGCGTCGATCCCCCAATCCGGTCCCGGCCGACGTGGAGAACTACCTCCTCGTCTTTCCGGTGCGCTGGCGCCGACCCGCACGAGGCGGCTGCGGCAACGGTAGCCGGCACGAGCCGCTCGTCTCAGGCCCCGGACAGACCGACCAACCACACGCCGTCGCCGGGCGCGTCGGACATCAACCGGACGGCTCCCGACGCGAACGCTTTAGCCTCCCAACATCACCACGCTCGGCCGCCTCATGACCACCCACGCCGGGCGGGCGATACGCGTAGCCTTCGTGCCAGACGAGGAGACGCACCTCGCGCCACGCGTCGAGGTCCGAGAAATCGGGAGGAACAAGCGACGAGCATGACCGGTGCGTGGCGGATCGTGGAGATGGACCTCTGGGATGCTGAGGCCATCCACCTCCTGGGGCCTGGCTTCATCCAGTTCGGCACCGACCAGACCGGCCACTTCCGGTTCATCGCCGTGCAGGGGTGGATGGACTGCCGTCACGGCCAGCGCGACGGGCGCCCGTGCATCGAGTTCACATGGGAAGGCGATGACGACGGCGATCCCGCCAGCGGCCGTGGCTGGGCGGCGCTGGAGGGCGACGGCTCGTTGCGTGGACACATCTACTTTCACCTTGGCGACGACTCGAGCTTCCGGGCGGTGCACGCGGAGGATGAGCCGAAGGCCGAGGCGAAGACCGACGGGAGAGCCACCGGGAGGTTCGGTGAGTAGGAAGACCTTGTGGGTGCCAGTTATTGGGTCACCTCATGCGACCTGCGCATACTCAGGATCAGCCCACCGAGTCGATCGTGGCGCACGACCCGCCCGTCGGCCGACGGTCGGGACGGTGGGCTGCTCCCCAGCGGTGGCGCCTGCCCCAGCGCGCGATGCGGACGGTGGCCGTTGTAGTGAGCAACGTATTCGGCCAGTACAGCCCGCAGCTGCCAACGGCTGACGAGCAGCATCCGGTCCAGGGCCTCCCGCCGTACCGTGCCGACCCATCGTTTGGCGAAGGCGTTCGCCCGGGGCGCCTGCACCGGCGTGCGCAGCACCTGGATTCCTTCGGCGGCGAAGACCGTGTCGAACGCGGCGGTGAACTTTGTGTCGCGATCGCGGATCAGGAACCGGAACTGGCCGGCACGGTCGCCAAACGCCAGGAGCAGGTTTCGTGCCTGCTGGGTCACCCACACCCCTGCCGGCTGCGCCGTCACGCCCAGGACGTGGACACGTCGGGTTGCCACCTCGATGACAAACAGGACGTAGAGCCGCCGCAGCAACACCGTGTCGACGGTGAAGAAGTCCGTGGCCAGCACGCCCTTGGCCTGGGTACGGAGGAACTGCCGCCAGGTGCTTGCCGACCGCGTCGGTGCCGGATCAACCCCAGCACCCCGCAGGATGGTCCAGATCGTGCTGGCTCCAAGCTTGTAGCCGAGCCGGGACAACTCGCCGTGGATCCGACGGTCGCCCCAGGTCGGGTTCTCCCTGGCCAGCCGCAGCACCAGCGCACGGATCTCCGGGGAGGTACTCGGACGGCCACGCCGGTGCGGGTAGCTCCAGCGGCGTCGGATCAGGTATCGGTGCCAGCGCAGCAGCGTTTCCGGCTGGACAAACAGCCCGTGCCAATTTGGGCGGGGCAGCAGCCGAGCCAGACTAGCAAGCACCGCCCGGTCGGCCCAGTTGACCGGTGGCCGGGTCACCCGCCGCCGCAGCACCGCGACCTCGTGACGCAGCATCAGCAGCTCGGCGTCCTTGGCGGCCGAGCTTCGTGCCAGCAGCGCAAGCCACCGCAGCACCTGGCAGAACAGCAGATACAGCAGTCGTAGGGTCATCCGGCGATCATCGTGGCCAGGTGGCGCCTCTGGCGAATCCGCAGCTCAGCACCCACGATCGACTTTCTGGCACCCACAGGCACAGCGCAAGGTAGACGAGTTCTGACAACACGCAAGACAGCCTCCGGGGCTCGAGAGGCGTCATGCTAGCGAGTACCTAATGCTACGTTCCTTAAGCACGGTACAGTTGGCCGGTCCGCCCTGTGTTATTCGTGTCGCCGGCGGACAAGGGGGGGACCATGGCCAGGCCACCGCTGTACGCCCGACCACCCACCGACCCGGCCGAAGAACACACCCTGC
>WNGJ01005957.1_pt1 | contig 16365 bp, 13 predicted proteins | sample 5400611 | NCBI WGS metagenome assembly WNGJ01 (sample SAMN13153375, study PRJNA577476) | soil metagenome | isolation source: 40 cm soil or saprolite under Garry oak tree replicate 1 | place: USA:California | collected 2016-06-15 | reverse complement strand
ACGATGGCTGCACTAAATCGTACCGACCTCGAAAACCTGCAACGGCGGGAGATCCACCTGTCGATTCTCTCCGCGGTGTTTGTTTTTATTCTCGCGGGCGGCGTTGCCGTGCTCATGTATCCGCTCGTCTTCGTGCATCCGGTCGAGGCGAGCAAATGGACGTTGCGCATCGCGTTCGTCGGCTTTTGCGTGTTATCGCTGCTCTTCGTGTTTTATCTTTTGGACAGGCAGCGCATGGTGCGGCGGCTCAAGCAGCAGCTCCTCGAAGAACTTGAACGCAATCTGGAGCTGCGTCACCAGGCCAACGTGGACCTGCTGAAAACGATGCCGGACGTGAACCACTTCTGGGACCGGCTCACCATGGAGTTTCGCCGCGCCCTGACAATGGAGCGAACCCTCTCTCTTGTCCTGATCAATTCAAAATCTGCCGGCAACTCTTCCAACCAGGACGAAGCCACGGAAGCGTGGGGCGACGCGGCCAAGGCGATCTCACGAAAGCTGCGGCCCACCGATTCCGTCTATCGCCTCGCCGCGGACCTGCTCGCTCTCGTTCTTCCGGAGACGGAGACGAAGGACGCCAACCGCATCGCCGTCCGGCTGGCGGAGGAACTTCGCGATGTCGGCACCAAACGCGGGCTGGCCTTTGAGATCAAAGTCTACAATTATCCGCAGCACGTCCGCAGCGCGCACGAACTGGAAGACATCGTCAAGTCTCTGCTCCCGGAGAAAGAGGAGTGGGCTATCCCCAGCGCCACGGGTTGATTCCGCGCAGATGTGGGTCGAATCTCTGTGCCAGGACGTTTGGCTTTTCCCGGCGGGGTGTCGCTGATCCTTCGAGAGTACTAAGCCAGCGCTTGCTCGAGGTCCGCGATAAGGTCGTCGGCGTCCTCCAGACCGACAGAGACGCGCACCGTCCCGGGAGCGACGCCCGCCCGCCGCAGCTCTTCCTTGCTCATATTGTAGTGCGACGTGTAGATCGGCAGTACAACCAGTGACTCGACGCCGCCGAGCGACGCCGCCAGCAAAAATAGTTGCACGCGATCACAGAACCGCCGCGCCGCGTCCAACCCGCCTCTCACATCGAACGCAAGCATCGAGCCGAAGCCGCGCATTTGGCGCTCCGCCAAGGCATGATCGGCGTGCGAAGGAAGTCCGGGGTAGTGCACGCGCTCCACTTTTGGATGTTTTTCGAGAAATTTAGCCACCGCCATCGCATTTTCGCCCTGCTTCTTCACGCGCAGTCCGAGCGTCTTCATGCCCCGAATCAGCAGATAGGCCGTTTCGGGATCCATCGAGCCGCCCAGACAAATCACCATGTGCCGGACGCGGTCCATCCAGTGCTTGCTTCCCGCCGCCGCGCCGGCGATCAGGTCGGAATGGCCGCCCAAGTACTTGGTCGCGCTGTGCACAACCATGTCGTAACCCATCGAGAGGGGCTGCTGGAGCACGGGTGTGGCAAACGTGTTGTCGACAATCGAAATCAGATTGTGGTTTTTCGCGAAGGCAATGGCTTTGTTGAGATCCACCAGCCGCAGCGTTGGGTTCGTCGGCGTTTCCACATACAACACTTTCGTTTTCCGCGACACGAGCTTTTCGATTCCAGCGAGATCCGCCTCCACGTGATGCACCTTGATGCCCATGTCCGGGAAAACGTCGCGCATCAGTCGGTAGGTGCCGCCGTAGAGCTGCGCGGTTGAGATCAGCTCATCTTCGGCCTTCAACGCGCCCAGCAGCGCGCTGGAGATCGCCGCCATGCCCGATGCGGTCACCACCGCCGCCTCCGCCCCTTCGAGCGCGGCAATCTTTTCTTCGGCCACGGTCAGCGTCGGGTTGCCGTAGCGCGTATAGATATAGGCTTTGCTTTTCCCCTCCGCCCACTGCTTCATTTCTTCGGTGTTCGAGAACGTGAAGGTGGACGTGCGGGTGATGGGCGTGCCGACGGGCGCATTGACGCCGTGTCGCCTTGGCTCGCCGCCGTGGATTGCCGTGGTCTGCGGGCCGTGATTTTTCCGGCTCGTGTCGCGTGCAGGTTGTGTCTTCATGGACAAAGATTCTGCTCCGCCGGGGCGCAAATCACAAACATCCAAATTGGCGCCCCTCGAATGCTTTACGCTGTACTGGGAGGACCGCACATGCAAGCCGCTTCACCTCTCAACGTTGTGAAATTCCTTTGGTTGGTGTTCGCGCTCTACTGGCTCATATCCACGCGAAAGCTGAAAACCATTAAGCAGCGTGAACCGTGGTACGGGATACTCTGGCACAGACTCCCTCTTGCTACCGCGTACATTCTGTTGTTTTCGAGCGGCATCCCCTACGGCTGGCTGGATAGGCGATTCACGGAGAGTACGCCTGTGATGACGGGAACGGGCCTGGCGCTCACGGCGGCGGGCGCGGCGCTGGCGATCTGGGCGCGCTGGCACCTGGGAGGAAACTGGAGCAGCATGGTTACATTGAAAGCGGGACATGAATTGGTTCGCAGTGGGCCATACCGGTACGTCCGGCACCCGATCTATACGGGAATTCTGGTGGCCATGGCCGGTACGGCGCTGGTGATGGGAAGAGTCCGGGGGTTGGTAGCGCTCGGAATTACGCTCGTTGCCTTCTACGCGAAGGCGCGGAAAGAAGAGCGATGGCTGGGGAAGGAGTTTGGGGCGGGATTCGAGGCCCACGCCCGGGAAACGGGCATGTTTCTCCCCCGGCTGCTGTGAACCATCGAAGAATCTGCCGCGCGCGGGGAGATTAAGCCTCTTCTTCCTCCGCCGGGGCGTGCGGCTTGTGCGCGGCGATCACTTTTTCCGCGATTTCCCCGGGCACGAAATCGTAGCGAGAAAACTCCATCGAGTAGCTCGCGCGACCCTGCGTTTTTGACGTCAGGTCGGTCGCATAGCTCAGCATTTCGGCCAGGGGCACCTGCGCCTTGATGATGACGTTGTGCCCGCGCGCCTCGCTCCCGCTGATGCGCCCGCGGCGCGAACTGAGGTCGCCCATCAGATCGCCCGAATACTGGTCCGGCGCGTACACCTCCACGTCCATGATCGGTTCAAGCAGGGCCGGCCTAGCCTGTTTCATTCCCTCCTTGAACGCGAGCGCGCCGGCGATCTTGAAAGCGATGTCCGAGGAATCGACGTCGTGATATTTGCCGTCGTAGAGCACGGCGCGGAAATCCACGACGGGAAAGCCGGCGAGGTAGCCGCGCGCGGCGGCGTCGCGAATGCCTCTCTCGACCGATGGGATCCAGTTATGGGGGATGGAGCCGCCAAAGATGTCGTCCACAAACTCGATGCCTTTGCCGCGCTCGATAGGCTCCATCTTGACGCGGCAGACGCCGAACTGGCCGTGCCCGCCGGTCTGCTTCTTGTGCTTGCCTTCGGCGTCGGCTTTGCCGCGAATCGTCTCGCGATAGGGCACCTTCGGCGGCTTGAGCGTCAGGTCCACGTGATAGCGTTTGTGGAGCTTCGCCACAACTACTTCGATATGCTGCTGGCCGGAACCCGCCAGGAGAAATTCCTTGGTCTGCGCGTCGCGCGAAAAGCGCAAGGCCGCATCCTCTTCCAGAATTTTGTGGATGGCCACTCCGATGCGGTCTTCGTCGGCGCGCGTCTTCGGCTCGATCGCAAATGTGATCGATGGCTCGGGAATGGGCGCAGGCTTGTAGTAAATCGTGGCCGCCCTGTCCCCGAGCGTCTCGCCCGTGGTTGTTTCCTTCAGCTTGGCCACGGCGCCGATGTCGCCCGCGCGCAGTTCGGGCACTTCGGAAAGCTGCTTGCCCTGCACTACTTGGATGTGCTGGAAGCGCTCCGGCGCCGTGTGGTTGAAATTCGTCAGCGTCGCATCGTTTTTCAGGACGCCGCTCATCACCTTGTAGTACGTGATGCGCCCCGCGAAGGGATCGGCGAGCGTCTTGAAAACGAAGAGAGAGAGCGGCTGCGCGTCGTCCACTTTGCGCTCGGTGCGGTCGCCCTTCCCGCCGGCCTGCGTTGTGCCCGCCGCGACGCGCTCGCCGGGATGCGGGAAAACATCGGCTACAAACGACAGCAGGCTCGCGCTGCCGATATTGAGCAGCGCCGAAGTCATCAGCACGGGCACAATTCGCTTTTCAAGCGCGGCTCTGCGCAGCCCCGGTACCAGATCTTCGACCGGCAGTGTTCCCTTCTCGAAAAACTCCTCCATCAGCGCGTCGTCGCCTTCGGCGACCATCTCCACGAGCTTTTCATGCGCTTCCTGCGCGGCGGCGGCCAGATCGGCGGGAATCTCTTCGATCGAAGGCTTGCCGTCGCCGCCGGGCTTATACAGGTTCGCTTTCATGGCCACCAGGTCCACGACGCCGCGGAAATCTTTCTCTTCGCCGATAGGCAATTGGACGGCTACGGCGGAACGGCCGAAGACCTCGTGGAGCGACTCCATCGAGCGCCTGAAGCTCGAGAGTTCGCGGTCCATCCAATTCAGCACAAACGCGCGCGGGATATCGAATTCCGTGCAATAGTCCCACACGCGTTCCGTGGTCACCTGCACGCCCGAGTGCGCGTCAATCACGATGAGTGCGGCGTCGGCGGCCACCAGCGAGGCTTTCGTTTCGTTGATGAAGGTGATCGAGCCGGGCAGGTCGATGAGGTTGATTTTGACCTTGTCGCCCCGCCCGGGAGGCGCCCATTCGGCGTAGGCGAGGCCGGTCTGGATGGACATCTTTCGACCGATTTCTTCTTCGTCCCAATCCGTCGTGGAACTTCCCTCCGCAACCTTTCCGAGGCGCTGCGTTGCGCCCGCGGTGAACAGTAACGACGACACCAGTTGCGTTTTTCCAGTGCCGCCGTGACCTACAATGCCAACGTTGCGGATGTCCTTTGTCGCATAAGCTTTCATAGCTTCCCCCTGGCCGCCCCGACCACGCTTGGGGACGGTCGAGGCATCGTTCGTGAAAAGAAGGTGGAGCGCCCCAGTGGATCGCCGCCGCGCCCCCCGAAAATTCGGATGCTAACACAGCGCGCCGATGCTTGGGAACTATCCCCCGCACCCGCGCGAACTCCTAATTGCTTTCCTGCGGAGTGAAGTGCGCCAGTGCCGGAACCTCCGCCCGGAGGCTACCTCGCCAGCGAACCGGCTGGCTCCCTACTAAAGTGAAGCGGTCAGCATGGTGCCTGCGTTCCCGCCGTGCGCCGGGGAATATTTTCCAGGACTAGTACTAAGTTACGAGTGATCATTTTCCCCTCAGCCGCAACTATCTGTTGCTGGGCCAAGACTTACGCGCCTGATTCGAGTTCTGGGCGTCCTGGCATCCGCCTTGCTGCGAGGACAAGGGGTATTGTTTTCCAATCCCGCGGTTGTTCACGCGCCGGCAAAGCAGGGCCCGGCCAACCGACGCACCGCGGCGCGCCGCGTTTCGTCATTTTTCGGGCGCACAAAGACTAAGGCGTTCGGGAGGGTTGCTATGGACGAGAATCGAGAGAAGTTCGGAATCGAAGAATCAGGAGAGACCACGCCGTGGCTCACCAGCCGTTGGCTGTTGATTTTCGCGGTGGTGGCCCTGGCGGCAGCCGGCATTGCCTTGGGCTACGGCTTCCACCAGCAATCTCTGGTTGGCCAGCTTTCCTCACATGAGGAGCAGATGGGCACGACCATCGCCGAGCTCAGGGGCCAAGTGGACACCTTGACCACCAAACTGAATGACATCACTGCCGCTCAACAGGCCGCCGCTGCGGCGCAAAATGACGCGGGCCCCGCCGGCGCGAAGAACGCCTCCGGGAAGCGCGGCCCCGGCACCGACAAACGCCTCAAGCAGCTCCAGACGCGTCTGGACGACCAGCAAAAACAACTGAAGGACACCCAAGACGACGTCGCAAAGACGCGCACAGACCTGGAAGGCAGCCTGTCCTCAACCCGCGACGAATTGAACGGCTCAATCGCCAGGACCCACGAAGATCTTGTCGTTCTGCAGAAGCGCGGCGAACGCAACTTCTTTGAATTTGACTTGGTCAGGTCGAAGGAGTTCCAGCGCTTCGGCCCCCTCATGCTCTCCTTGCGCCGGACCGACTGGAAACACAAGAACTACGATCTGGCTCTGGTTGTGGACGACAACCAGCTCAGCAAGAAGCATGTGAATCTGTACGAACCGGTCTGGATCCATCGCGTGGACGACCCGCAGCCGGTGCAGATCGTGATCAATAAGATCGAAAGAAATGTCGTGCACGGCTACGTCAGCGCGCCGAAGTACCGCAACTCCGACTTGGCGGCTACCATGACGCCCGTCTCTTCCACGACGACCACGCCGCCGCCCGCGCAACCCGACACTCCGGTTGCGCCGAGCAACCCGCCAAATCCAGAACCGCCACTTCTATGAGCTAACTCACAACAGATCTGACGGTTCTGTCCGGCAGGGCGTCCCTGGAGCGCCCTGCCGGTTTTCTTTTTCGAGGCCTGCAAGCCACCCAATTCTCTGTTTACGGCTGAGGCTAAGGGCGGCCTGAAGAGCAACCACACTGTCTCGTAGGATTTCCACGTTTCCGGGCAGCGCGGCCCGCGGCTTTCATGCGAAGCGCCTTTTTCCCGCCGCGATGCCGTTGACCTCGGCCGTGGTGCCCGGCAGGAGGCGTTTGTGCGTAGGCATCGAGCGATGCACCGCGTGGTCGAAAGCTTTGACAGACCTTGCTAAGCTGCTGACGTGATTCTCGCTGGGGAAAAGTGGCGGGCCGGAAGAGTTTCACTTGCAGGCCTGTTCTTGCTTTTCTTCAGCCTGGGACCCTGCTCGCTGCCCGCTCAGATGTCACAATCGAACCAGGCGCAGCCGCAATCTCAAGACGAAATCGCCGCCGTTCCCAACCGTCCCACGTTCGCGACAACGGCCGAAGCCGTCCAGCGCGGCGTATTCGAGATCGAATACGGCCTCGAAGCGGCTCAAGGCCATCAGAATATCAACGGGCTGCTGAAGTTCGGCCTTTTCAAGAATCTCGAGCTGCGTTTCGCCAACAATCCCATCGAGCGCAACAGCGGCATCGCCGGCACAGGCGATTCTGCTGCCGGCTTCAAATGGCGATTCGTTTCCCAAAGAAAACAGGTGCCGACACTTTCTCTGCTCTACACGGCAACCCTGCCCACCGCCGCGAATAATCTAGGTGCAGGCGACTTTGGCCAGTCCGTGCAATTGCTCGTAAGCAAGGATTTTGGAAAACATCATTTTGACTTCAACGAAGGTGTGCAGTTACGCGGGCGGCCCGGTGTGGGCGGCTTTGATCGGAATTACTTCACTTCGCTGTCCTGGTCGCACCCCTTGGGTGAGAAGCAGCGATGGGGTCTCACCGCGGAGATTGCAGGTTTCAGTAAAACAAATGCGGCGACGCCCGCGACTCTGATTCTCCTCGGCGCGCCCACCTACAATGTTTCACCGCGTCTGGTGCTCGACGCCGGCGCTTACCTCGCCGTCTACGGCCATCTCCCGCGCGTCACCTTCTTCGCCGGCGTCACCTATGCCGTTGCTGACCTCTACCACCTCGCCGCAGGAAGAAAAGCCGCGAAGTAAAAAAATGGCTGCCCGGAGCGTTGCAAACTCCGACATGCGAGGCGAATCATCACTTCGATCTGCCCAAGCCGGAAGAGGCCAAGAGCGTCTACGAATAAGCGGCAACTCGTGCCTTTCTGCAATCATCGTCGGCGTATTGATTGCGGACATGGTGATGAACATCTTTCCGCCCTCGACTTGGTATGTCCGCATCGCCGGCGATTCCAAGGCTCCACGGGTGCTCAGGACACGAGACCGCCCTTGATTACTTCGGCGGCCTGAACCGTCCCAGGCCGATGCGCGCTTGAACCGTGTTGATTCCCGGATTCGGCGCCGAGAGTCCTGCGTTGGAAATATGCATAAAGAGAACTTCGATACTCCAGTTGTGCTTACCACGCAGGATATACATGCCCAGCCCGCCGCTCGACGTGAAGTTTACGCGGGACGTTCCAGCCGGGACCTGCCTGTTCGTGAACAGTGTGCCGCCGCTGATGCTGAGGTAAGGCGCTGCTTTGTGATGTGTCTCGAAGTTCCATTTCAGCTCAAACGGATTCAGGCCGAACCCGTACGCTACCCCTGTGCGCTGAACCACCCAGAAGATCGGGACAACGTCCACGGCGTACTCGAACCTGCCGCGTAGAAAACGCGGCCCGGCTGGGTTCGTCAGAACCCAGCCGTAGCGCCCCCCGACGTTCCATACACCCGTGTCCGAGGTGCTGCCGTTTATGCCGTGCCCTCCGCCCGTCCATAGCGCCAGTTCACGGCCAACGCCCTGAGGACCCGACTGTGCGTATGCGCCAGGCCCGTACAAAATCAATCCAAACAGAACGAGCGCAAGAATTCTTGCTCCGTGCAATTCTCCTCCCATTCATAAGGGAAATATGGCGCAGGGCTCAACCGATGATAAAGAAGTAGGGCGTCTTTTACTTGGCGTTCTTCAAGTAGCGGTCGAACCAGGCCACGGTCCGCGAGATCGCGTCGATCTGGTTCTCCCGCTTCGCGAACCCATGCCCCTCCTGCGCGTAGTAGTGCGCGTCCACGGTTTTTCCGGTTTCTTTGTAGATCGCCACGACCTGCTCGGCCTCTTCCTTCGGCACGCGGATGTCGTTCTCGCCCTGCAGCACGAGCAGGGGCGCCTTCGCGTTGCGGATGTACTTGATCGGTGAAGCGTTCTCGTACACTTCGAGGTCTTTCACGGGGTCGCCCATCAGCGATTTTTCGTACTCCTGCAGAAACGGGTCTTCGTGCTTTAGCATCGTCAGCCAGTTGATGATGCCGTACTGCTCGACAGCCGCGGCCCACAAATCCGGTTTTTTCCCGATGGCCATCAGCGTCATGTAGCCGCCATAGGAGCCGCCCGTCATGCCGATTTTCTTTTCGTCCACGTAACCGGTCGCCGCCAGGAATTTCGCCGCGTGCACCTCGTCTTCCAAATCGCCGCCGCCCAAATCCTTCACATTGGCCTTCTGAAAATCGATGCCGTACCCGGTTGAGCCGCGCACGTTCGGCGCAACGCACACATATCCCCGCGAGGCGAGCGCCGCGGCCCAGCGATTGAACGAATCCACGGTTTGCCCCGTCGGCCCGCCGTGCGGCAGCACGATGCCCGGATTCGCCCCGTCCCGTTTCAAGTTGTACGGCACCCACAAGAACGCGCTGATGATCTTCCCGTCAAAACTTTTGTAGTGCACAAGCTCCGATGACGGTAGCTTCGCCGCCGTTAGGCTCGCAATTGCGCTGAACGTGAGCTGCGTCGCGCGCTTCGCCTCGACGCCATACACCCACAAATCTCCCGGCTGCGCCGAGCTCTGGTGGCCGATCAGGACTTGCTGCCCGTCCGGCGAAAACGTGCTTGGGTTTCCCGAAAAGCCATTCAGCCCCGGTGGAAGATTCAGCTTCGTCCCGATTCGCGTTGCCGTATCCGCCAGGTACCCGTCCGTGCGTCCATCTTCGTTCACCACGTACGTGAACCACTTTCCGTCCGGTGAAAATTCTCCTGACTCCGCTTCCCATTTCAGATCCGTCACCCACGTCAGCTTCTTCGTCGCTACATCGAGCAGCGCCACGTTCGGATAGCCGCCGGGACGGTCCGCCGTCACCAGCAGCGTCTTCCCATCCGGCGAGACGCCCGATGCGATCGTTCGCATCTGCCCTTCGTGCGGCGTCAACTCTTCTTTCTGTCCCGTCGCCGCCTCGAACCGGTACACGCTCGCGTCCGTGAATCCCGCGTTGATCCGCGTCGCATAGAGGAATTTTCCGTCGGGGCTCCAGATGTGTCCCGTCCAGAGATGATTCGGCGTCGCTTCATTCGTCAAATTCCGCACCGCGCGCGTCTTCCAATCCATCACGGCAACGTCGGTTACGGGCGCGGTCTTCTTCTTATACGAAATTGCCAGTTGCAATCCGTCCGGCGACCAGCCCGCCGACGTCTCTGAAATATCGTCCGTCTTCGTCAGATTGACTGGCTCGCCGCCGCTGCTTGGTATCGCGAAAATGTCGTAGGTCTCCGCTCCGCCGCGGTCCGATTGATACAAAATCCACTTGCCATCCGGCGACCAAATCGCGCCGCCTTGCCGGTCATCCGACTGGCTGAGCTGAATCGGCCATCCGCCGGAGGCGCTCACTTTCCACAGATTGAAGCGTCCGGTGAAATTCGAGGTGAAGACAATCTCTTTGCCGTCCGGCGACCAGGCGCCGCCACCGGTTGCGCGGGTGTAGAAGAGATCGTCGATCGGCACAGGCCCCGCGCCCGGCATTTCCGCCGAAGCGATTTTCTTCGGGTCGGTAATCTCGCGCGTGTCCGGCGACGTGGCCGCTAGCGAGATAAGCGCGGCCGCAAACACCATCACATCAATTCGAGTGCGCATCTTTCCCTCCGTGCCGGGTGCCATCTTAGGCGCAGCCGCCGGAGCGGTCAATCCGCTCCCGTTGCGCGCAGCGTTCAGTTCGAGGGAGGCGGCGCGGAAGGCGGTGCTGCCGGCAATGCTGGTTTGCCGAACCGCGCATCGTCAATCGTCGGGTTCAGTTCGATCTTGTCCACAAGGATTTTCTGCTCGCCTGGTTGGCCCGGCCGGTCGGAGTCAATCTCAAACGCAAATTTTAATCCGTTCAGCTCGCGATAATCCCGGAAAAAAGATTCCACCGCAAACTCGCTGCCGTCCGGGCCTTTGCGCTTGCCTTCCCATTTCAGCAGCAAAAACGTTTGCGCGTCGAAGAGATACGACCGCGCATCGCCGTTCTTCGTCGTGAGCTGCAACCGCCACGCCTCCTTGCCTTCCACGGTATCTTTCCCCACGAGCTTGATCTCGTTTCCCTTTGCCTTGTAATCCACAAGCGGCCCGTCGAAATCCGATTCTTCGCCGATATTCTTCAGATCCACTTCCGTCATCGGCTCGACATCCTTCTTGCCGATAAACGGATTGTTGGCCCAGCCCGCGGACTTCCCATCGTAGCTCCTCACCATGCTCATTCCCTGAAAAGTCATCTCCATGCGCATCTTGCCGGGGCGCTTCAGTTCGACCGCGAACGGCCCATCCGCGCCGGGGCCAAATGAGATCGTTCCGGTCACGCGCTGCGCCTGGATCCCCCTGATTTTCTCGATTCCCCCGCGCGCCGCAATCACCTTGGCCACGAGCTCGTCCACCGTCAGATCCTTCGTCTGCGCCGGCGCGCCCATCACCGCGCCGCTCAGCAACACTGCCTCTGCAAACGCAACAATCCAACCCTTGTACACTTTCATTGCGACCCCCTCGTCTTTCCCCTTAGACGCCGGTGACGAACGTGCCGTCGCCTGCCACGTATCCATGCGCCATGTGCGGCGTGTTGAAGGCAAACGCCGGATTGCCTGCGCGGTCGAGCAAAATCAGCCCGCCCGTCCCGCGCCCGCGTTCCGCCAACACTTTCACTGCTTCCCGCGCCGCACGCATCCCGCTGGCCTCGTCCGCAATCGCGCAGCCGCGCAACAAGTCCGCCGCCGCTTTCGCCATTACAATTTTCATGATGGCCTCGCCCCATCCCGTGCACGAAACTCCGCCCGCCTCCGCGTCCGCGTAACATCCGCAGCCAATCAGCGGCGAATCGCCCACGCGCCCGGGCAGTTTGCAGCACGTTCCCCCCGTCGAAGTCCCCGCAATCAGCCGCCCCTCGCGGTCCATCGCAACCGCTCCGACGGTGCCCTGTTCGTGCCCGCGGTGATATTTCGCTGCGTGTTTGTCGTTCCGGCAGCGCAGCCACGCCGCCAACTCCGCCTCCGTAATCAGCTCCTTCGGATCGCACCGCGCGATGCCATGCTCGGCCGCGAACCGCTCCGCGCCTTCTCCGACCAGCATCATATGCGGCGCGCGTTCGAGCACCGCGCGCGCCAGCCGGATCGGGTTGCGGATTCGCTGCACGCATGCCACCGCGCCCGCGCGCAGCGACCCGCCATCCATCACAATTGCATCGCACTCCACGCGCCCATCCAGGTTCAAATGCGACCCCGTGCCCGCATCGAACACCGGCGCATCTTCCAGCTCCACGATCGCCGCCTCCACCGCGTCCAGCGCCGAGCCGCCTCGCGACAATACGCACCACCCGGCTTGCAGCGCTCGCCCGCAACCCTCCTTGCACGCTTCAAACGCCTCTTCAGGGATGTCCCACGCGCCGCCGTGGACAATCAGGGATGGTTTCATCGGAAGATGCGCCCGCCTCGCAGCGGCGCGAAACTTCGTCGACCGCGGCGTTTACGCCGATAAAATCGGGGCGGTCGCACATGAAGAGGATGCTTCAGATGAAAAAATCGAGCAAGAAGAGAATCGGTCCAATCAGCACAAGAAATGGGCCGCCGTAAATCCGCTTGGCCGGCATGCGGCTCAGCGAGCGAGTAAAGCACGAGGGGATCGACTTCAATCGGGATTCTTCGCGCGGGCAGTAGAACGGGCCGATTACCGTATGACGTGACATCTCGCGCCGGAACGCACCAACTTCATCCTGAACCCACGCGGAGATGTCATCCCGGTTGCGCCAGAACAGTGCTGCACCGGCAACAAAGAGCGCATCCCCGATGATGGTCAGAAGCCCGAGAGAAGGGCCGATCCCCCACCCCGCCGGTGTCGTCACCTGCACTTCGTCGCCCACCTGGCGGTTCAGCAGCGCTTTCCCGATCGGCGACGTCGTCGAAATCAGTCCCTTCTCCGCGTCGGCCTCCTCCGTGCTCACCAGCTTGTACTCGATCTTGACGTCACGCTCCGTGTCCAACACGACGATTCGCGAGCCGTAGCCCGCGCGGTCCTTCGGAATGTTGTTCAGGTTCAGCATCCCCAGGTCGCCCATGCGCTTCTTGAGCTGCGTGATCCGCGCGTTCACGTAGCCCTGCCGCTCCTTCGCGAATTTATACTCCGCGTTCTCAGAGAGGTCGCCGTGCGCCCGCGCCTTGGCCAGCTCCTTCGGCAACTCGATACTCAGCTCGTGCTGCAGCGTGTCAATCTCCTCTTGCAGCCGCTTCTTGATTTTGCTGATCGGGTCCGACATGGTCTGTCGTCAAAAAAACGGTCTCGCGCGGCGCAACCCCTTCGCAGACGGCCCGGCTGACACCACGCAAATTCTTATTATAGTTTCTGCCGTTTTCCTGCCACAAGGGGCGGCCGCGCGCCTCTGCCGACGGAGCGATGCAGGAAAGTCGCAGTCCGCCGCGGCGGACTGGCTCCTAATGCCGTTCCAACCCGCCCAGGCGGGCGGCGCCACAAAATTCCCTCCCAGCTTGGACCGAATGCGGAGCTCAGGTTGGTTCCAAATAGTTGGGACGGTACTAGCCGCCGGCAATGGCCCCTATGATGAAAAGGGGCTCCGACCCCGACGCGACCGCGTCGGGCAGCGGAGCATCCGGCAGTTCGTGGGACAGATCCTCCTCGCAGGCGAAGAACCGCAGGAACGGCCGGCGCTGTTGCGTGACGTGGTCGCGGATCGTACCGCGCAGCATCGGATAACAGGCCTCGAGCGCGTCGAGAACCGCGCGCTGCGTAGCCTGGCCCTTGATCTCGACCTTCACCTCGCCCTCGACGTGCGCCAGTGCACGCAAATGTGGCGGCAAAACCACTCGGATCATGGCAGCGTCTGGACCTCGACGGAAAGCACGCCCGGAAGATCTCGGACAATGGGGGCCCAGTTGTCTCCGGCATCGGCCGAAGCGTACACCTGCCCGCCGGTCGTGCCGAAATACACGCCGCATTTATCGAGCGAATCCACGGCCATCGCGTCGCGCAGCACGTTGACGTAGCAGTCCTTTTGCGGCAGACCTTTCGTGAGCGCCTCCCACTCGTTTCCGCCCTTGCGGCTTCGGTACACGCGCAGCTTCCCGTCCGGCGGAAAGTGCTCTCCGTCGCTCTTGATCGGCACGACGTAGATGGTCTCCGGCTCGTGCGCGTGAACGTCGATTACGAACCCGAAGTCGGTCGGCAAGTTCCCGCTGACCTCATGCCACGTATCGCCGGCGTCGTCGCTGCGCATGACGTCCCAGTGCTTCTGCATGAAGAGCACGTTCGGACGCGACCTGTGCAGCGCGATGCGGTGAACGCAGTGGCCGATCTCGGCATTCGGATCGGGGATGTACTGCGACTTCAGGCCCCGGTTGATCGGTTTCCACGTCTTTCCGCCGTCATCGGTCCGGAAGGCGCCCGCGGCCGAAATGGCGATGTACATACGTCCCGGGGTTTTCGGATCCAGCAAGATCGTGTGCAGGCACATCCCGCCGGCGCCGGGTTGCCATTTTGGCCCTGTGCCGTGGCCGCGAAGCCCGGCGAGTTCATGCCAGCTCTTTCCGCCGTCGGTCGAGCGGAATATGGCGGCGTCTTCCACCCCGGCGTACACCGTATCCGGCTCGGTGAGCGATGGCTCGATATGCCAGACTCGCTTGAACTCCCAGGCGTGCTGCGTGCCGTCGTACCACTGATGCGTGGTGAGCGGCTTCCCGGTTGGCGCGGAGGTGTCGTACACGAACTTGTTGCTCGCGCCAGCAGGCATGCTGCCTGGGGTAGGCATAACCTCGCCGCCGGGCGTCTCCCACGTCTTGCCGCCGTCATCGGAGCGCTGAATAATTTGTCCAAACCAGCCGCTGGTCTGCGACGCAAACAGTCGCTTCGGGTCAGCCGGTGATCCTTTGACGTGGTAGATTTCCCAGCCCGCAAAATGGGGGCCGCTGACGTCCCACTTTTCGCGCTTGCCGTCCGACGTCAGAATGAAAGCGCCCTTCTTTGTGCCAACCAGTACCCGTACCTTGCTCATCTCTCACTCCTTATTTTGGTTTCGCGTACATCCTGACGAGAACGATCGAAGCTCTCCGTCCGGAACCGCCGATCATTCTCTACGCCTCGGCTTCGCGATGCCGCTGCGTTAATTCTTTGGGAAGTTTGGATCAGCCTTCACTTCGAGGATCTGTTTCGTGTGCCGCTCGCTGTGCGCTCCAATAAACAGCAGCCATTCGTAGGCGTCCAGCGGTTGGTTGAGCGGGCTGTCGGCAACATGATTGCGCAAATCCGGCGTCGATTCCAGGAATCCGATCGTCTTGGCGCGGCTCTTCAGAAAATGATCGAGGGTCTCGGCGGGAGTCCACCGGCTCGTGGGCACCAATGGCGGCGGCGCTTGCGCCTTGTGGCTGCGGTCCGGAATCATGGCCAGAACCATGGCGTCGATTTTCGCGGTGTCACGATCGGCAGCTCCCGAAGGCGCTTTCATGATCTTCTCCGAGATGTTCTGGAGAAGGAAATCTTCGGCCAACGCGATATGTTCGAGAGTTTCCGCCACCGACCAGCGGTCTGGCGCCGGCTTGAACTTCATCTGGGCTTCCGAGAGTCCCTTCGTGGCCGCAACCACGCCATCGCGAGTTTGCTGGAGATACTTCACACTCCGCTCGCGGTCTGCCTGCGTGAGTGCCTGGCCGAACGCCGCCGAGCCCAAAAACAGCAGCGCGGATAAAAGCAGCGCAACTTTCTTCATGGTGGTTCCTCCTTGGATTGAATCGAACATCAACACATTCGGGAAATCGACGTCTTAACCAGCGCCATCGGCACAACGGGCGAACTCACCCGTGCCAATTTACGGCCAACGCCACTGTCCCTCGACTTGGAGCGGCGTTGGGTCTCGTTCTCGCCAGCGGCGCCGGACTTCCGCGAGAAGTACTTGGCGATTCTTCTCCATGTTCTCAATGAGAGCGCAGGGGGCGCCCGTCTCCTCGTGCCGCGCTCCCCAAATCAACAACTCCAGAAGTACCGGCGCCAGACCAATCCCTTTTTCCGTCAAGCGGTAGTTCACCCTTCGTCCGTCGGTCTCCTCCGCCACTCCGGTAATGATGCCCGCCAGGATATTCGTCGCAATCCCCTCGCCCGATCTCTGGAACTCCTTGAAGGTCCGAAACCCCCGAATCATCAGGTCGCGGATGATCAGGAGCGACCAGCGATCCCCAAGGATTTCAAGCGAGATACTCACCGGGCAGCCGGACCGGTGTTTTGCCTTAGACTTGCCAGGCACGCGCGGCACGTTACCAGTGTCACTTGCAAAATACAAGTTAAAATATGCGCGGTCCAGCGCGACGTTTGCGATTGCGCCGGAGTGTCGGCATCCACGCGGATTGAATTCGTTCACCGCATATTTCTCAGGTCCGGTCCGGCACGGATGGCCGCAAACACTTTCATGTTTTGCAGATGTTCATCTAATGGTCGCGCGGGCGATCAACGTGCACCTGCGCGGGAGCCGCGATGGCCGCCAAGCGATCGAGATCAAACTCCTTGTACAGATCCAGGCAGAAGAGCTCCGGCGCCTGCTCATAGGTCACCGGAGCCTGCAGCAGAAAGCCGAAGCTGGAGATGCCATCGCGCGCGACAATCTGTGAAAACAGATCCGGTTGG
>WNGJ01011991.1_pt1 | contig 16366 bp, 14 predicted proteins | sample 5400611 | NCBI WGS metagenome assembly WNGJ01 (sample SAMN13153375, study PRJNA577476) | soil metagenome | isolation source: 40 cm soil or saprolite under Garry oak tree replicate 1 | place: USA:California | collected 2016-06-15 | reverse complement strand
GGGGCCGATCACGCTCTCGGGCAGGATCAGGTCGCCAGCCCGGAGGTCCGGGGCGAGCGCCCCGCAGACCCCGGCCGAGATCACCAGCGGCTGATCGAGTCCCAGGCGCAAGCCCGACCAGCGCTCCCCGAGGAGGCCCGCCCGCAGGCCAACCGGGGCGAGCCGCAGGGTGCCGCGACCGAAGGCGGGAAAGGGCAGCGAGGGGAGCGCGGGAAGCTCGAGCTGACGGGCGAGGGCCCGCGCCTCGAGCTCAACCGCGGTGAGGATCAGGATCCGGGACACTCCGCGCCGGGATCCGCTCCGCCTTCTCCCGCTCCTTGCGCTCGAGCCAGGCCTTCCAGCTGTTCCCGGCCGCGGTGTCCTTGCCGGTGAACTTGACGTTGGCGAGCTCGGAATAGCGGAGCGTGAAGGGGCCCTCGCCGCTCTCGTCGAAGTACTCGATGAAGGGCTCCGGCCCGTAGGTATTGCGGTTGAAGATGTAGGCGACGAACTCGGTCCCGTCGGACTTCACGATGGTGGTGTTGCCCCGGTAGTCGAAGGCGAACTCGACCACCTCCTCCAGCGTGAGGTACTGGCCGACGTCGGGCACCCAGCCTTCGAGGCTCATGGCGGGGCTCCCTACAGCTTGCCGGTCAGAGTGACCCCGACCGTCTCGACGAAGCCCTTGAGCGAGCTGAAGGTGTAGTCCACCGCGGTGGCCTCGTACCCGCAGTGCACCATGCAGTCGCGGCACTTCTCGTTGCCGCTCTTCTTGCCGTAGTTCTCCCAGAGCGTGGTGTCCATCAGCTCCTGGAAGGTGCGCGCGTACCCTTCCTGCAGGAGGTAGCACGGGCGCTGCCACCCGAACATGTTGTAGGTCGGGTTGCCCCACGGGGTGCACTCGAAGTCGTGCTTGCCCATCAGGAAGCGGAGGAACAGGGGCGACTGGTTGAAGCGCCAGCGCTTCTTCGGGCTCGCCAGCATCTTGGAGAACAGCTCGTGGGTGCGCGACTGCAGCAGGAAGTGCTCCTGGTCGGGCGCCTTCGAGTAGCTGTAGCCCGGGGAGACCATCATGCCTTCCACGCCCAGGCTCATCATCTCGTCGAAGAACTCGCGCATCCGGAGCGGCGACGCCCCGTCGAAGAGCGTGCTGTTGGTGGTGACCCGGAAGCCGCGCGCCACCGCCGCCCGGATCGCGGGCACCGCCTGGTCGTAGACGCCGTCGCGGCACACCGCCTCGTCGTGCTCCTCGCGCAGTCCGTCCATGTGGACGCTGAACGAGAGGTACTTCGACGGGGTGAAGAGATCGAGCTTCTCCTTCAGCAGGATGGCGTTGGTGCAGAGATACACGTACTTTTTCCGCTTCACCAGCTCGGCGACCAGGCGGTCGATGTCCGGGTACATGAGGGGCTCGCCGCCCGGGATGCTCACGATCGGCGCGCCGCACTCCTCGACCGCGGCCAGGCACTTCTCCACGCTCAGGTTCTTCTTGAGGATCTGGGCCGGGTACTGGATCTTGCCGCAGCCGGCGCAGGCGAGGTTGCAGCGGAAGAGCGGCTCGAGCATCAGAACGAACGGATAGCGCTTGCGCCGCGCCAGCTTCTGGCGGAGCACGTATGTCGCGACCGTCCACATCTGAGACAGCGGAACGCTCATGTTCGACGACCCTTTCGGCCGCTCAGGGCCTTGTTTCCCCGCCGGTCATGGCGGGGGCGGACAGGGACTCGGCTGACCATCGGCCGACCGTCACTCTACTGACGCCATACAGTAGCAGAAAGAGCCCGCCGTGGACCACTATTCCCGCGGCCGCGATCAGCGCCTCGCCGATCCAGAGCGTCACGCTCAGGTTGACCGCAAGAACCAGGTAGTACAGCGCGATCCCGAGCCCCGGCGCGCTCGGTTCGACCGTCTCGGGGCCGGGGGACGCCTGGGCCCAGACGATCCCGCCCCACACGATTCCCCCGATGGTGATCCAGCCGACGACCAGCCAGCCCAGGAAGTTGGAGAGCGGTACCCCGAAGTAGAGCCCGCCGTCCGGGTAGTAGAAGATATGGCCGAGGAACCACCGCCCGCCCCGGACCGCCAGCGGATCGATCACCACGTCGAGGAGCATCATCAACACCCCCGACACCGCCACCATGCGGACCCGGCCGGCGCGGGTTGCCGCCCACCCGGGGCCGAGGGTGCGCCGCGCCAGGCAGAACGCGGCGTAGGCGAGGAAGGGAAACGACAGCGGTGAGAAGAACGGCACGTTGCCGAGGAAGAGCTCCGCGGCCCGGGTGTCGCCCGTGTAGTGGTAGAGGCCGAACGGAATCCCCACCCGCGTGGAGACCAGCTCCGCGACCAGGGCCACCGTGCCCCCCCAGAGCAGGAACGTGACCGTCCGGGCGCGTCCGAGGTCCCGCAGGGCCGCAACCAGGAAGAAGGTCAGGAAGCCGAACACGTACGGGCGGAGCTGGAAGGTGCCGACGAGCTGGACCGCGACCGACGCGAGCCCGGCGAGTGCCACATCGATGATCGCCACGCAACTCACCTTACGGAAGTTGGCCGTTTTTTTCAAGAACGGCGCCGGGATTCGCCGACCCCTATGCTAGTATCTAGCGATGTTTTCGACCCCTGGATCCGACATTTGGCCGTCGCCGCTGCGGCCCATCGCCGCGCTGGGACGCCTGAGCGTCGAGATGGTCCTGGGCCTCGGACAGTTCGGCCGATTCTTCATCCAGGCCGCCGCGTACACCGTGATCCCACCCTTCAAGTTCGGCCGGCTGGTCGACCGCGTCCACTTCATCGGCTTCCGGTCCCTGACCATCGTGGTGCTCACCGGGGCGTTCACCGGCATGGTCCTCGGCCTGCAGATCTTCCTGACCCTCTCGCGCTTCGGGTCGGAGGCCTACCTGGGCCCCGCGGTGGCGCTGTCGCTCATCCGCGAGCTGGGCCCGGTGCTCTGCGCGGTCTTCGTGACCGGCCTCGCCGGCTCGGCCCTGACCGCCGAGATCGGGATCATGAAGATCACCGAGCAGATCGACGCCCTGCAGGTCATGGCGCTCAACCCGATTCGGTACCTGGTGGTGCCGGCCATCGTGGCGGGAGTCATCACCTTCCCGCTCCTGGTCTCGGTCTTCGACGTGGTCGGCATCCTGGGCGGCTACCTGGTCGGGGTCGAGCTGCTGGGGCTCTCCCCGGGCACCTACTTCGGTGAGATGAAGACCTTCGTGGACTGGTCCGATCTCATGACCGGCTACTGGAAGGCGCTGTCCTTCGGGATCATCGTGCCGTGGGTCTGCACCTACAAGGGCTTCAACTGCGGCCACGGCGCGGCGGGAGTGGCGCGCGCCACCACCCAGGCGGTGGTGCTCTCCTCGGTGCTGATCCTGGTCTGGGACTACTTCCTGGGGTCCGTGCTGCGGTGATCCGCGTCCAGGGGCTCCACAAGCGCTTCGGCCTCCAGGAGGTGCTCCGGGGGGTCGACCTCGACATCGCCACCGGCGAGATCATGATCGTGATCGGGCGCAGCGGCGGCGGCAAGTCGGTACTGCTCAAGCATCTGATCGGGCTGCTGCGCCCGGACGCGGGCGCGGTCCTCGTGGACGGCACCGACATCACCCGGCTGCGGGGCCGCGCGCTCGATCGGGTGCGGGAGCGCTACGGGGTGGTCTTCCAGGGCGGCGCCCTCTTCGACTCCATGTCCGTCTTCGAGAACGTCGCCTTCCCCCTCCGGGAGAAGAGCCGCCGCTCCGACGCCGAGATCCGTGGGCGCGTCGAGGAGAAGCTCGAGCAGGTCGGGCTGAGCGGCATGGGGGCCAAGAACCCGGCCGAGATCTCCGGGGGCATGCGCAAGCGGGTGGCCATCGCGCGGGCCCTGGTGACCGAGCCGGAGATCGTCTTCTTCGACGAGCCGACCACCGGCCTCGACCCGATCCTGGTCAACACGATCCACCACCTGATCGTGGACCTGCACCGCAAGTTCCGGTTCACCGCGGTCATGGTGAGCCACGAGATCCCGGAGATCTTCGAGATCGCAGACCGGGTCGCGATGCTCCACGACGGCACGATCGTCGAGGTCGGCCCGCCCGAGGCGGTGCGCGGCTCGACGAAGTCGGTCGTCCAGCAGTTCATCCGGGGCGACATCGAGGCGGTGCCCGCGGAGCACCATCGGTAGTCGGAGGAGATCACGATGAAGCGATCGGCACTGGATCTGGGCGTGGGCGTGTTCGTGCTCATCGGCCTGATCGCGCTCGGATGGATGTCGGTGAAGCTCGGACGCATCGACCTCCTGGGCAACCGGGGCTACGTGGTGAGCGCGGATTTCCCGACGGTGGGCGGACTGAAGGCGGGCTCGACCATCGAGATCGCGGGGGTCGAGGTGGGCCGGGTGGACCGCATCGTGCTGCAGGACTACCAGGCCCACGTGGTCATGGTGATCCAGCCGGGGGTGAAGCTGCAGGACGACTCGATCGCCTCCATCAAGACCAAGGGTCTGATCGGAGAGCGCTACGTCCGCCTCAGCCCGGGAGGCTCGGACAAGATCATCCCGCCCAACGGGCGGATCCGGGAGGTCGAGCCGCCGGTCGACATCGAGGAGCTGCTCTCCAAGTACATCTTCGGGAAGGTGTAGACTCTCGAACCGGGAGGTCGCGATGAACTGGTTTCACGTGAAGACCGCGCTGCTGGCCGTGGGACTCGCCGTCATCACGGCGGTGCCCGCCGCGGCGGGAGTGCCGACCGACCAGCTCCGGGGGGCGGTGGACCGCGTCCTCAAGACCCTGGACGATCCGAGCCTCAAGGGCGAGGGCAAGGTCGCCGATCGGCGGGTCGCGGTCCGCAAGATCGCCAACGAGATCTTCGACTTCGGAGAGATCGCCAAGCGCTCGATGGCACGCCACTGGCAGCCGCTCACCGAGCCCCAGCGCACCGAGTTCGTCGGCCTCTTCGCCGACCTGCTCGAGCGCTCCTACATCTCGAAGATCGAGACCTACGGGGGCGAGAAGATCCAGTACACCGGGGAGCGGATCGACGGCGACTACGCCACCGTCTCCACCCGGATCATCACCAAGAACGGCACCGAGGTGCCGGTCGACTACCGCATGACCAAGCGAGGCGACCGCTGGCTCGTCTACGACGTCAGCATCGAGGGCGTCAGCCTGGTCTCCAGCTACCGCACCCAGTTCAACAAGATCATCCAGACCTCCTCCTACAACGAGCTCGTCTCCAAGCTGAAGAACAAGCAGGACGAGCTCCTCGCGGAGGACAAGGGGACGAAGAAGAAGCTATGACCAAGAGCGGCCTCCTCCGCGCGATCCTGCGCCGGCCGGGCCTCGTGCCCATGGTGGGCGCCCACGACGCCCTCTCCGCCAAGCTCATCGAGGCGGCCGGCTTCCCGGTGGTGTGGTCCTCCAGCTTCGCGGTCTCCGCCGCACAGCGGGCGGTGCCGGACGTGAATCTCCTGACCATGACCGAGAACCTGGAAGCGGCCCTGTTCATCGACCTAGCGGTGGCGGCCCCGGTGATCGCGGACGTCGACAACGGGTACGGCAACGTGGTCAACGTGGTGCGCACGGTGCGGGAGTACGAGCGGGCCGGCATAGCGGGCATCTGCATGGAGGACAACGTCTTCCCCAAGAAGTGCAGCCTCTACCCGGGCATGAAGCGCGAGCTGCTCTCGGTGGAGGAGTTCGCGGGCAAGGTCCGCGCCGCGGTCGACACCCGCCGGGATCCCGACTTCGTGCTGATCGCGCGGGTCGAGGCCCTCATCGCGGGCTGGGGCATGAAGGAGGCGCTGCGCCGGGCCCACGCCTACGCCGACGCCGGCGCGGACATGGTCCTCATGCATTCCAAGGCCAAGACCGCCGCCGAGATCCTCGAGTTCATGCGTCTCTGGGACCGCCCGACCCCGGTGGTGGTGGTGCCCACCCTCTACCCGTCGGTCACCTTCGACGAGCTCGAGCAGGCCGGGGTCAAGATGGTGATCTGGGCGAACCAGGTGCTGCGCGGCGCGGTCCAGGGCATGCAGCAGACCCTCGCGACCCTCGCCCGCGAGCGCCGCCTCGACGCGCTCGACCCGCACATCGTGCCCCTCGAGGAGATCTACAAGCACGTGGGGGTCGACGAGTTCAAGGCGATCGAGGACGCCTATCTCCCCGCCTCCGCCGGCCCCGCCCGCGCGATCATCATCGCGGCCGGCTCCGGCAAGTCGCTGCTGCCGCTCACCGAGGACCGGCCCAAGTGCATGCTCGACATCAAGGGCCGCACCATCCTGGAGCGCCAGATCGACACCCTGCGGGCCTGCGGGGTGCAGGACATCGTGGTGGTGCGCGGGTACAAGAAGGACACGGTCACGGTGCCGGGAGTGCGCTACTACGACCACGACCGGTACGAGGAGACCGGCGAGCTCGGCTCGCTCTTCGCGGCCGAGCGCGAGCTGCGCGGCCCCGTGCTGTTCCTCTACTCGGACATCCTGTTCGAGCAGTCGGTGCTGGACCGACTCCTGCGCGCGGAGACCGATTGCGCCATCGTCGTCGACCGGGCCTGGGTGGACCAGCGCGAGCGCCTCCTGCCGCTCGGGAAGCCGCTCGACCTGGTGGTCACCGCCCGCACCCCCGAGGCCGGGCTGCGGGCCCTGCCCGGCGCCCCCGACGACCGGCTGGTCTCGGTGGGGCAGCGCATCGCCCCCGAGCGGGCCACCGGCGAGTTCATCGGGCTCGCCCTCTTCTCCGAGCGGGGCACCGCCGCGATGCGCGAGGCCTACCAGCAGCGGATGGCCGCCGGCACCGGGCCCTTCCACGAGGCGGACCGTCCGGAGCGCGGCGCCTTCACCGACCTGCTGCAGGAGCTGGTGGAGCGGGGCGAGACCGTCGCGTGCGTCGACGTCTACAAGGGCTGGGTCGAGGTCGACACGTTCGAGGACTACCAGCGGGCATGGGCGGCGATCAAGGCCTGACCGGCTCCGTCTTCGCCGGGCTGCTGGAAGCGCAGGGCTACGACTTCTTCACCGGCGTGCCCTGCTCGATGATCGAGAGCCTGATCGCGACCCTGGAAACCCACCCGCGTCTGCCCTACGTCCCGGCGGTGCGCGAGGACGTGGCGGTGGGGCTCGCGGCCGGGGCGTGGCTCGCCGGTGGACGCTCCCGAGCACCTGCTGATGGGCGAGATCTCGCCCGCCCTGCTCGAGATGCTGCGCATCCCGCACCGCATCCTCGCGGCCAAGACGATCGCGGACGACGTCGCGTGGGGTCGCGCCGAGTCGGAGCGGCTGAGCCAGCCGGTGGCGCTGCTCCTGCCGCCCGGCGTCCTCGACACCGCGTCCCACGCGGCCGCGTCGCCCGGTCCCGCCGGCGCGCCGGTCGCGCCGCCGACGGGCCAGGACGACCCGATCCCGACCCCGCGCATCTCGCGCTTCGAGGCCCTGCGCGCCGCGGTGGCTCCCCTCGCCGCCGAGCCGGTGGTGCACGCCAACGGCTACATCTGCCGCGAGTCGTTTGCGGTCAAGGACCGCCCCGAGAACTTCTACATGATCGGGTCGATGGGGATGGCCTCCGCGATCGGGCTCGGGGTGGCCCTCGCGGTGCCCGACCGCTCGACGGTGGTTTTCGACGGCGACGGCAACCTGCTGATGAGCCTCGGCATCCTGCCCATGATCGGCGGGGGCCCGGTGATGGGGCGGCGGCGGCCGGCCAACCTGGTGCACGTGGTCTTCGACAACGCGCTCTACGGCTCGACCGGCAACCAGGCCTCGCCCTCGCGCGCGGTCGGCCTGCACCGGATCGCGCGGGCCGCGGGCTACGAGCGGAGCGTCGCGGTCGCGGGCGCCGACGAGATTCGTGACGCGGTGACCACCGCGCTCCGCGGCGGCGGCCCGAGCTTCATCCTGGCCCGGGTGACCGCCGAGGAGCAGCCCGCGCCGCGGATCCCGTACCCGCCGGAGGAGATCCGCGACCGGTTCCGCGCCTCCTTCGGGAATCCACGCGGGTGAAGGCGGTTATCCTGGCCGCGGGGGTGGCGCGCCGCCTCGCGCCGCTCACCGATCACACCCACAAGTGCCTGCTGCCGGTGGGCGGCCGCTCCCTGCTCGATCGCATGCTCGACGCCCTCGCGGCCGCCTCCGTGGACGAGGCGGTCCTGGTGCTGGGCCACTGCGAGGACCAGGTCCGTCGCGCGGCGGGCGAGGCCCGCGGCGCGATGCGGATCCGCTACGTGGTGAACCCGGACTACCAGAAGGGATCGATCCTGTCGCTACTGTGTGCGCGGGACACCCTGCTCCGCGACAGCACCCTCGTCATGGACGCCGACGTGCTCTTCCCCGATCGCTTCCTGCGCCGGCTGATCGACTCCCCCGCCTCGAGCGCGCTGCTGCTGGACCGCGGCTTCCAGGACACCGGGGAGGAAGTGAAGCTCTACGCGGTGGGCGACCGCGTGATCGCCCTCGGCAAGAAGTTCGTGCCCCAGGCGTGGGACGTGGTCGGCGAGGGGGTCGGCTTCTTCAAGTGCAGCGCGGCCCACGCGCCCGAATATCTTCGCCTGATGGAGGAGTCCATCCGCGAGACCGGCGGCGCCAACGAGTACGAGGACGCGCTCCATCGCCTGCTGGCCCGAGTGCCGGTGGGCTGGGTGGACGTGACCGGCCTGCCGTGGACCGAGGTGGACTTCGCGGAGGACCTGCGCCGGGCCGAGAGCCAGGTCCTCCCCAAGATCGAGCGGCTCGAGCCCTGATGTGGTTCGCGCGCTCCTGTATCTCCCCGACGCCGCCGGCGACCGGCTAGCCGCGACTCGGGTCGCGGGGCGCACCCTCGCGGTCCGCGTCATGGTGGCGGCCCGCCGTGCCGGCGCCTCCCGCATCGCGGTGCCCTCGACCCTGCGCGACCCGGCGGTGGACCGCGCGCTGCGGCGGATGCCCGCGCTCTCCGACGCGCTCGAGTGGCTCGGCCCGGGCGCCGACGCGCCCGCGGACGGCCCGGCGGCCCGCTGGTTCCTGCTCCCCGCCTCGGCGCTGATCCACGCGAGCGTGCTGGACGGCCTGCTCGCGACGCCCCCCGGCCGGCCCGCGGTGCTGGCCGAATCGGCCGAGGGGATCGCCCCGGTGGCGCTGCTCCCCGCGACCCCGCCCGCCACGCTCTGGCCCAACACCCTCTGGCCCAACACGCTCTGGCCCAACCCCCTCTGGAAAGACATGGCCGCGGGACGTCCGGTGGGCCCCGAGCTGGCCCGCTGGCTGCGCGAGACGGGGGCAATGCCGCGGGGGGCGACGGGCCCCTACGTCGACGTGCGCGACGCGGCGGGCCTGGCCCGCGCGGAGGCCGCGCTCGAGGCCACGCTCTCCATCGCGGCCGACTCGGGCGTGGACCGGTACCTCCACCGTCGGTGCTCCCGCTGGATCACCCGCTTCCTCGTCCACACCGATCTCACCCCGAACCACGTGAGCCTCGTGAGCCTGGCCATCGGTCTGGGCGCGATCTGGTGCTTCTGGTCGGCCACGCCGGCGAGCGCCTTTGCCGGCATCCTCCTCTACGCGCTCGCCTGCATCGTCGACCACGCCGACGGCGAGCTGGCTCGCTTGACCCTGCAGGAGTCGCGCTTCGGGGCGAACCTCGACTGGACGATCGACACCCTCATCCACGCGGGCCTGGTACTTGGCATCGGGCTCACCGCGGGCGGACCGGTGATGCAGGGGGTGGGCCTGCTGGGGGCGGCCGGCGTGACCCTCAGCGCGCTCTTCGCGCGCTACCTGCCGCGCGAGATCGAGATCGGCCCCACCGTGGGCGGCGTGCTCTGGAACATCGCCAATCGCGACCTCTTCTACCTGCTGCTGCTCGGCGCGGCGACGCTCCGCCTCCTGGCCCCGTCGCGGGTGGGAGTGGCCGCGGGGGTGGTGGCGGTGGGCTCGCAGGCGTACTGGGTCGGCTGCCTCGTGCGCATCCGGCGGCTGGGTCGCGGGCGCACCGCCTAGTGTCGCGCTGGGTCCGCCCGCTGCTGGTGCTGACCGGCCTGGCGGTGGTCGGCTACCTGGTCGCGCAGATCGGGCCAGCCGCGATCTGGTCGTCGTTCGTCACGCTCGGGTGGCGGCTGCCGCTCGTCCTCGCCTTCCCCTACGCGCTGGCGGCCCTGGTCGACGCGATCGCGTGGCGCCTGCTCCTGCCCGGCCCGGTGCCGCTCTCCCTGGTCTTCCGGGCGCGGCTGGCCGGAGAGGCGGTGAACCTGGCCACCCCGACGATGGCGGTGGGCGGCGAGCCGGTGAAGGCCCTCCTCCTGCGACCGCGCATCTCCCTCCTCGACGGGCTCGTGTCGGTCATCGCCGACAAGACCACCATCGTGGTGGGGCAGATCATCTTCCTCGCCGGGGGCCTCCTGGCCGCCCGCGTCGCGCTCCCGCCGTCGAGCCGGCTGGTGCCGATCATGACCGGCCTCCTGGCCGTCGAGATCCTCGCCATCGGCGGCTTCGCGCTGGTGCAGGCGAGCGGAGGGCTCGGCGGCGGCGGACGGCTGCTGGGCCGGATCGTGGCCCGGGTCGGCCTGGGCGGCGAGCGCTACCTGCAGGGCCTGGGCGATCTCGACCGGGCCCTCGCCGGGCTCTATCGCCACGGTCGCCGCCGGCTCGTCGCCTCGGCCCTGGTCCACTCGCTCGCGTGGGCCACCGGCGGGCTCGAGATCTACATCGTCCTCTCCCTGCTGGGAACGCCGACCTCGCTCCGGACCGCGCTCATCATCGAGTCCTTCGCGGGGGGCGTGAAGTTCGCCAGCTTCATGGTGCCCGCGTCGCTCGGCGCCCTGGAGGGCGGCTACGTGGCCTTCTTCGAGGCCTTCGGCCTCACCGCGACCGCCGGGCTCTCCTTCGTGCTGGTGCGCCGGCTGCGGGAGATGGCGTGGGCCGGCCTCGGCTTCCTAGCCCTGGGCGTCTCCCAGCGCGCCCACCCGCGGCCCCCGCCCGACGAGCCGGAGCGCGCAGCTTGAGGCGGGCCCGGTGACCCTGTGCTAGACTTCGTGAAAACCTTTTGTGCCGCCGCGGGCGGCGGCGATTCTCGAGGAGGCGTCCGTGGGATCTGTTCGCGTCGCGGTCATCGGCGTCGGTAACTGCGCGTCCGCTCTCGTCCAGGGCATTCACTACTACAAGGGCGTCGCCGACGACGGCTTCATCCCGGGCCTGATGCGCCCGCGCCTCGGCGACTACCACGTGAGCGACATCGAGTTCTCGGCCGCCTTCGACATCGACGCCAACAAGGTGGGGCTCGACCTGTCCGAGGCTATCTGGGCCAAGCCGAACAACACGGTGCGCTTCGGAGAGGTCCCGCGCCTCGACGTGCCGGTGCAGCGGGGCATGACCCACGACGGGCTCGGCCACTACCTCTCCCAGATCATCACCAAGGCTCCCGGCACCACCGCCGACATCACCCAGATCCTGCGCGAGACGCGCACCGACGTGGTGGTCAACTTCCTGCCCGTCGGCAGCGAGATGGCGACCAAGTGGTACGTGGAGCAGGTGCTCGACGCGGGCTGCGGGTTCGTCAACTGCATCCCGGTGTTCATCGCCCGGGAGAGCTACTGGCGCCGGCGCTTCGAGGACCGGGGGCTGCCGATCGTGGGCGACGACGTCAAGTCGCAGGTCGGGGCCACCATCATCCACCGCATCCTCACCAAGCTCTTCATGGACCGGGGGGTGCGGCTCGAGCGGACCAGCCAGCTGAACGTGGGCGGCAACACCGACTTCTACAACATGCTGGAGCGTGAGCGCCTCGCGTCCAAGAAGATCTCCAAGACCGACGCGGTGCGCTCCCAGCTCGCCCACGACATGGTCGACGACAACATCCACATCGGGCCGAGCGACTACGTGCCGTGGCTCCAGGATCGCAAGTGGGCCCACATCCGGCTCGAGGGCCGCAGCTTCGGTGACCAGCCCATCAACGTGGAGCTGAAGCTCGAGGTGTGGGACTCCCCCAACTCGGCCGGGGTGGTGATCGACGCGATCCGCTCCTGCAAGATCGCGATCGACCGGGGCATCAAGGGAGCGCTGCTCGCGCCGTCCGCCTATCTGATGAAGTCCCCGCCCGAGCAGTGGTCCGACGAGGTGGCGCGGACGCGCCTGGAAAAGTTCATCGGCGGCGCGGACTAGCCCCGCGGCTCGGCCTCCGCACCACCCCTAGGGCTGCCAATGGTCGCGATCTCCCGTACCGGCCGCCTGCTTCGCCGGCTGGTCCGGCTCTCCTGCCGGCGCCCCGCGATCACCGTCGCGATCTCCCTGCTGCTCGCGGCGGTGTCGATCTTCTACACCATGCAGGCCCTCACGTTCAAGACCTCCACCCGCTCGCTCCTGCCCCAGGACGCGGGCTTCGTGGTGCGCTACGCGGAGTACGCCAAGGAGTTCGGCGAGCTCGAGGACATCGTGGTGGTGGTGGAGGCCGGGTCCTTCGAGGGGGCGCGGGCCTACGCGGCGCGCCTCACCGATGAGCTGGAGAGCGGGCCGGTCAAGTTCCACCGCATCGCCTACCGGATCGATCCCAAGCGGTTCGAGGGGCGCCAGCTCCTCTACATCTCGACCCCCGAGCTGCGCGAGATCCGGGAGAAGATCTTCGACCACCAGGAGTTCATGGAGAGCTTCGCGGGCGATCCGAGCCTGGCCCGGCTGCTGGAAGGCGTCAACACCCAGATGGCGGCCGCCTTCGTGTCGAACCTGTTCGACATCGGCCTCCAGGACAAGGACCTCCCGGTGGACACGCGCTTTCTGCGCGTGCTGCTCGACCAGATGGCGAGCCGGCTCGAGCGGCCCGCTCCCTACCGGTCGCCCTGGGGCACCCTCTTCTCCTTCGGCGAGGACCCCCCCGCCGACGCGGGCTACTTCCTGTCCGACGACAAGAGCCTCCTCTTCATCCTCGTCGAGACCCCGCCGAGCGAGAAGGGCAGCTTCACCGGGGATCAGGCCGCGATCGAGACGATCCGCGGCGCCATCGCCCGGCTGCGGCCCGCGTTCCCGAACGTGCAGGCCGGGGTGACCGGGGCGCCCGCGCTCTCCAACGATGAGATGACCGCCGCGTTCCACGACAGCGGCATCTCCGACGTGCTCGCCTTCGCCATCACCCTGGTGGTCATGACCCTGGCGTTCATGCGGGTCGGCAAGCCGGTGCTGATGCTGGGGGTGCTCGCGATCACGCTCGCGTGGTCGATGGGGGTGGTCACCCTGGTGGTCGGCCACCTGACCCTGTTCTCGGTCATGTTCATCTCGATCGTGATCGGCATCGGCATCGACTACGGGATCTACTACCTCTTTCGCTACGAGGAGGAGATCTTCCTGGGCCGCAACCTGCGCGAGGCCCTCGAGCTGACCGCGGCCCGCACCGGCCCCGGCATGCTGATCGGAGCCCTGACCGCGGCCGGGACGTTCTTCGTGCTCGTGCTCACCGACTTCCGCGGCATCCAGGAGCTGGGGCTGATCGCGGGCCTCGCCATCCTGATCGCCTGGGTCGGCATGATGACCCTGTTCCCCGCGGTCCTCATGTTCGTGGACCGCCACCACGCGGAGCGCCCCCGGCAGCGCCGCCCGCGCGCCCACCAGCTCGAGCGCATCCGGGTGCCGCTGCTCGACCGGCTCGTCACCTTCCCCTACACCGTGCTGATCGGGGCCGGGATCGCCACCGCGCTCGCGATCTGGGCCATCCCGCGGGTGGGCTTCGACTACAACGTGCTCAACCTCCAGGCCAAGGGCACCGAGTCGGTGGCCTGGGAGCGACGCATCCTGGCCGGCACCGGCCGCTCCGGATTCAACGGGCTCTCCTCCGCCTCGTCGCTCGAGGAGCTGCGCCAGAAGCAGGCCGCCTTCGAGAAGCTCCCTTCGGTCTCCGACGTGGATTCGGTCCTGCGGGTCATCCCCGACGACCAGGCCGAGAAGATCGCGATCATCAAGAGCTTCGCCCCGCTAGTCGCCCCGATCCGGGTCGGGCGGTCGAGCCCGGTGGACCTCGACCGCCTCAAGAAGGCGCTCGCCGACATCAAGCGGCGGTTCGACGTGGTGGCCGCGGAGGCCGGGGCCAAACTTCCCGCCGAGGTGCGGGTGGTCCGGGAGAAGACGATCGCGGTGATCCGCCTGCTCGAGCGGAGCCACCGCGACTCCGCGGAGGCCGCGCTCAACTACCTGCAGGCCCAGCTCTACCGCGACTTCGTGAGCAAGTTCTACGGACTGCAGCGCAACCTGAGCCCGACCGGCATCACCATCAAGGACGTGCCGGACGAATTGCGGCGCAAGTTCATCGGCGAGAGCGGGCGCTTCCTCATCCAGATCCACCCCAAGGTCGACATCTGGGAGAAGGCGGGGGCGGCCCAGTTCGTGCGGGAGATGCGCACGGTGGATCCGGACGTCACCGGCCCGCCGATCATCACCTACGAGGCCACCGTGCTCATGGAGCGCGCCTACCTCACCGGCACGCTCTACGCGTTCGTGCTCGTGGGCGGGCTCAGCGTCCTGATGATCCGGCGCATGCGCGAGAGCATGCTGGCCCTGGTCCCGATGGTGCTGGCCCTCCTGTGGACCATCGGGCTCATGCAGGTGTTCGGGATCAAGTTCAACCTGGCCAACATCTGGGGCCTGCCGCTCATCATCGGGACCGCGGCGGAGTTCGGGCTCAACGTGATCGTGAGCCATCTCGAGGTCCGCCCCCACCAGGGCGGGCCGCTGATCGCCCGCAGCGCGGTGATGGGGGTGATGCTGAACGGCATCACCACCATGGTGGGCTTCGGCAGCCTGATGATCGCCTCCCACCAGGGGATCTTCAGCCTCGGGCTGCTGCTGACGCTGGGCTCCCTCTGCGGGCTCGTCGCCGCGCTTGTCGTGCTGCCGGTCCTGCTGCAGCTGGTGCGCAACGGGGCGGTGGAGGCGGAGGTGGCGGTGGAGAAGTCCTCGGCGGCCTAGCGGCTCGGCGGGGACCGCCCCTCACCCTGCCCTCTCCCCTGAGGGGAGAGGGTCATACGGTGGGAACGACCTCTACAAGGTGTCGGGAGCGGCGGCGATCTTCTCGAGATCGGCGCGGGTGTAGGAGCCGAGGCTGCGGTAGTCGAGCTGAGTGTAGTTGCGAATCCACTGCAGCGCGATCTTGACCGCCTTGCGATAGCGGGCCTCGGTCTCGGCGTCGCGCCCCTTCAGCAGGCGGAGGATGTCGTCGACCTCTTCCTGGAGCAGCCGCTTCACCAGGGCCACGTCGTGGACGGCTTCCGGCCCCTGCGTGGTCTTCGCCTTGTGGCGAATGCGTTGCGCGATCTGGGCCACCGACATGCGGCCGGTGGCCAGGTCCTCCATCAGGGCCGGGTGCACGCCGGGCTTGCCGGCGAGGCTGTCGATGCCCTTGGCCCCGCGGCCCTGGAGCCACCCCTCCACGTACTCGATCAGCATGCGCGCGTTGCGCCGCGTGCCCTCGACCGTGATGGGCCCCGCCGGCACCTCGATGCGCACCGGGTAGCTCTCCGGGTTCACCATCTCGGGCCGGGGCTTCCAGGTCCCGCCGCCGTGCACGCGCTTGAAGGGCTCGGCGGCCGCCTTCATGTGGAAGATGTGGGCCACCCAGGCGCGGATGAACCCCTGCTCGGCCTCCCAGACCTTGTCCGCCCGGATGGACTCCGCGGCCACCCGGTTCACCTCCGGATCGGGATTCGGCAGGGCGGTGGCCATGCCCCCGATCGGGACCGCGCCGCGCTTGAGGCACACCGCCACCAGCCGCCGGAAGATGTTGGACAGGAACGGGGTGGTCTTGATGTCCACCCCGAAGCGGTCCGGCCACACCGCCTTCGGATCGGCCATGACGAACTCGAAGATGCTCGCCTTGAGATCCCAGCGCGCCGCGTTCAGCCCGGCCGCGTAGGGTCCGAGGGCGTGGAGCATCTCCTCCATCTCGAACACCGCGGGCAGCGCCTCCACGAGCGGGATGGCCCGGATCGTCGCGTCCTCGAGGAACGGCAGCTGCGCGCGGCTCCGGTCGAAGAGGTCGCGATACCACGCGCACTCCTCGGCCCCGTCGACCTTGGGCAGGTAGAAGTAGATGCCCTGCCCGCGGCCGGCCTGGGCGCGCCCCGGATAGAAGAGGGTGAGCGCGGTGCCCAGGATGGCGGCGGAGACCGGCTTGCCGTCCACCGTGACGTCCGGCTCGTCGAGGTGCAGGCCTCGCTCGCGGTGCATGAAGAACGGCAGCTCGCCGGGGGCGATGCGGTACTCCTTCTTGCGCTCCGGGTCCACGTACTGCAGCTCGTGGTTCACCGCGGCCAGGCGGTTGTGGCAGGCCCGCACCGTGTCGATCAGCCGATGCCCGGCCGAGTCCTCGTCGTCGTCGAGGTCGCCCTCGGCCCGCTCGCCCTCCGGCCCCGGGTTCAGCGCGTTGATGAACATGCTGGTGATCGAGCACGGCCCCGAGATCTCGATGCCGGG
>WNGJ01027403.1_pt1 | contig 16368 bp, 10 predicted proteins | sample 5400611 | NCBI WGS metagenome assembly WNGJ01 (sample SAMN13153375, study PRJNA577476) | soil metagenome | isolation source: 40 cm soil or saprolite under Garry oak tree replicate 1 | place: USA:California | collected 2016-06-15 | reverse complement strand
CATGGTTTGAGTTTCGCCCCGGTACAGGTCCACGCGGATGGGCCGAACGTCCCGGTAGTCCCAGGGTCCTTGGGCGGCGCCTGTGCGGGCCCTACCGACCGGCCCCGACGGCGACGACACCGCCGCATGTGACGCTGCGGCGCCCCTTGCGGCGGGTACATGGCTGGCTCCAGAACTGTCGAACGGTCCCTGGCCTCTCATGGGGAGGACCGTGGCAGGGGCATCTCCGGGTCGCCTGACCCGAGCGGAGGAGCGCCGGTCGGCGCCAGGCTGGATGCACGCAACGGCATGAAGACACGCGGCTCATCGACGGGAAGGAGCACCGATGGGGACCGCCGCCAACACGGCGACCACGACCGCGGCCGGGGCCAAGCGCACCACATGGGGGGGCCGCCGCGCCGCCAACAACGCCAGCCCCGCCACGGCGACCGAGGCCGCCCAGCGTGGCTGTGCGATCGTGTTCGTCGACGAGATCGACGCCATCGGCAAGGCCCGCGCGGGCTCGCCTGCAGCCAGCGGCCACGACGAGCGCGAGAGCACCCTCAACCAGCTCCTGGTCGAAATGGACGGCTTCCGGCAGGACCAGGTGGTGGTGCTGGCGGCCACCAACCGGCCCGACACCCTGGATCCCGCGCTCCTACGGCCAGGCCAGGTTCGACCGGCAGGTCACCGTGCCGGCCCCGACCGTGGCGGCCGCACCCGCATCCTGCGGATCCATCTGCGCAGCCGGCATGTGGCCGACGACGTCGACGTGGACGAGATGGCGCGGCGCACCACCGGGTTCACCGGCGCGGACCTGGCCAACCTCGCTAACCAAGCAGCGCTGGCCGCGGTCCGCGCCGGCGCCGACCAGATCACCCTGGCCAACCTGGAGGAGGCGCTGGCCACCGTGATGCTTGGGCCCGCTCGCCGCTCGGTCGAGGTGGCCGAGCGGGACCGCACCATCACCGCCTGGCACGAGGCCGGCCACGCCCTGGCCGGACTGCTCCAGGCCGACGCCGAGGACCCTGTCCAGGTCACCATCGTGCCGCGCGGCGCCGCCCGGGGGGTCACCTGGTTCACCACCTCCGACGGCATGTTCCTGACCCGCCGCCAGGCCCGCGCCCAGCTGGTCGTAGCGATGGCCGGCCGGGCACGCCTGCCATACTGTCCCGTCCGGGGTGCAGGCATGGGATCGGGCGCTGGACAGGGACGAACGCTGGACTGCTGCAAACGCCGCCCGGGGCGGTCGAGGACGACCGCTTCGGCGACAAGGTCTCCGCGGTCAAGGTCGGCGGCCGTATCTTCGCCTCTGCGGGCTGGTCCGCTGGCCAGGCGACGTGGCGTCAACGACGGCCCGTCCCGGCCGTGGCGCTACGCGCCCGCTACCCGGCCACCCGGCCCACTACCATCTGAACAACCGTCGGCAGACCGGCCGCGGCGATCGGATCCTTCAGGCCGACAGGGGAAGCAGACAGAGTGGAGCCTGATCTGACCAGGGCCCGATCGAATGCGGATTCGCTCCAGCCGGCCGTGGAGTTCGTGGTCAGGCCGTGCCTTCGGCTGGCCGTGCGTGCGCGTGTTCCAGCCGGTGGTCGACCCGGACCGCGAGGTAGCCGAGGATGGCGGGGACGCAGGCGATCGCCAGGTCGGTGAGCCGCAGTGGGTGGGTGCCGAGCAGGTCGCGGAGGGGTGGCAGGTACAGTCCGGCGACCTGCAGCGCGAAGGCGACCGCGACCGCCACGAGTAGGAACGGGTTGGCCGCGGTGCCAGCACGGGCCCGGACGCCGAGGGCGACTCCGAGCTGGGTGACGCCGAGGGCCAGGAACACCATGCTCTGCCACGGACGCCCGGTGGCGTGCCCCCAGAGGCCGACTCCGAGCGTGATCGCGGCGATGACGACGCCGATGCGGACGATGCGCTGCCACAGGCCGGCGCCGAGGACACTCTCGGCGGGGGGCCGCGGCGGCCGGCGCATGACGTCTGGTTCGGCGGGCTCGGCGCCAAGGGCGACGCCCGCCAACCCGTGCGTCATGAGGTTGACCCACAGGATTTGCGCGGGCAGCAGCGGCAGCGGCAGGCCCGCGAACGGACCTACGAGCATGACGAGGATCTCCGCGGTACCGCCTGACAGCCCGTAGAGCAGGAACCGCCGCACGTTGGCGTAGACGCGGCGTCCCTCCTCGACGGCGGCGACGACCGTGGCCAGGTCGTCGTCGGCCAGCACCAGGTCGGCGGCCTCCCGCGCGACCTCGGTGCCCCGCTGTCCCATGGCGACGCCGATGTCGGCGCGGCGCAGCGCCGGGCCGTCGTTGACGCCGTCACCGGTCATCGCGACGACCGCCCCGTCACCGCGCCACGCCTGCACGATGTCGAGCTTCTGCTCGGGGGTGGTGCGGGCGAAGACCCGGCTGTCCGTCACGGCCGGGATAGCGCCATCGCGCAGCTGCTGCCCGACGACGACCTCGTCGGTGGGGCTGATGATGCCGAGCCGCGTGGCGATCGCGCGTGCGGTCGACGGGTGGTCGCCGGTGATCAGGACCGGAGTAATGCCGGCTTGTCGGCAGGCGGCAACGGTGGCGGCGGCTGCCTCCCGCGGCGGGTCCAGAATGGCGACAAGGCCCAGCAAGGACAGGCCCACCTCCAGCTCGTCGGCGTCGGACGGCAGGGCCGCACGGTCTGCCGCCGCCAGGGCCAGGACGCGGTACCCGTCCCGGGCCAGCCCGTCGGCGCGTCCGATGGCGGCGGTGATCGTCTCGGCGTCATCACGCAGCAGGGGCCGGTGCAGCAGCACCTCGGGAGCCCCCTTGCACACGACCCGGAACCCGCCGGCCGGGCGCCGGTGCGCCGTGGTCATGCGCTTGCGCCCGCTGTCGAAGGGGAGCTCGGCGACCCGTGGCATGGCTCGTTGGAGGGCGACGCGGTCCAGGCCGAGCTTGGCGCCGGCCACCAGCAACGCCGCCTCGGTCGGGTCGCCGAGGGCGCGCCATTGGGGGCTGTCGTCGTCGGGTGGACGCAGGGTTGCGTCGTTGCACAGCACCGCGGCGCGCAGCAACTCGGCCAGCTCGTGGTCATCGTGCTCGGTCACCGGTCGGCCATCGCGGACGATGTCGCCCCGTGGCGCGTAGCCGGCGCCGGTGAGGGTCGCCTCGCCCGCAGGTGTCCACAGCCGCTGCGCGACCATGCGGCCCTCGGTGAGCGTCCCCGTCTTGTCGGTGGCGATCACGGTGACCGAACCGAGCGTCTCCACCGCCGGCAGGCGGCGGATGATCGCATTGCGGGCGGCCATCCGGCGGGCGCCGAGCGCCAGGCTGAGCGTGACCACCGCCGGCAGCGACTCGGGCACGGCGGCGACGACCAGGCTGATCGCGGTCACCAGCATGAGCTCGAGCGGCTGTCCGCGCAGTAGCCCGAGCGCCAGCACCACCGCACAGAGCACCACCGCGACGCCGGCCAGCACACGGCCAAGGCCAACCAGGCGCCGCTGCAACGGGGTCAGCACGGCGGCGGTCCCCAGCAGCGTCGCGATCCGGCCCATGGCGCTGTCCGCGCCGGTGGCGATGACGACCGCTCGGCCGCGGCCGCGAACCACGACCGTGCCGGCCGACACCACTTCGTCTGGCCCCTCGCCCGCGCCGACCGCGGCCTTGTCGACCGGCACCGACTCGCCGGTGAGCGCCGCCTCGTCGACCAGCAAGGCGGCCGCCTCGACGATCTCGGCGTCGGCCGGGACGACATCGCCCTCGGCGAGCACGACCAGGTCGCCCGGCACCACGTCGGCCGCGCGTACCTGGCGCTCCTGGCCGTCGCGGACCACCCGCGCCACGGGCGCGGTCAGCTCCCCCAGCGCCGTCACCGCTCGATCGGCGCGCACCTCCTGGGCAACGCCCACCGAGGTGTTGACCACCACGACCAGCAAGATCACCGCGGCGTCGGTCAGGTCACCCGTCGCGACGGTGAGCACCCCGGCCGCCAGAAGCACCAGCACCAGCGGGTCACGCAGCTGCAGGACGACGCGCCGCCACCACGGCGTGCCGCGGTGCTGCTCCACCGCGTTGGCGCCATACCGCACCAGCCGCGCCGCCGCCTCACCACTCGAAAGGCCGGCCCCGACGTCGCGATCGACCCCCGTCACTGCACCCCCCGATCGGTCCGTTCACCACAGCAGCGTGACGACCAGCAGCCCAGACAGGGCTCGGCGAAGCCCCGTCCGCCATCGGGGCCCCCGGACGAGCGCGCCCACTTGGCGCTGCTCCTGGTGCGGAGCCCCGAGGTACGCTGCCGACACTGACACAGGACCCCCGTTCTGCGCCGGCCATCCCGCCCCACCAGCTCAGCACCGTCGCGACCCCAGCCAGCTTGTCCCGGAAATCGGCCACCGGGTGCCGCCCCAGGCAATCCAGCAGCGATGGCCACACCCCGTGGCCCGCAAGGCCACGGGGCTCATGCCAGCCTGCCGGCAGTACCTGATCATCGCGGCGGGACCCGCCCCCCAGGCCAGCGCGGCGTCGGCGTCCAGCCCCATCCTGTCTCATGGTTCACCTCCCGCCTGTGCGGACCGTTCATGCTGCGCCGGCGGCGACCGGTTGGCGACTGGCGAGCGGCCCTGGGATCGAGGGCCTCTCGAGGGCCGGATAATCGCCGCTCCGTCCAGGCCAACACACGGGCCCGCTGGTCCTTGCTCGTTCGGCGCACCCGAGACGCTGCCGTACTGAACAGGTGCCGGGGTGGAGCAGGCGCGGCTTGTGAGCGTGCGCGACCCTTTCGGACTGGTATCAGTCGGCTGCGACCATGGCACGCAAAGTCGGGATCACCTCGTGAGCGAGTCGCTCGCGCTGTCGGTTGCCGTCCCCGGCCGGCCACAGGTTCAGGAACGAGAAGCCGCCGCGGACGAACGCGGCCAACTGGCGGGCCAACTGGCGGGCCAACTGGCGGGCCAACTGGCAGGCCACCTGCTCGCGGCCACCAGAGACCTGGCCCTTGGCGCGGCGCCCTCCTGGACCATCACGGCGATGTTGTAGCCGCAGGTGAGTTCGTCGGGATCCCTTCCGGCCCGGGCGGCCGCGGACCGCACCACCGACAGGCCGCGGTAGGCGGCATCCAGCCAGATGGGAAGGCGGCGCAGCGGCTTGGGCTGAAGGTCCGCGGCGGTGGTCGTGAAGTGCTCGCCCGCGTAAGAGAAGTCGGATTGGCCCCATAAGCCCCGAATGACGTCGATGGTCTCCTCGGTCGGCCGCACGACCTCCCTTGCCGAGCCGTGGCCCTCGATGGTCTCCTCGGTCGGCCGCACGACCTCCCTTGCCGAGCCGTGGCCCAGACCCAGAGCGCGGAAGGCCTGCTCGTTGATCGGCGCGCCGCCGCCCAGAGCAAGCACCAGGCGACCACCTGACAGTCGGTCCAGCGTCTCGGCCATCTTCGGGACCAGCGATGGGTGGCGGGCGGTCCCGACGAGGAACCCACCAATGGTCAGCTTCCATCCAACCGGTGGCCACGGCGTGCCGATCCGGTCGCGCGCGGCCGCTCGCCGCTCCACATCATCGCGTTGCCGTTCCCGCTCTCACCGCTCAGGTAGCCGCCAGCACTCCGCTCAGCAGGTCGCGCAGCGAGACCATGCCGACCACCGCGCCGGCCTGCACCACCGGCAGGTGCCGGAAATCGAACTCCAACATCGCCACCACCGCCTCGTGCACCTCGGTGTCGAGCGAGACGGTCGCCGGGTCGCTGGTCATGTACTCCCAGACCGAGACGGACCCGACGTCGACGCCGTCGGCCACCGCGCGAGCGATGTCGTGCTCGGTCAGTATCCCGTGGAGCTGGTTCCCGGCAAGGACCACCAGCGACCTGACCTGGCTGTCCTGCATCCGCGTGGCAGCGACGTCCAGCCGCTCGTCCGGCCGCACCGCCATGACCCTGGGGTGATAGATCGCCTCCACCTTCATCGTCCTCACCTCATCCGACGCTCCTGCCTGACGCGACGACCCTAGGTCCGGGCCTGCGGACGGCCCAGGGACCGGTGGCCCACACATCCAGGGCCGTCGACTGCTGCCGTGGACCTGGGGGGGCGGGTGACGGCCAGCGCACACCGCATCAGCTTCCATATCGGGGCGCCGCCGGCGGGTGCTTCGGCGGGCTGCGGTGGCTCCAGCGTGCGGCGCGGCGCTCGATGCGGCGCAGCCGCCCGGGGCGCTGCCTGGCGATCGGCGCCGTCCTGGTTCTGGGCCGGTAGAACCAGGCCTTGCCGAGCTCGGCGAGCGCCAGGTACACGGCGACCATTCCCGCCAGGATCCCCAGGAACACCGGTGGCAGCGCGGTGAAGCCGAACAGGCCGGCTAGCGGGGAGAACGGCAGCAGGACCCCGACGGTGGCGCACGCAAGGGTGGTGAGCAGCAGCGGGCGGCTGGGGCTGCTCCGCCACGACGGCGTCCGCCGGGTGCGGATCACGAAGATCACCAGCGTCTGGGTGGCCAGCGACTCGACGAACCAGCCGGAGCGGAACTCGACCGGGCCGGCGTCCAGCACCCACAGCAGCACGCCGAAGGTGGCGAAGTCGAACAGCGAGCTGATCGGCCCGAAGAAGGCCATGAATCGGCGGATGAAGGCGGTGTCCCACCGTGATGGGCGCTCCAGCAGTTCTGGGTCGACCCGGTCGGTTGGGATGGTCATCTCGCCGACGTCGTAGAGCAGGTTGTTCAGCAGGATCTGGGTCGGCAGCATCGGCAGGAAGCCCAGCAGCAGCGACGCGCCGCCGGCGCTGAACATGTTGCCGAAGTTGGACGACGTTCCCATCAGGACGTACTTGATGGTGTTGGCGAAGATCCGGCGGCCTTCGACGACCCCGTCGGCCAGCACCCCGAGGTCTTTTTGCAGCAGCACGACGTCGGCGGCGTCCTTGGCCACGTCGGTGGCGTCCTGGACCGAGATGCCGACGTCGGCGTCGTGGAGGGCGACCGCGTCGTTGACTCCGTCACCAAGGAACGCCGCGTTCCCAGCCGCGCGGGCGGCCTTGATGATGCGGGACTTCTGCTCTGGGGCGACCCGGGCGAACACGGTGGTGGCCGGCACCTTGGCGGCGAGCGCGGCGTCGTCCATCGCCTCCACCTCCGCGCCGGTCAGGGTTCCCTGCACGACGATGTCGAGGTCGTTGCAGACCTTGACGGCCACGCGGTCGTTGTCGCCGGTGAGTACCTTCACCTCGATCCCCAGTGACCGCAGGCGCGCCAGCGAGGCGGCCGCGCCCGTCTTGGGCGGGTCGCTGAACGAAAGGAACCCGGCCAGCTCCAGGCCGCGCTCCTGGGCGGGGGCGACGGTGTCCATCCCCGCGCCGTCACCGGTGGCGACCGCGATCGCCCTGGCGCCCTTGGCGAAGAGTCGGTCGAGCTGGGCGCTGGCGCCGGCCGGCAGCTTGGAGCAGTGGGCCAGGACCGCCTCCGGGGCGCCCTTGGTGATCATGCGGCGCCTGCCGTCCGGTTCGGCGACCAGTACCGAGGCCAGGCGGCGGTCGTAGTCGAACGGCGCAACGGCCAGCCGCCTGGCGCCACCGAGGACGCCGGCCCCGTCGCCGCCGCCTCGGCCCGCGCCGCCGGCGGCCACACCGAGGGGGCTGCCGGGGTCGAGGGCTGCCTCCCACAGGGCCTGGTCCAGAGGGTTGCCGGCCACCACCCGACCACCCTCCACCACCGCCTCGTTGCAGAGCAGCCCCAGGCGCAGCACCTCCGAGGAAGGTGCACCTGCCACGTCCAGTGCCGCCTCGAAGCGGATCCGCCCGTGGGTGAGCGTGCCGGTCTTGTCGGTGCAGAGCACCTGGATGTTGCCGAGGTCCTCGATCGCCACCAGGCGCTTGACGACTACCTGCGCACGGGCCAGCCGCCTGGCGCCGGTCGACAGGCTGATCGTCACGATCGCCGGCAGGAGCTGTGGCGTGAGCCCGACCGCGATCGCCAGCGCGAACAGCCCCGCCTCCAGCAGCGAGCGGCCCAGCACCGCGTTGATCACGAAGATCGACACGGCCAGGACCCCGGTGATCCGCACCAGCAGCCCGGAGAAGTCACGCAGGCCGCGCTGGAACGCGGTCTGCTCGTGGCGTTCCCCGAGGCGCACGGCGATCTGCCCGAAGGCGGTCCGGGGCCCGGTCCGCACCACCACGCCCAGCCCCGTGCCGGCATGCACGACCGTGCCCATCAGCGCGCACGAGGGCAGCTCCAGCGGCGAGGAGGGCTTGGCGGGCTTGGCGGGCTTGGCGGGCTTGGGTTCGGCCAGCGATTCGCCGGTCAGCACCGCCTCGTCGCACTCCAGCCCGTCGGCTTCCAGCAGGCGCAGGTCGGCGGGTACCACGTCGCCCATGCCCAGACGGACCAGGTCCCCGGGGACCAGTTCGGTGACGTCGACCGCGACCGCACGCCCGTCCCGCAGGGTCAGCGCCGTGTGACGGATGCGGTCGTGCAACGCCTCGACGGCCCGCTCGGAGCGGAACTCGTTGGCAAACCCCAGCCCCACGCTCAAGCCGATGATGCCAAGGATGATGCCCGCATCGGCGTGCTGGCCGACCACGATCGACACCAGCGCCGCCGCCACCAGCAGCAACAGCAATGCGGCCGGGCCGGTGTGCGCCGGGCTGCTCGCCCAGGTCGATCACCTGGTCGGCGGTCTGCTGGATGCCCAGCCGCTGGGCCAGGGTGGCCGGCAGCAGCAGGCCCGCATTGGCGATGGCGTGGGTGTCGTCAAAGCAGGTGTCGAGCTGGTCGAGGGTGTGGGAGGATGCCATCGAGAAAGTGCCCTCCTGATCGGGATACGGCTGCTGTCGCAGGCGCCATTCTCCCAGGTCAGAGGGCCTTTCTCGTAATCGGAGCCAGCACTTTACGAACCATGCACTCGGGCCAGCTGTTGCGTTGCGCCGATCGAGGGCAGGCCGAGGCCGCAACCCTCTTTCTTGGGGATCAGATCGCCAGGGCCAGTTCGTCGAATGCGACCGCCAGCCGCCGGTTCGCTGGCGCTTCAGTGGCCAGCTCGTAATGGCCGCGCCGAACGTTCTGGACGAATGCATGCCCGGGGCCAGGATTGCTCTGGCGTTGCCGTCCTGCTTGAGGCAGCGCATCGGGCCCAGCCGTGCCTTCAGCCTGCCGTGATCAGCTTCGATGCGGTTGTTGGCGTACTGCTCGGTGCGGTGCCACGCCGCCGGCAGCAGCTCGTCGAGCACGGCGGGGTAGGTCGCTGCCTGGTCGGTGATCACCTCCGCGGGCGTAACCGTCGTGGTGTAGATGGCGCGTTCGAAGAACCGTCGCGCCGCCGCCACATCCCGCCGTGGAGAGACGAACACGTCGATGACCTGCCCGAACTGGTCGACGGCGCGGTAGACGTAGCGCCACCGGCCGGCGACCCTCACGTAGGTTTCGTCCACCTGCCAGCGGGTGCCGACCCGGTGGCGGCACGGCCTGGCGGCGTCGGCCAGCAGCGGCGTGAACCGCTGCACCCACCGGTAGATGGTGACGTGGTCGACCTCGACGCCGCGTTCAGTAAGCAGCTCCTCGACATCGCGATAGGACAGGCCGAAGCGCAGGTACCAGCGGACCGCGACGACGATGACGTCGGGCGGGAAGCGGAAGCCGGCGAAGGCGGACTGCGGGACTGGAGCAGGGCGAGGGCGGCGAGTTCTCATGCAGGAAGTCTCGCTGCTCGAAGGCGGTCATGGCGAACGCAACAGCGCCTCAAGGGCGCCTCCGGCATTCCTGCCGGCCCAGCGTTGGGTTGGCCTTGACCGCCCGGTCGGCATGCACCGCCGGACCACGACCGCAGGATCCCCTCTTGGTAGCCGAGTGGGCTGGCAGAACATCCCCCGCTCGGCCGACCCCTGTTTGGGGCGAGCGGCCCGGGGCGGGGGGACGGCCCAGGGCCGCTCGCGTCTACGGCATCGCGGACGCCTGGGGAGGCCGACCCACGACCTTCAGTCGTTACCGCGCCGATCGACGCTGGAGGTGCTGATCTGTCGCGGACCCCTGCCGTCCAGGCGGGACCTCGCAACGGTGGTGCAAGGCTCCACGCATGGGTGTGGGACCGGTTCTGGGCAGGTTGTGCGGGATCGCTCCCGCCCGTTCAGGCTTGTGTCAGCGACAGCTCAACGACAATCCGCCCCTGTTCCCGGTGGTCGTGGGCATGCACCCGGGTGAGCGGGCGGCCGAGCAGCTGGCGGGCCGACGCGTCTAGCACGGGAGCAAGGTCGCAGGCACGCCGGCCAAACGGTCGGTCCAAGCGGCTGAGTACAACCTCCGACGGCTCCTCCAGCGCGTCGGGCGGCGACGGCTCGGCGAGGACGACCCTGGCGTGGGTGTCGTCCAGCGCGACAGCGGCGGGTTGCAGCGCCAGGCCGGTGCCTGCCGACCACAGCGCCGCCACCGCATCGGCGAGCTGCTGGAGGGGTTGATCGCTGTCGAGCTGGCCATCGGTGTAGACAGGTAGGTCGAGCGTGGCTGCGGTCATCTCGCACCTCCTCGTACCTCCGGTGCTGCTTCGTGTTCGGGCTGTGACCTACCCGTGACGGACAGGACAACACGCGTCATGGTTACTTCTACGTACCTATCCTGCCAAGAGGCATAACCGGGATCATGCTCTGTCCTCGGATGGCTTCGGCGCTCGTCTCCAGCGTTGCCGACAGGGCCGGCCCTCCGGCCTTACCCCTCGTGTGGCATCGGCGCGCCTCGCGCCACGCGCCCTGGCACCGCACCAAGCACGCCCCAGGTGGCCAACATGCGCTGGCCGGTGGTCGGAGCAGCCGATCAGCCTCCCACGCCTGCCATGCCTGACCCGATCGGGGCGATCCGGCGAGTGACGGTCGCCTTCGACGAACTCGCCCTGGCGATCTGATCCCCAAGAAAGAGGGTTGCGGCCTCGGCCTGCCCTCGATCGGCGCAACGCAACAGCGTCCTACCGCGTCCTCGGCCAGCACCCACTGACCACCCCAGTGGATCCCGGTCCTGATCTCGCCCTGGCTCCTGCTGGCCGCCGAGGAGATCCGCAAACTGGTCATCCGCCGCCACGCCGGGGCCTGAAGCCAACCGGAGCGTCAGGGTGACGGCGGCGCCGCGACGCGCACGGGACACGCAACCGCCGCAAGCCTTGTCGCTCGTCGAGGACGGCCGAGCGGCCCTTGCGAAGCGGGGCCGTCGGCCCTGCCGCCGCTCTCGCCAACAGGCCAAGCTGGTCTTGGAGGTGAGCAAGATGTCGTTGCAAACCCAGGACCGCAACGCCACCACACCAGACCAGACCACCGCCGGCGACCCCGCCTACGACAAAGCCCGGGAGCGGGCCAGGACCCTCCAGGGCCTGTACGTGCACCTGTTCGTCTTCGCGATCGTGAACGCGGGGTTGTTCCTGATCAACTGGGCGACCCGCGGGCCGGTGGGGCGTGGCGGTCGTCATCCACCTGGCCACCACCTTCCTTCCGGTGTTCTCCCCCGAGTGGGTGGAACGGCGCGCGGCACGCATGACTGGCCGGCGGCCTGGACGCCGCTGACCGGTCCGATCGAGCCGCACGACCAGGGAGGTCAGGATGCAGGCGGCAGTGGGCGACCGGGTGGCATCAAGAGCAGCGGCTTGCAGGCTGGTGTAGCTGGACAACCTCAAGGTCGTGGCCATCACCGGGATCATCGTGGCGCGTTTCACCCGTCGCACGGGTGCTCTGATTACTGGCTATTGCTTCGACATCTCGACCTCGGAGGGACCCGATGCTCACATTGCCCAAACGGCTGCTGCTGATCTCGATCGACAACCGCGGCACGCCGCGGGACCCCAAGTCGTCACTCGGCCATGCCCTCGCTGGCGCCGCGCTGATTGAGCTGCTGCTCGCCGGGCGGCTGCGGCACGACGACGGCCGGGTCGTCGCGGCCACGGCGTGCCCGACCGGCGAGACCCTCCTGGACGAGGTCTTCGCCGAAGTCCGTGGTGAGCAACAACTGCGCACGCTCGAGTGGTGGGTGCACCGCCTGGCGTCGCGCCACCGCGGCCGCAAGCCGATCCGCGACCGGCTCATCGACCAGCTCACCGAACGCGGCGTGCTGGCAAGAGACGAGAGGCGAGTGCTCGGTCTGGTCCCGGTGGCCACCCACCCGGTGGCCGACCCGGCCACCGCCGAACGGGCAAGGGCTGCCATCGGCGAGGTACTGCTCGGCCGCCAGGAGCCGGACGAACACGCCGCCGCCCTGGTCGCCCTGGTCCAGGTGAGCGGCCTCGTCGACGCCTGCGTCCCCGACGCCGAGCGCCGGCAGGCCCGCCGCCGGGCCAAGCAGATCGCCGCCGGGAACGAGGTCGGTGAGGCCGTCAAGCGCATCCAGGAAGAGGTGATGGCCGCGGTCACCGCGGCGGTGGTCGCCTCCTCGGCTGCCGCCCACGGCGGCGGGCACGGCAGTAGTTGACGCGCGAGCGGCCAAGCGCCTCAGAGTAGGTTCCTGATCTGCTGGTGCAGGTCCGCCAGCGCCTGGTCGCGGTCGGGATCGCATTTGGCGACCAGCCGTGGCCGTCGGCGGCTGGCGACCACGCCGTCGACCAGCCCGGCCAGCTTGACCAGGGCGATTGACCGGCTGCGACGCTCGACCTGACCGGCCAGCGTCACCACGCCACCCTCGACCTGGACCCGCAGCCGGTCGGCCGGCAGCCGCAGCAGCCGCCTGGCGATGTCGTCGAGCAGCTCGAAGCGGATCTCCTCGTCGGAGCGGAGGAAGACCTTCAGCACGTCACCGAGGCTGACGATCCCGATCAGCACGCCGGCACGGTCGACGACCGGGAGCTGGTCGAGCTTGCAGGCGTGCAGGCGGCGCGCGGCATCGGCGACCAGCTCCTCCGGGTAGAGCGTCACCACCGGCGCGGTCATGACCTGCGCGGCCGTGGTGGCCGCCGCCTTGGCGCGTTCCAGGCGATGCCGGCTGGTCAGCTCCTGCGGGTCGCAGGGTCCCTTCAGCGTCTGGACCTCCTTCAGCACGAGGTCGCTCTCGCAGACGATGCCGAGCACGTGACAGGCGTCGTCGACCACCGGCAGCGCGTTCACGCGGTGCCGTCTGAGCAGTTCGACCAGCTCGTGGAAGGGCGTCGACTCGTGCGCGACCACGACGTCCCTGGTCATCACGTCCTGGACCGTGCGTTGCATGGTGGCCTCCTTGCCGGGCCGGCTGGGCGGGCCTTGTCCTGCAGTGCGAAGCTAGTTCCGTCGCCCGCCTGCCGCCAGGGCCCGTCGGCCCGCCCGCACCCGGCCCTGTGACCCGGTCGCCGCAAGTGGTTCGGGCCTTCCCGTAGCGGGACGGAACCGCCGGCAGGCCACCAGCCCACCTATGACGGGACCTTCGCCTCCATTGATTCCGCGGTTCGAGCCGATACCCTCAGCGACATTGCCATGCTCGATTGGATCGATGCTCAGGCTGGCGGGGAGGCGTGATGGCGACCACGGATTGGGTGTGCGTGGACGGCAACGAGGCGGCGGCGCGGGTCGCCCACCGTCTGAGCGAGGTGATCGCGATCTACCCGATCACCCCTGCCACGCCGATGGGGGAGCTGGCCGACACCTGGAGCGCGATCGGGCAACCCAATTTGTGGGGCCAGGTTCCACGAGTCCTGGAGCTGCAGAGCGAGGCCGGCGCCGTCGGAACCTTGCACGGCGCGCTGCTCAAGGGCGCGCTGGCGACCACCTTCACCGCCTCGCAGGGTCTGCTGCTGATGCTGCCCAACATGTTCAAGATCGCGGGCGAGCTCACCCCCGCGGTGATTCACGTGGCGGCCCGGACGGTGGCCACCCATGCGCTGTCGATCTTCGGTGACCACTCGGACGTCATGGCGGCGCGGACCACCGGCTGGGCGATGCTGGCGTCGGCGTCGGTGCAGGAGACGCATGACCTGGCACTGGTCGCGCACGCCGCCACGCTGGCCTCGCGTGTGCCGTTCCTGCACTTCTTCGACGGCTTCCGGACCTCCCACGAGGTGGCCAAGATCCGCCCGCTGACCGACGACGACCTCGGGGCCCTGGTAGACCTCAAGGACGTTGGGGCCCATCGTGAGCGCGGCCTGTCGCCCGATCGTCCCCGCCTGCGCGGCTCGGCGCAGAACCCGGACGTGTTCTTCCAAGCCCGTGAGGCCGTCAACCCGTTCTACGCGGCCGTGCCCGGGATCGTGCAGGCCACCATGGACCGGCTGGCCGAGCGGATCGAACGGCGCTACCGGCTGGTCGACTACCAAGGCCACCCGGAAGCCGAGCGGGTCGTCCTACTGATGGGGTCCGGCGCCGGTGCGGCGGCCGAGGCCGTGGAGGCGATGAACGCCGCCGGCGGGAGGGTCGGGCTAGTGACCGTCCGTCTGTACCGGCCGTTCCCAGCCGAGGCGCTGCTCGCCGCGCTGCCTGGGACCGTGCGGCGCGTGGCCGTGCTGGACCGGACCAAGGAGCCCGGTGCGACCGGCGAGCCGCTGTACCAGGACGTCGTCACGGCACTGGCAGAGCACGCGGCCGCCACCGGGACGACCCCGCCGCTGGTGGTGGGTGGCCGCTACGGCCTGGCGTCCAAGGAGTTCACCCCCGCGATGACCAAGGCGGTCCTGGATGGCCTGGCCGGCGACCGGCCGCGCAACCACTTCACGGTCGGCATCGCCGACGACGTCAGCCACACCAGCCTGGTGGTGGACGGCTCGTTTCAGACTGAAGATCCTGACGGGCTGCGCGCGGTGTTCTACGGCCTCGGGTCGGATGGCACGGTCAGCGCGAACAAGACCGCGGTCAAGATCATCGGGGAGGGCACGGACCTGTTCGCCCAGGGCTACTTCGTGTACGACTCCAAGAAGTCCGGCTCGGTGACCGTCTCGCACCTGCGCGTCTCGCGCCGCCCGATCCGTTCCGCCTACCTGATCGAGCGGGCCAACTTCGTCGCCTGCCACCAGTTCGGCTTCCTGGAGCGCATGGACGTGCTGGAGCGCGCCGCGCCCGGCGCCACCTTCCTGCTGAACAGCCCGTGGTCCGCTGAAGAGGTCTGGGACCACCTGCCCGTCGAGGTCCAACGCGACATCTTGGACAAGCAGCTCGATGTCTGGGTCGTCGACGCCGCCAGGGTCGCGCGCGAGGCCGGGCTGCGCCATCGCGTCAACACCGTGATGCAGCCGTGCTTCTTCGCGCTGGCCGGCGTGCTGCCGCGTGATGAGGCGCTGGCGGCCATCAAGCGCTGGGTCGAGAAGGCGTTCAGCCGCCGCGGTGAGGAGGTCGTCGCCCGCAACTTCGCGGCGGTCGACCACGCCGTCGCCGCGCTCAGCCGCGTCCAGGTGCCGGCCGGCGCCACCGCCACCCATGGTCGCCGTCCCGCCGTCCCCGCCGAGGCCCCCGACTTCGTCCGGCGGGTGACCGCGCGGATGCTGGAGGGCCGAGGTGACCTGCTGCCGGTGAGCGCGCTGCCGGTCGACGGCGCCTTCCCGACCGGCACCGCGCAGTGGGAGAAGCGCTCGCTGGCCGCCGAGATCCCCATCTGGGACCCATCGATCTGCATCGACTGCGGCAAGTGCGCGATCGTCTGCCCGCACGCGACCATCCGGATGAAGGTGTTCGGACCCGACGCGCTGGACGGCGCGCCGGAGGGGTTCGACTCCAAGGACTTCCGCTCCCGCGACCTGCCCGGTCACAAGCTGACCGTCCAGGTCGCCCCCGACGACTGCACCGGCTGCGGGGTGTGCGTCGAGGTGTGCCCGGCCCACTCCAAGGACGAGGTCAAGCACAAGGCGATCAACATGACCCCGATCGACGCCTACCTGGAGCGGGAGCGGGCCAGATGGGACTACTTCCTGGAGATCCCGGAGCTCGACCACGGCGCGCTGCCGCCGGACTCGGTCAAGGGCTCGCAGGTCCGCCGCCCGCTGTTTGAGTTCTCCGGCGCGTGCGCCGGTTGTGGCGAGACCCCCTACCTGAAGCTCATCAGTCAGCTGTTCGGGGACCGGCTGCTGGTCGCCAACGCCACCGGCTGCTCATCGATCTACGGCGGCAACCTGCCGACCACCCCGTGGGCGACCAACGCCGAGGGACGCGGGCCGGCGTGGGCGAACTCGCTGTTCGAGGACAACGCCGAGTTCGGCCTCGGCATCCGCCTGGCCACCGACAGCCTCAACCAGCGCGCCCGCCAGCTGGTCGGGCGGCTCGGGTCGGCGCTGGGCGGCGACCTCACCGCCGAGATCCTGGATGCCGTCCAGGACGGCGAGGCCACCGTGGCCGCTCAGCGTGGACGGGTCGCCGAACTGCGCCGGCGGCTGGCGGACCTCGACGTGCCGCAGGCGCGCGAGCTGGAAGGGATCGCCGACGAGCTGGTCCGCCGCAGTGTGTGGATCGTCGGCGGCGACGGCTGGGCCTACGACATCGGCTCGGGCGGGCTGGACGCGGTGCTGGCCTCC
>WNGJ01003407.1_pt1 | contig 16369 bp, 13 predicted proteins | sample 5400611 | NCBI WGS metagenome assembly WNGJ01 (sample SAMN13153375, study PRJNA577476) | soil metagenome | isolation source: 40 cm soil or saprolite under Garry oak tree replicate 1 | place: USA:California | collected 2016-06-15 | reverse complement strand
GGGCGCGGGCGTGAATGCGCGCTTCATCGACGGTAAGCAGCTGGCGATTGCGCATGAGCCAGCGACCGGCAACCATGGTCGAGTTAACGTGGTGCCCATCTATGCCAAAGATCAGGTGCCAGGGGAAGTTGCCACTGCTGAGCGGCGTCGGCGGCAGGTAATCAAGCAGCACAAGATCGGCGGCGCTGCCTATACTCAACGCGCCAAGTTTAGGGAAAGTTGCGCTGAATGGGCTGAAGACGGACTGCATGATGCGGGCGTTATGCTGGAAGGCCATATTCAGTACCAGGTCGCCAGGCATGACTCGTGGATCGGCCAGCGCGAGCTTGTGGAGCAGGTAGGCCGCCTTCATCTCCTGCATCATGTTCATACTGAAGCCGTCATTGCCAAGGCCGACATTGACTCCTGCTCGTACCATCTCTTCGACAGGGGAGCGGCCTACAGCGTTGTTCATATTTGAGCGTGGATTATGGACGCTATGTGTGTGAGTTTCTGCCAGGCGGGCAATTTCTCCGCTATTGACGTGGACACAGTGAGCGGCTATGCTGCGAGGTCCTAAAATATGGTTGGCTTCGAGACGATCAGCCACGCGCATATTGTACTGGCCAATGCTGTCGTTTTCGTCCGAGATATCTTCCGCTACGTGAATGTGGAAGCCTACGCCTGAGTCGGCACCACCGGCGGCACAACGTTCGAGCGTTGCCGGACTAAGGGTAAAGGAGGCGTGGAGGCCGTAGCTGGCAGCGATCATACCTGCCTCAGCATGTTGTTTGCGCGTGGTGCGGAGCGAGCGGATAAAACGCTCGTTCTCGATAATGCCAGCGGCGGTGACGGCGCTACCATCGCGGTCAGAGACCTCATAAGCAAGGCAGGCGCGGATACCGGCCTGCTCGACAGCACCGGCGATGACATCGAGGCTGCCTTCGATGGCGTTTGGGCTGGCGTGATGATCGACGACGCAGGTTGTGCCGAGACGGATGGCATCAGCCAGGAACATTTCCGCGCTGGCGCGAGTGTCCTCCAGAGTCAGGAGCTTATCCAGGCGCCACCAGAGACGCTCGAGAATTTCGGGAAAGTTACGGGGAGCTTCACCGGGAATAGCCATGCCACGAGCAAAGGCGCCGTAAAAATGGGTGTGCGCGCAGAGGAAACCAGGCATGATGAGGCCGCCGTTGGCATCGACGTATTGGGCATGGGGATGCTGCTGGCGCAGTGCAGTATCGGATCCGATGGCGGCGATGCGGTCATTTTGGACGAGGACGGCGCCCTGTTCGATGAGCCGGTTATCGTTGCCAAGGGTGACGACGGTTCCGTTGCCGATGAGGATGTCTGTCATTGGTGTACCATCCTTCCTGTTTAAGGTGTTGTGCGCTAATTTGCTCAATTAGCGCGCAAATTGCGCGCTAATTTTTTTCAACTTTTTATTCTCCCCCCGCGATTTTTGTATGAGGGAAGGAGACGGGGACGAGTTTTGTTACCATAGACATTCCTTCTGAGCCTCTGGCAATCGGTATGACACTGCCGGCGGAGTTGACGACGGCGTCGATGTTTTTGAGGCCGCTGCCGGTGATGAGCAGGACGACGCGTTCATCTTTTGCTATGTTGCCATCAGCGAGTAGACGGAGCAGGCCAGCATAGGCGGCGGCTCCTGATGGCTCCGCGAAGACGCCGGTATACATAGCCAGTTCTTTCTCTGCTGTGAGAATTTCTGCATCAGTGACGGTTATGCCGAAGCCGCCGCTGTCGCGGATATGGCGCACGGCCATGGTGCCGTTGCGGGGTAGGCCGACGGAGATACCGTCGGCTATGGTATTGGCCGGATAGGGACGCACGATACCATCGCTCTCCAGTGCCCGTACGATAGCGGGTGAACCTGCGGCCTGGACGGCAATGAGGCGAGGCAGGTGATTGGTCATACCCAGGCGATAGAGGTCTTCAAAGCCGCGGTAGACGCCGCTGATGATACAGCCATCACCGGTGGGCACTAAAACTGTATCGGGCACGTGCCAGCCTAGTTGTTCCGCGATCTCCAGGCCGACAGTCTTTTTGCCTTCGACAAGGTAGGGATTGTAGCCGGTGTTGCGGTTGTACCAGCCAAAGGCGTTACAGGCCTCGATGCAGAGATCAAAGGCATCATCGTAGCTGCCATCGACAGAGAAGACAGTAGCGCCACACATGAGCAACTGGACAATTTTGGCGCGCGGAGCATTCTGCGGCACAAAGATGTAGCAAGGCAGGCCTACGGCAGCGGACTGTACGGCCAGCGACGAGGCGGCGTTGCCGGTGGAGGCGCAGGCGACAGTCCTCCCTTCCGCGAGAATAACAGCTATGATACTTGCGCGGTCTTTGAGCGAGGCGCTGGGGTTGCGTGTATCGTCTTTGAGCCAGAGGTCACTCATGCCGAGTTTGTCGCGCAGCCTGTTCACCGGGTAGAGCGGAGTACCCCCTATTGCTAAAGCAGGTGTATCTCTTTGGCTATAGGAAATTGGAAGCAGAGCGCGATAGCGCCAGAGGGTAGAGGTGTGGTCCGCGGCCAGTTGGGCGCGGCTGATCCGTGGGGCTATCTGTTCGTAGTCAAAGTGGACTGCGAGGACGCCCAGGGGGCCGCAGGACGGGCAGGTATATTGGACCTCGGCGGGATTGTATGTGGTCCCGCAGAGGACGCATTGTAGATGATGTATGTGGGTCGCAGACGTCAACGAATCACCTCGAGTTTGACTTTTGCTAATTTTGCTTTGTCTGCGTCGCTGATGGGATGCTCGCGTTCGGGTACCTCCTGTTCGGTATAGACGCCGCAGAGCTCGGTGGAGAAGTAGCGCAGGCCGTTGTCGGAGAGAACGGTGACGATCATGCCGATGTCGGGATAACGATGGGCCACTTTGATGGCGGCAGCGACATTACAGCCGGAGGAGATGCCGCAGAAGATGCCTTCTTCACGGGCCAGGCGGCGGGCCATTTCGAGGGCTTCATCGGAGGTGGTGGTAACGACTCCATCGAGGTATTCGACGCGTAGCACCTCTGGTATAAAACCATCGCCGATGCCTTCGATTTTATGCGCTCCCCACGAGCCGCCGGAGAGGATGTCGCACTCTGCCGGCTCGACCGCGTACACTTTGATGTTGGGGTTTTGCTCTTTCAGGTACATCGCCGCACCTGTGACGGTGCCACCTGTCCCCTGGGATAAGACCAGAGCGCCAATTTTACCGCCGGTCTGTTCCCAGATCTCCGGGCCGGTGGTGCGATAATGGGCCTCGATGTTATCGGGATTGTCGAACTGACCAACCTCCCAGTATTTGCCAGGAGAAGCGGCTTTCAGTTCTTTCACTTTTTCGATGACGAGGTCTACATCGCTCTCAGCACCAGGAGTGAACACAAGCTCTGCGCCATAGGCACGAATGGTCTTTTTGCGCTCGTCGCTCATTCCTTCAGGCATGACGATGACAACATGGTAGCCTTTGGCGGCACCGACACACGAGGTGGCGATACCGGTGTTGCCGGTGGTGCCTTCGATGATGCTCATACCTGGGCGGAGATCATCGCGCCGCTCGGCCTCTGAGACGAGGAAGGGTAGGATGCGGTCTTTGACGCTGCCGCTGGGGTTAAAATATTCGACTTTGGCGACGATGGTGGGTTTGGCGTCACCTACGACGCGACGAAGACGCACCATGGGCGTCATTGCGGCGGTGTCGAGTATGCTTTCGGCGATCTGTGCCCGGCGATTCCAATTAACCATGGGATGTAGTCCTCCTCTGGTTAGGTCCAGGGCTCGTCCATTTGGGCGGCCCCTGGGGGTTTCCAGGGCGACCCAAGGGTCGCCCCTACTAGATACGTTTCAGGTTGGAGACGGTGCGTTCATTTTGTATGTTGCCTGTGTTCAAGGTTGTTTTTGGTTCCAATAATAGGACGTGTGCTTCTTCTTCTGCTATGGGGAGATGTTCGACGCCTTTGGGGATGATTACGAATTCTCCTTCTTGCAGCTGTATGTCGCGATCACGTAGTTTGATGAGTAAAGTTCCTTTCACGACGAGGAATAGTTCGTCTTCTGTTTCGTGTTGGTGCCAGACGAACTCTCCTTTGAGTTTGACGAGTTTGATGTAATTGTCGTTGAGTTCTCCGGCAATTTTTGGTTGCCAGTAGTCTTGAAACTGGCTGAATTTTTGGTTGAGGTTTACTTTTTCCATTTGCTAGACCTTTTTCTACGGGTTGATGTCCCAAACCTCACGCCGCCTGCGGCGGCGAGGGTATCAAGAGAAATTTCTGGGTACATCTCAGAGCCGATCCCAGGGTGCAATAATGAGGTTTCACAAAATCATCTGGATAGCGATATATGCGCGGAGGGCCGATAATGAGGTTTCACAAAATAATCCGGATATCGATACATCCGCGGAGGGCCGATAAATCGGCGATGGGCACGATAAATCGGCCCCTACGGATGTCCGGATTATTTTGTTCATCTGCATAATCGGCGCTGGGCGCGATAAATCGGCCCTTACGGGTGGCTGGTTGAATTTATTCTTCTGCATAATGCACCCCTACAGTTATTGTCGTCCATGCGGTTATGGTTTTGTGTTCTGGGCGTTAGTGTGGATGGCGCGCAGGACACGTTCGGGTGTTAGCGGGATCTGATTGATACGGATGCCGATGGCGTCGGCGACGGCGTTGGCGACGGCTGGCGCCATGCCATCGATGGGTATTTCGGCGATGGCTTTGACGCCGAAGGGACCAAAGGGATCGTGAGTCTCAACCAGGTACGATTCCATGTGCGGCATATCAACGGCGCTATAGATACGATAATCGCTGAGGTTGGTGGTGAGCAGGGCACCCTGCTGGTCGTAGACCATTTCTTCACAGACACCATAGCCAAGAGCCTGGGTAGCGCCTCCTTCGATCTGGCCTTCGGCCATCAGTGGGTTCACGACGCGGCCTGCATCCACAGCTGAGACGGCCTTGAGGACACGGACCATGCCAGTTTCGGTGTCAACCTCTACTTCTACGCCCTGGGCTGCGAAGGGCGGAGGCGAATTATAGCTCATCCAGGAAGCGGTGGCCATGATCTGCTGCTGATTCTCAATATGGAGTGAGTGCAGTGCCACCTGCGAGACGGTGACAGCCTGGCCATTGGGAGCGTTGATGACGCGATCATTGATGGTTAAGGTTTCAGGATTGGCATTGAGCATGCGGCCCGCTACGTTGAGTACCTGCGTGCGCACCTGTTCGGCAGCCTTCTTGGTGGCGCCTCCACTAATATAAGTGGTTGAGGAGGCATAGGCGCCGGTGTCGAAAGGCGTGAAATCGGTGTCGGAGGAGTGCATAATGATATCCTCCATGCGCACACCCAGGACCTCGGCGGCTATTTGTGCGATGACGGTATCGGAGCCTGTACCGATATCGGTCGCGCCGACGAGGATGTTGAAGGAGCCATCGTCATTGAGTTTAATGCTGGCCGCGCCCATGTCGAGGCCGGCGATAGCGGTTCCGTGCATAGCAAGGGCGACACCAACCCCACGGCGGAAGCGACCTGTGCCGCTCTTGCCGCGCTTCTCTTTCCAGTTGAGCTTCTCCTCAACAATCTGTAAGCATTGTGGCAGACCGCAGCTTTCGATGATCTGGGCATAGCCTTCTTTGCCTTCTCCAAGGGCCCTGGCGAGGGGATTTTCATCGCCCTCTTTGAGCCAGTTCTTGCGGCGAAGTTCCAGGGCATCCATACCCAGTTGTCTGGCAATTTCATCGATATGGCTTTCCAGGGCGAAGAAACCCTGAGGGACACCATAACCGCGGAATGCTCCGGGAGGCGGCAGGTTGGTGTAGACGATATCGGCCACAAAGCGGATATTTGCACAGGGATAGAGCGGCAGGGACTTCGAACCGGTATTGCTCTGTACGGTGAGCGCGTGTGTACCATACGCGCCAGTGTTGGCCAACAGGGTCATTTGATTGGCAATGATGGTGCCATCGCGCTTGACGCCAGTCTTCATGCGTAAAATCTGTGGATGGCGCGAGCGGCTGCTGCGGAACTCCTCAGCGCGTGAAAATTCCAGCTTCACGGGGCGATCGGTGGCGATCGTCAACAGAGAGCAGATGTCTTCGAGCAAGACCTCCTGCTTGACACCGAACCCACCGCCGATGCGCGGTTTAATAACATGGATGCGGCGCGGCGGCAGCCCAATGATGGGGGCGATAATACGGCGCACGTGATACGGGACCTGGGTGCTGGTGCGAACTACCAGGCGATCATTTTCATCCCAATAGGTAATAACGATATGATTTTCGATGGGGGTCTGCTGCACCTGCGGGACGATGTAATCGCCCTCAACGACCAGGTCTGATTCAGCAAAGCCGCGCTCCACGTCCCCAATTTCAGCGTGCAGGTGTGCAGCAATGTTGCGCGATGCATCGTGGATGCGATACGACTCCGGCTCGGGATGGATGCGCGGAGCATCCGGGTCGGTTGCCAGGCGGGGATCAAGCAGGGGGGGTAGAACCTCGTAATCCACACGGATCAGGCTCAAGGCTTGCTCGGCGATCTCAGGCGTTTCAGCGGCGACAGCCGCAACGCGGTCGCCGACGAAGCGCACCCTGTTGTCTAGACAGTACTGGTCGTGTGGACCTGGTTCGGGCCAGGATTGTCCAGCCGTAGTGTAAGGAATACGAGGCACATCTTTATAGGTCAAAACGGCATGGACGCCGGAGAGCGCTCGCGCCTTCGATGCATCGATATCGCGAATGATCGCGTGCGCGTGAGGGCTGGTCAATAGCCGAGCATGTAACATATCACGCAGATCGATGTCATCGACAAAAGCGGGTTTGCCCGTGACCAGCTTGACGGCATCGACTTTGCGCTCGGGTTTGCCTACAATACTCAGATCAGTTGAGGTACGAGTGCCAACAAGGGTTGCTGTTCCTCCTTGACCAGATGTTTCGTCAGGCGGCGGAGAGTTGGGCGCACCGGGTGCGGCCCCTACATCGGGATTGTTTGCACCGTATTCGGCATGTTCAAGGGGAGAGCGGCCAGGGTCCCAGGGTTGAAAGTTCTCGGTTGAAGCTGGGCCGCTAATGGGCGGCACGGTCTCGCCACGCAAGACGGCGGCGGCGCGCATGACCGCCTGGACGGGTTTGACATAGCCAGTGCAGCGGCATAGGTTGCCCGAGAGAGCATCACGCACCTCGTCTTCCGTTGGACGAGGATTTCTTTTGAGGAGTGCGTGAGCGGAGAGCACCATGCCCGGAGTACAAAATCCGCACTGGATAGCGCCTGTGTCAATAAATGCCTCTTGTATGGGATGCAGTTTGCGCGCTGTCCCCAGATTTTCAACGGTGGTGAGCGTACAACCGCCGGCCTGAGCGGCCAGCATAACGCAGCTTGGGCGCGGCACGCCATCGACCAGCACGGTACAGGCGCCGCATTCGCCAGTCTCGCAGCCATGTTTGACGCTATAGTAACCCTCATGGCGCAGAACAGTCATCAAGGATTCGTTGGTAACAACGTCCAGGCTTTTGATAACGCCGTTAATACGCAGTTCAAGTTCCATTTTCACATACCCCCCTTGGACGAAGCGGCACCAGGCAGGTGCGCAATATTGATCGCCTCTTCAAGCGCACGGAAAGCGAGATTCTGGCCGCTGGTACGGCGGTAATCGCTGCCGGCGCGGAAATCAGAAGGCGGTCTGAAGTCTGCCATACCTGCTTGCAATACGGGCAGGATAGTTTGCACTAAAGCATCGGCATTCACTGCGGCCTGGCCTTCAAGCCTTTTTTCGATCGCCCATAGACGCACTGGTGGCATGTTTACTCCACCGAGCGCAAGGCGCACTCGTTGGTAATGGCCATTAGCTACTTCTACAAGGGCGACGGCATTCAAGAGAGCGACATCGGTGGGCGTACGCCCAATACGCAAAAAGGAGGCGCCACAAATGGAGGCCGGGCGAGGGACGACTACTTCAAGAATAAGTTCATTCGGGCGGCGCTCAAAATCAGATGGATTATAGGAGACGCGACGCTCCTGCTTGCCTTTATAGGTGACGCCTGCAAGAGCCAGGCCTGGGCGTTCGAGCGTTCCCCCACTGAGGTTGACCTGCGTTTTGGAGCCGGAATGAAGCACTACTTCGGCATCCAGCACGGCAAGGGCCGTGAGTAGATCGGCCTGAGAGGCAACTCCCGCGCCGAGAGTACCGCCAAGGGTAGCGCTGTTGCGCACTAAACGGGAGAACGACGAAGCAAGGGCTGCGCGCGAGAGAAGACCTGATGCAAGGCTCTTCAGCACGGGAGAGTCGACCATGTCCTGGAGGGTAGTCATCGCGCCGATATGGATGCTGCGCGCATCTTCAGAGATATAGGCCAGTTCGAGATCACGCAGGTCTACTACAGCCTGGATACTGTCATCTTTCTGGCCAAGAAGATAGGTACCGCCCGCGAGAGGCACAGTTTTTAGATCGCTGCGAGAGAGCAACATCAAAGCGTCGTCAAGATGCTCTGCCCAATGATATTCAAGGAGATTCAATAGCATGGTATTTACCCCTAAATCCAGCCCTGCAACTCCGACAGAGATTCTTCGCTATCGCTCAGAATGACAGCTGCAAGGAATTACCCCTAAATCCAGCCCTGCAACGAAGCTACCGCTTCTACCTTCGGTCAGCAGGGCTGCAAGGAATTACCTCTGTAGGGGCAACAAAGTGAACGTTTCAACATCGATTAAACCCTGGTCGGTCAGTTTCAGCGAAGGGATGACCGAGAGCGAGAGGAAACTGAGCGTCATATACGGATGCTCCAGCTCACAGCCAAGTTCAGCGGCCACTGCGTCGAGTGCACGCAATCGTTGCACCAGTTCATTGACAGGAAGCGGTGAAACCAGCCCTCCATAGGGAAGTGGTACGCGGGCGCGCACCTCACCATCTACGACGCAGGCAAAGCCTCCTCCCATCTCTTCCAGGGTACGAGCAGCTTTGAGAATATCGCTGTCGCTCGCGCCCGCGATGACAAGGTTATGGGCATCATGTGCCACGCTGGAGGCAATGGCGCCTTTGCGCAGACCAAAACCCTTGACCAATCCTAAACCAACACGCCCGCTGGCATGATGTCGCTCAATGACAACCAGCTTGAGCAAGTCACGAGCCGGGTCCGCGACAATCTCGCCGTCATGCAGGAGAGCCACTTCGCGCAGATGGGTTGTAGTGATCTGTCCAGGCTGGATACCGACGACTTCAACAAGGCCGGGTTTGCCAGGAATACATAAATCAGACTTGCGCAGGCGCCCAAGGTGTACAGTACCGGTAATACCTGGAAAGGCGAGAGTTGGTACATCAACAAGCAGCCTTCCATCTTGAGCGACCAACTTGCCATCCTTGTAGACCGATTCTACCTGGAAGGTACCCAGGTCATCAAGGACGACAAGGTCGGCTACGAAACCGGGAGCGATGGCCCCACGATCATATAAGCGAAAATATTGGGCGGTATTGTAGGAGGCGAGACGGATGGCCTCAACGGCATCAAGCCCCAGGGCAATGGCGCGGCGCACCATAGAGTCGATGTGGCCTCGCGTGGTCAGGTCCTGCGGATCACGGTCGTCGGTAACAAAGAAGACACGCGGAGGGTGAAGTTCTTTGACCAGCGGGAGTAAGGCTTCCAGGTTACGCGCGGCCGAACCCTCGCGGATCATCAACCACATACCCAGGCGAATGCGCTGGCGAGCCTCTTCAAGCGAGGTGCATTCATGATCAGACATAACGCCGGCGGTTGCGTAGGCGCAGAGATCACTGCCACTGAGGCCGGGGGCGTGTCCATCTACAACTCGGCCTTGCTTCCGCGTAGCGACAATCTTCGCCAGTACTTGCTCATCGCCTTGCAGGACTCCTGGCATATTCATCATCTCGGCGAGACCCAGTACACGCTCATCGGCCAGGAGGGGCAAGAGGTCGTCGGCCATGAGCACGCGATAGGGACTTTCAAATGACGAAGCCGGTACGCAGGATGAGAGCATGACGTAGGCTGAGAGGGGAAGGCCGCGACTGGATTCGAGGACGTAGCGAATGCCGTCAACACCCATGACGTTAGCAAATTCGTGCGGATCAAGCATGACAGCGGTGACGCCGCGCGGAGTGACGATACGGGTAAACTCCGAGAGGAGCAACATGGTACTTTCGATATGCATATGGCCATCGATAAGACCGGGGGCAAGCCAACGCCCCTGCAGGTCGCGTTCCTGGCGGCCATGATAGACATCACCGGGAGCGCTGATACCAACGACGAGGCCGTCGGCGAGAGCGACATCGGCGGGATAGCATTCACCACTACAGACATTTACCAGCCTGGCATTGCGCAGCACCAGGTCGGCTGGCTGTTGGCTCCGCGCGATCTGAATGCGGCGTTGAAGTCCGTCCATAAGAAATTTCCTCCGTGAAATATTCGTTTGTGTTTATCTCAGGACTATTAGCGGACATCGTACCAGAAACCTGGTTAAGAGTCGAGAGGGGGCAGGGCGAAGGGACCAGGGCGGCCGCAAGGTCACACGGTCACACGGTCATAAGGACACACCCGCCAGGGCGACCCAAGGGTCGCCCCTACTAGTATACATTGCAGTGAAAAGGGGTGGAACGCTTTTCCGTTGAGTGGGACGGGTGGGAATGAAGTGAGGTATAAGGGGGGGTGATAGGAGATGGTACGGGGTAAAAATGGGTTAATAATGCCGGGGCGCAATAACATGCGCTCCGGCATTATGGAAGATGGGATTAGAGGCCGTTCCAGTTATAGGTGGTATCGGGGACGGCGTTGGGACTGTTATACATTAATGTAATGAGTGTATGGGCTTGCAGGGGGATCTTGTGGAAGTCCCCATTGTAGGGTTTGCCATTAACATAGGCCTGCCAGCCGGTCTGGTCTAATTGTGGAGGGTAGCCAAGAGCGGCGAACTCGGTTGACCACTCGTCGAGGAAGTTCCCAAGCACGAAGGAATGGTTCACCGGAGATTCCATATGGATGACACCGGATGTGTCGTGAGTATGAAGCCAGTAGAGACACGATTGATCTTTGGCAATGCCGATTTGAGAAGGAAGTGGCAATACTTGTCCATTAATATACGTGGTGATATGCGCGTGAATATGAAAGGCAAGTTGTTCCTGCTGATCACAATAGATATTGTCTACGGGCGGATACTGGGGGTTGACAACTTGTGGGGTCTGAGTCTGATTCTGCGTATTATTAGCATAGACGACATAAGCAATAAGGGCGCCGGCGATCACCACAATTGCCGCAATAACACTGATGATCGTAATGCGTCTTGTTCTCTCCCGGCGCTTACGTTCTGCTTCGCGGCGTATTTGTTCTTCGCGACGTTCTCTTCGCAGGTCATGCTTTGTAGGCCGACGACTGACTTGTTTGCTCATTTAGAATGCACCAACTTTCAAACGTGGATAAACATGGAATAATTCAAGCTTTTTGCTTCTTGAAGAATGCTTCGTTCATGCTACCACTGCGATAACCTAAAAGATCGAGGGTGACGTAGGTATAGCCTATTTTGCGAAGGCCATCGGTAACGGCCCGACTCATCTCTTCTTCAACCAGGCGAGACATATCGGCACGTTCGACCTCAATGCGGGCAATTTTGCCGTGATGGCGCACGCGTAACTGATGAAAACCGAGATCGTGCAGCAGTTTTTCCGCCCGGTAGACCATTTGTAGGGAGGTTTGATCGACCTTTATACCATAGGCAATACGGGAGGAGAAACAGGCCATGGCCGGTTTATTCCAGACTGGCACCTCGAGTAAACGGGCAACCGCGCGTATTTCAGTCTTACCCATACCAGCTTCTTTGAGAGGTCCACGCACCTGAAATTCACGCGCGGCGCGCTGCCCAGGACGGAAGTCGCTTTCATCGTCTTTGTTGATACCATAGGCGATATAGCGGAGATTATGCTGCCTGGCCAATGGTTCCAGCTGGCTAAAGAGTTCATTTTTACAGAAGTAGCAGCGATTGAGGTCATTGGCCGTGTAGCGTTCATCTTGCAGTTCGTTCGTCTCGAGGGTGAGTACCTGAGTGCCCATCTGGCGAGCAACGGCGATGGCAGCTTCTGTCTCTTCAGGGGCATAGGCAGGAGAAGAGGCGATGGCGCCGATGGCGCGCTGACCCAGGACATCGTGCGCGACTTTGAGCAGTAGCGCGCTATCGACCCCACCTGAATAAGCTACCAACACCGATTCCATTTCGCGAAGAATGTCCTGCAGGTGTTCGTATTTGGCCCGTGTTTCGGCGTCTAAAGCCTCCGCATTGGCGGTATTTATGGGTGGAGCGGACAGGGCGACCGCAAGGGTCGCCCCTACTATATACGAGTTTTCCTCATGTGCCATGGTGCTTCGATCCCTGATTGTTGAAGAGCGGACAGGGCGACCCAAGGGTCGCCCCTACTATATACGTTAATGTGCGATGTGCGAAATTACATCTGGGAGATATTATATCATTAAGGGACAAGGCTTTCTATTTGTTTGAGGGCTGGTTGCAGGGGTGATTCTAAAGATGAAAAAGGAATTTTATGGTCAATACGAGTAGCACGGCGGCGGTTATTCTGGCGGCGGGGAGTTCCAGCAGGATGGGTGGTGGGCGTCATAAATTATTGTTGTTGCTGGATGAAAGGCCGGTGCTGGCGCATGTGATCGAGGCTGCGCTTGCTGCGCAGGCGCGTCCGATTGTGGTGGTTTTGGGACACCAGGCAAAGCAGGTGCGGGAACAGATGGCTGCTTACCTGGAACAACCAGGGGTTATTGTGGTGGAGAATCGCGACTATTTGCAGGGGATGAGCACATCGATGCGTGCCGGGTTAGGGGTGTTGATTGAGAGAAACTATGTGGAGGGGGGACAGGAAGAGAAACGTGAAGGAGATATGGAGAAGGGGAAGCAGGCGGATGGAGGAGAAGTGAAGGCAGGGGAGGAAGGAGATCAATTTGAGGTGAATAGCGCGCTGATTATGCTGGGTGATCAGCCGTTGATTACGGCGCGGGTGATCGATACGTTGATTGACACCTGGAGGGCAAAAAGGAAACGGATTGTGGCGCCTTTGTATGGAGGGAAACGGGGAGGGCCGACGCTTTTCGCGGCGAGTTTGTTTGGCGAGTTGATGGAGGTTAGCGGTGATGAAGGGGGACGCAGCGTGCTGGAGAGGCACCGTGAGGAGGTTGAGACGGTTGAAGTGGGCGATGTCGCGGCCAGTTACGATGTGGATAGCTGGGAGGCATACCAGAAGGTGGTGGAGGCGTGGCAGAAGTTAAGGGAGAATAGGGGAGAGTGACAATTCCCTACAACTGAAGTCGAGCGCTTCTACGGAGTAAAGTGGGGAGACGCTGGTGAGTTTTATTGGGTATGGAAATGGATGGATTGATGGCTACCGATACGAATGAGAACGAGCGTCGTAAGGAACAGGCAGCGTTCTGGATAGAGTATAGTCAGCAGTTGTCAACGGCTATTCGCTATGTCGAGGCGCTGGCCGCGGCTGAACGCGCGATACAGTTGGACGAGAGCAGCGCGGAGGCGTGGTATATCAAGGGGACTTGTCAGGCGATGCTCGCTCAGTATGAACAGGCGCTCAAGGCGTTTGAACAGGCGCTGGCGTTGGATGATAGGTTTGTTCCGGCATGGGATGGCAAGGCGTGGGTGCTGGGTATTCTGGGGGACAAGGTTGGGGCGCTGGCAGCGATTGACAGGGCTTTAGAGCTTGATCCGGGGTATTTTGAGGCGGTGAAGAGGAAGAAGAGGTTGGAGGTGATGTAGAAGGCAACCGGGGGAAGCAGATTGGGCGAGCACAAGACCACATGTTACGAGGACGAGCACACGTCCAGGGCGACCACACGTTCAGGGCGACCCAAGGGTCGCCCCTACTGTGGAGAGTATTCGATCAAAAAAGATCAGGGGTGATCTACTAGGGGTTCTACGAGGGCGATGATTTGCTGGTGAATTTGTTGCGGGGGGAGTGAAGCGTCGAGGACTTTGATGCGGTCGGGGGAGAGCCGGGCGAGGACGAGGAAGGCTTCACGCACACGCTGGTGGAATTGCTCTGCTTCGGTGTCGAAACGGGTTTGTGTTTCGCGCAGGCCGCTGGTGTCTCTGGTGATATCGGTGCGGGTATGCACCTGGGTGGGATCGAGGTCGAGCAAGATGGTCAGGTCGGGCATGTGTCCCTGGGTGGCGATCAGGGAAAGGCGGGCGACAAGCTCTATGCCGACGCCCCGGGCATGCCCCTGGTAGGCGATACTGGCATCAAAGCAGCGATCGGTGATGATCAGTTTTCCTGCTGCAAGCGCTGGCAGTACAACTTTGGCAAAGTGCTGGGCGCGGTCGGCCTGGAAAAGAAAGGCCTCCGCCAGCGGGGTAATGGCAAGATCAGAGCGGTTGAGCAAGAGATTGCGTATCTCCACACCGAGAGGGGTGCCGCCCGGTTCGCGCGTGCGCACGTAGGGTATATTACGAGGCGCCAACCACTGTTCCAATAACGCCATTTGGGTCGTTTTGCCGGCGCCATCCAGTCCTTCAAAGGAGATCAATCGCCCTTTACTCACACTCTACACTCTGCTTCCTTTATCTGTGCGGTAGACGTCATAATCCCAGTCAAAATAGGGTTTGGGGAGCATGTCCTCCGGCGTCCAGTGCTGGTCGACTTTGCCGTACTTGCCGCGATACTCTTTTAGTGTTTCGCCAACATACTCAAAGGTGAGCTGGCAAATGCGGAAGCCAACGGGGGCCAGGATAGTGGTCTGGGTGTGGTTGCTGATTTCCATGGTCCAGCGACTGATATAGCCGACGTCGCCGACTCCGGCACAGCGACAGACTGAGAGGCCTGAGCGCGCAACGGTGCTGCGGGAGTACATTTTGGCCAGGTAGCCATTGTGGCCGCCGATGATTTCCTGGGTGTGCGCGAGGATGGTGGTGCCTGGCCGGATGGCGATTTTGCCATCCCTGGCTTTACGAGGCTCGCCCCAGTAGAGGCGAATTTCATCGGGGTTGTCGAGGTGCATGACTTCTATATTGGCGTCTCCCTGGAAGTACCATTCGCCGAGGCGGCAGTCGTATGAGTTAGTGCCGAGGTGTCGCTGATCAAACGGCTCTATGACGATATTGCCGTGCGCCAACTCTTCCATAATCCGCTTGTCAGATAATAGCATGTAATGAGGCTCCTTTAAGAAAAGTGAGTTTGTGTTTTACAGTGTAACATTTCAACGTGTGTTGGGCAACGTTTTTTTATGGGGAACAAGAAAAATGGAGTGCTATAATCTCTTGCAGAAGGTGGGAATTTCCTCCCGAGGTATTCATGAAAGGGGTTGCTTTGATGTCAAGAGTTGCCGTAAGATGATCCACCCAAACAAGAGCTACTTTACAAGCCCTGAGGCGCATCATAGCCAGCTGCAGTTTGTGCACGAGGATGATCTCGCCGCTGCTTTTCACACGATGGTGCAGCATGATTTGCCGGGAGCGTACAATGTCGTGGGAGATGAACCCGACTCGATGCCACATATCGCCGCGGCAGCGGGTTTGAATGTCATAGAGATTCCACACGAAATGATAGTGCAATCGGTTACCTCTAGCTGGCAAAAGGGGGAGTCTGTTTTCGGACCAGAGTGGGTGGGCGGGGAAGGCTCTCTTATTTGTTCTAACGAGAAGCTCAAGGCCACGGGGTTATGGAAGCCGCGCTATACGACCGCTGAGGCGTACGCGGCTACTGTGGCGGCTTTGGCGTAGTTAAAGAGAGCGACCACACGTCCAGGCCAGGGCGACCCAAGGGTCGCCCCTACTATGGACGAATAGGCCTGTGAAGCCGATTTAAGATTGATGTTCTAAAACATTTCCTCTTCTTCGTTCACAACTAACACAACTGGTTGGGCGCGGGCGGCGTCTACTTCGACCCAGATGCGCTGGGCGAGGAGGTGGCGCTCATCGTCGTCGGTGAGGGCGGGTTGGAGGGGGAAGAAGGCTCGGTCTTCGCTGTGGCGATGTATCCAGCGGCTGATGATGTTTATTTGATCTACTTCGGCCTTGCCCACGATGCTGGGTGGTTCTCCAAGGACTGCGGCGATGTCTAAGAGTTCGAAGACGGCTTCCTTCATGTTTTGCGGCTCGTGTGGGATAGATTTTTGTTGGACAAGGCGGCCATGGCGAATGAGGAAGAGTTCGTTGTGATTTTCACTGGCTGATGGATAGACGATGAAGAGGTTGTTTGCTTCGACGGCACCGGTGATTAAACGCTGGCCGATCAGGACTTCGTCGGCACTGCGAATGGTGTCGCGCAACCAGGCGGCGCGTTCGTAGTTCATTTGCTGGGAGGCTTCGAGCATCTGGCGGCGCAGGCGGTCCAGGAGGTCTTCTCGCTCGCCACCGAGAAAGGCGCAGACTTGCTCT
>WNGJ01007055.1_pt1 | contig 16372 bp, 10 predicted proteins | sample 5400611 | NCBI WGS metagenome assembly WNGJ01 (sample SAMN13153375, study PRJNA577476) | soil metagenome | isolation source: 40 cm soil or saprolite under Garry oak tree replicate 1 | place: USA:California | collected 2016-06-15 | reverse complement strand
AGATCCCCGTGATCAAGGTCGTCCGCGAACTGACGGGCCTCGGTCTCAAAGAGGCCAAGGACGTCGTCGACGCGGCGCCCAAGCCGGTCAAGGAAGGCGTCACGCGAGACGAGGCGGAGAAAATCAAGACCGCTCTCGAGGAACAGGGCGCCAAGGTCGAGATCAAGTAGAACCAGCCGAGGGGCTGGCACCTTCCGGGGCTGCCAGCTCCGCACCCGTCCGAGGTCTCCGCGACCGCATCGGCCCGAGGGTGGCGCTGCTCCCGCGAGCTATTGGGATCAGCTCTCCGGCAGTGGTGATTCAGGCCGCGTTTCCACGCTGGGCCACGTTTGACAATAGGGAATCGCGCGGTATCCTACTCCTTCTGTGAGTGCGGCCCCCCACACCCTCTTCCTCCTCCGTCAAGGAGCGGTTCATGCTGCTTACCGCTGAGTCGTCGACGCGCGCCCTCGTAAGCCCGGGACGCAAGTCCTATGCCCGGATCGAGGAGAAGCTGCCCATCCCGAACCTGATCGAGCTCCAGCTCGATTCCTTCAGCTGGTTCATCGACAAGGGCCTGCGCGAGCTGTTCGACGAGATCAGTCCGATCAAGGACTTCACCGGCAAGGTGATGGAACTGCAGTTCCTGGACTACGAGTTCGGGCCTCCCAAGTACACCGAGCTCGAGTGCCGCACGAAGGACCTGACGTACAGCAAGCCGCTCTATGTGAACGTCGAGCTCCTGATCAAGGAAACCGGCGAGATCCAGCGCCAGCGCGTGTACATGGGCGATTTCCCGACCATGACGGACCAGGGCACCTTCGTGATCAATGGTGCCGAGCGCGTCGTGGTCAGCCAGCTCGTCCGCTCGCCGGGCGTCTACTACAGCGAGGCCGAGGACCCGACCAGCGGTCGGATGCTCTTCTCCGCCAAGGTCATTCCGAACCGCGGCGCATGGCTGGAGTTCGAGACCAACAACAAGGACCAGCTGTGGGTCAAGGTCGACCGCAAGCGCAAGCTCGCCGCGACGACCCTGCTGCGGGCCGTTGGCTACGAGTCGAACGAAGAGATCAGCGCGCTCTTCGCGGGCATCGACGGTGATCCCGAACACCCCTACGTCGCAAGCACGCTCGACAAGGACCTGACGCATACGCAGCAGGACGCCCTGATCGAGGTCTACAAGAAGCTGCGGCCGGGCGATCCGCCCACCGGCGACAACGCGCGCCAGCTGGTCGAGAGCCTGTTCTTCAACTTCCGGCGCTACGACCTGGGTCGGGTCGGCCGCTACAAGTTCAACAAGAAGCTCGACGGCGTCGCCGGGCGGATTGGCATCGAGCTCCCGCGCGAGCAGCGGACGATCACCCGTGAGGACATCGCCGCCATCGTCGGTCACCTGATCGAGTGCAACCGCGGGCTGCACCCGCGCGACGACATCGACCATCTCGGCAACCGGCGCATCCGCGCCAACGGCGAGCTCATCCAGAACGCCTTCCGCATCGGCCTCCTGCGCATGGAACGCGTCGTCCGCGAGCGGATGACGATCCAGGAGATCGACAAGGCGACGCCCAACGCGCTCATCAACATCCGTCCCGTCGTGGCCGCGATGAAGGAATTCTTCGGCGGCAGCCAGCTGTCGCAATTCATGGACCAGACGAACCCGCTCGCCGAGCTCACGAGCAAGCGCCGGCTGTCCGCGCTGGGCCCCGGCGGACTGTCTCGCGAGCGCGCCGGCTTCGACGTCCGCGATGTCCACCACAGCCACTACGGCCGGATCTGCCCGATCGAGACGCCGGAAGGTCCGAACATCGGCCTCATCGGATCGCTGGCCACGTACGGTCGCATCAATAGCTATGGCTTCATCGAAACGCCCTACCGCAAGGTCAAGCGGACGGTCGCCTGGGACGACCCGAACCTGACCGCCTACGAGGCGGGCACGGACCTGGCCGCCAAGGACGGAACGGTCATCGTCAAGGCCGGACGCAAGTTCACCGACGTCGCCGGGGCCGAGCTCAAGAAGCAGAAGGCGCTGGCCTTCCCCATCCGGCCGATCGTCACCGATGAAATCGAGTATCTACCCGCCGATGAGGAGGAGGAGCACGTCGTTGCGCAGGCCAACGCGGCCCTCGACGCGGGCGGCCACTTCCTTTCGGAGCGCGTGCCGTCGCGCTACCGCGATACCTTCCCGGAGGCGCGCCCCAACCAGATCGAGTACATGGATGTCAGCCCCAAGCAGGTCGTGTCCGTCGCGACCGCGCTCATCCCGTTCCTCGAGCATGACGACGCCAACCGGGCCCTGATGGGCTCGAACATGCAGCGCCAGGCCGTGCCTTTGCTCGAGCCGGAGGCCCCGATCGTGGGCACCGGCATGGAGGTCCGTGCCGCACGCGACAGCGGCCAGGTGCTGGTTGCCGAGCGTGAAGGTGTCGTGACCAGCGTCACTGCCGAGCGAATTGAGGTGGAGACCGACGCTGGAGAGCTGGATGCCTACCGGCTCCAGAAGTTCGTCCGCAGCAACCAGGGCACTTGCATCAACCAGCGTCCCATTGTGGACGTCGGGGGACGCGTGACCGCCGGCCAGGCTATCGCCGACTCGTCCTCGACCGACAACGGCGAACTCGCGCTCGGACGCAACGTGCTGGTCGCGTTCATGAGCTGGGAAGGCGGCAACTACGAGGACGCGATCGTCATCAGCGACCGCCTCGTCAAGGACGACCTGTTCACGAGCATCCATATCGAGAAGCACGAGATCGAGTCGCGCGACACCAAGCTCGGGCCCGAGGAGATCACCCGGGACATCCCGAACGTCGGCGAGGAATCGCTCAAGGACCTCGACGAAGAGGGCATCGTCTACATCGGTGCAGAGGTTCGGCCGGGCGACATCCTGGTCGGCAAGATCACCCCGAAGGGCGAAACGGAGCTCACCGCTGAGGAGCGCCTCCTTCGGGCGATCTTCGGCGAGAAGGCCCGCGAGGTGAAGGACTCCAGCCTGCGGCTACCGCACGGCGAGCGCGGCAAGGTCGTCGAGATCCGGGAGTTCCGACGCGAGCTGAACGACGACCTCCAGCCTGGCGTGAACCGGCTGGTCCGGGTGTCCGTCGCCCAGAAGCGCAAGATCAGCGTCGGCGACAAGATGGCCGGCCGGCATGGCAACAAGGGCGTGATCGCCAAGATCCTGCCCCAGGAGGACATGCCGTTCCTGCCCGACGGCACCCCGGTCGACATCATCCTCAACCCCCTCGGCGTGCCGAGCCGGATGAACATCGGCCAGATCCTTGAGACCCACCTCGGCTGGGCGCTCCACGAGACGGGCCAGAAGGCGGCAACCGCCGTCTTCGACGGCGCGACCGAGGAGCAGATCCGGGGTGAGCTCCGCGACGCGGGGCTGCCCGAGGACGGCAAGATCGAGCTGCGCGACGGTCGTACCGGCGAGGCGTTCGATCGGGCCATCACCGTCGGCTACATCTACATGCTCAAGCTCCACCACCTGGTGGAGGACAAGATCCATGCCCGGTCCACGGGCCCGTACAGCCTGATCACCCAGCAGCCGCTGGGCGGCAAGGCCCAGTTCGGCGGCCAGCGCTTCGGCGAGATGGAGGTCTGGGCGCTCGAAGCGTACGGCGCCGCCAATATCCTGCAGGAGCTGCTGACCGTGAAGTCGGACGATGTGCTCGGTCGAGTGCAGACCTACGAAGCGATCGTGAAGGGGGAGGAGATCCAGCCACCGCGCGTTCCCGAGTCCTTCAAGGTGCTCATCAAGGAGCTGCGCAGCCTCGGGCTCAACGCCGAGATCCTCGATCAGAACGACGAGGAGATCCCGTTGGCCGAGGACGACGCTTCGGGCTTCCTGCTGCCCGACCTCGGCGGGATCAACCTCGCCGGGTTCGAGGACTGAGGGGACCGTCCCGCTGCACCCGTTCCTGCACCCATGCCCATTCGTGACAACGCCAGCGCGGCGTCCGGCTCCGGCCGGTCGGGCGCCGTTCGCGACCGTTCCGCATCGTGCCGTCGAGCCAGGCGACGGCGCGGAGGAGAATCATGCTCGAGGTCAATAATTTCTCTGCCATCCGCATCTCGCTCGCCAGCCCGGACCAGATCCGGGAGTGGTCGAAGGGCGAGGTAACGAAGCCGGAGACGATCAACTACCGCACGCTCAAGCCTGAGAAGGACGGCCTTTTCGACGAGCGCATCTTCGGTCCCACGAAGGACTGGGAGTGCTACTGCGGCAAGTACAAGCGCATTCGCTACAAGGGCATCATCTGCGACAAGTGCGGCGTCGAGGTTACGCGCTCGAAGGTCCGCCGCGAGCGGATGGGGCACATCCAGCTGGCCAGCCCGGTCAGCCATATCTGGTACTTCAAGGGCACCCCGTCGCGCCTGGGCATCCTGCTCGACATCAGCCCGCGCAACCTGGAGCGAATCCTGTATTTCGCGCTGTACATCGTCACGCACATTGACGAGGACGCCCGCAAGCGTGCCCTGCTACAGCTCGAGGAGGAGGCCGAGGGCCGAGGCGGCTCGGCCGGCAAGGCGCTCGGCGAGCTTGAGGATGAGCTGCGCGCCGACGTCAACCGCAAGAAGGACGAGCTGAACGCGACCCTCGCGTCCACGCGTGCGGAGCTGGAGAGCCAGCGCACCACGCGGACCGAGGAGATCGTTGCCGCAGCTCAGCAGGTCGAGGCCCAGCTGGCGAAGCTCGGCAGCACAGCGGCCGATGAGACGATCGCATTCGAGCCGACCGGCGAGGTCATCGTCGCGGCCGGCGACAAGGGTGGCAGGGAGGCCACCAGCCGCCTCCGCAAGATCGTCGGCGCCGAAACCGAGCGCGTCAACGAGGAGCTCCAGCAGCGCGAGGCCGACGAGGCGCGCCCCACCGAGCAGAAGGTCGCCGACCTCCAGTCCGCGATCAACGACACCCTCCAGGCCGAGCGCGACCGCCTCCACCAGGAGGCACAGGGCCTGAAGGACGACATCCGCAAGCAGCGCGACGAGATCGAGTCGCTCAAGCCGATGCAGCTCCAGGTCGAGTCCGAGTTCCGGACGCTCGACGAGAAGTACGGCTCGGGGGCCCGCGGCGGTCGCATCTTCTGGGCCGGCATGGGCGCCGAGGCAATCCGCGACATCATCACCCGGATGGACCTCGAGGTCCTCGCCCGCGACCTCCACGTCGAGGTCCGCACGAGCTCAGGGCAGCGCCGCAAGAAGGCGATCAAGCGCCTGCGCCTGATCGAGGCCTTCCGCCGCTCGGGTACCCGGCCAGAATGGATGATCCTGTCTGTCCTGCCGGTCATCCCGCCCGACCTGCGACCGATGGTCCAGCTCGATGGTGGCCGTTTCGCGACGTCCGACCTGAACGACCTCTACCGCCGAGTGATCAACCGCAACAACCGCTTGAAGAGGCTGCTCGAGCTGGGCGCGCCGGAGATCATCATCCGCAACGAGAAGCGGATGCTCCAGGAGGCGTGCGACGCGCTCATCGACAACGGTCGCCGCGGCCGCGCCATCGCGGGCACCGGCAACCATCGCCTGAAGAGCCTGTCGGACATGCTCAAGGGCAAGCAGGGCCGCTTCCGGCAGAACCTGCTCGGCAAGCGCGTCGACTACTCGGGCCGTTCGGTGATCGTGGTCGGCCCCGAGCTGAAGCTCCACCAGTGCGGCCTGCCCAAGAAGATGGCGCTCGAGCTGTTCAAGCCGTTCGTCATGCGCCAGCTCGTCGAGAAGGGCTTCGCCCACAACATCAAGAGTGCCAAGCGCATCGTCGAGCGGGTCCGGCCCGAGGTCTGGGACGTCCTTGAAGAGGTCATCAAGGATCACCCCGTCCTCCTCAACCGCGCACCGACCCTGCACCGCCTGGGAATCCAGGCGTTCATGCCCGTGCTCGTCGAGGGCTCGGCCATCCAGATCCACCCGCTGGTCTGCACGGCCTTCAACGCCGACTTCGACGGTGACCAGATGGCCGTCCACGTCCCGCTCTCGAGCGAGGCCCAGCGCGAAGCTCGGGAGATGATGCTCTCGACCGCCAACCTGCTGTCGCCGGCGAACGGCGAACCGATCGTCTCGCCGACCCAGGACATGGTTCTGGGCTGTTACTACCTGACGATGGATGAGCCCGATCCGTCCAAGATCAAGCCGCGCCTCTTCAGCGACGAGGACGAGGCGATCCGGGCGTATCAGCTGCGCACGGTATCGCTCCATCAGCCCGTCGAGGCCGAGGTCCGATCGTGGGATCCAGAGACCGAGACGCTGGTCACGAGCCGCCGGGCGACCACCGTGGGGCGCGTGATCTTCAACCAGATCGTGCCCGACCGGCTGCGCTTCAACAACGAAGTGATGAAGCGGTCCGAGCTCAAGCGCCTGGTCGACGAGTGCTACCGGCTGCTCGGCCCGGAGGAGACCGCCCACCTGGTGGACGGCATCAAGAGCGTCGGCTTCGAATTCGCCACGCGCGGCGGCATGACCATCGCGGTGAGCGACATCCCGACCACCTCGGACAAGGCAGCGCGCCTCGGCAAGGCCGACGACGCGGTCGCCCAGATCGATCGCCAGTTCCAGCGTGGGCTCATCACCGAGGAGGAGCGCTACGAGCAGGTCGTCGGGATCTGGCAGGACACCACCAAGGACATGGCCGACGCCATGGTCGACCCGCAGTCGTCGGGTGGGGCCGTCACCATGATGACCACGTCGGGAGCCCGCGGAAACAAAGGCAACATCGGCCAGCTCGGCGGCATGCGCGGCCTGATGGCCGATCCATCCGGCCGGATCATCGAGGTCCCCGTGCGGAGCAACTTCCGCGAGGGCATGACCGTCCTCGAGTACTTCATCTCGACCCATGGCGCCCGCAAGGGACTGGCCGACACGGCGCTGCGGACGGCCGACTCGGGCTACCTGACCCGACGGTTGGTCGACGTTGCCCAGGACGTCATTACCCGAGATGACGATTGCGGCACCGAAGAGGGCAGCTGGATCATCCGCGCCGAATCGAGCGACGAACCGGATGCCTTCCAGCGGCGTCTGACCGGCCGGCTGGCCGCGGCCGCCGTGGTGCACGGCAAAGGCAAGAGCGCCACGACCGTTGTGGAGCGCAACCAGGAGATCAGCGAGGAGATCGCTCGTGCGATCGACGCGGCGGGCATCGACGAGGTGCTCGTCCGCTCACCCCTGACCTGCGAGGCGCGCTACGGCGTCTGCCGGTCGTGCTATGGCCGCAACCTCGCCACGGGCGAGCTCGTGGGGTCGGGCGAAGCGGTCGGCATCATTGCCGCCCAGTCCATCGGAGAGCCGGGCACCCAGCTGACCATGCGGACGTTCCACACCGGCGGGGTCGCCGGCCTGGACATCACGGCCGGTCTGCCTCGCGTCGAGGAACTGTTCGAGGCGCGCGTGCCCAAGGGCAAGGCCGAGATCAGCCACATCGACGGGATCGTCGAGATCATCGAGGGCGAGTCCGGCCGCAAGGTCAAGGTCACCAGCCGTGAGAGCTACGACACGTCGCTCACCGTTCCGGCCGGAGCCGAGCTGCTGGCGGCACCAGGCGACCTCGTTGAGGCCAACCAGGTCATCGCCCGCGGCGAAAGCAAGGGTTCGCCCGAGCTGACCGCCCCGGTCAAGGGCTTCCTCGTCAGGGACGGCGACGGCCTCGTCGTCCGTGCGGAGGACGTCGTCGAGCGCGAGTACAGCATCCCTCACAACGCCAAGCTCAAGGTGGAGAACGGCCAGGAGATCCGTGCCGGCGATCCGATCACGGACGGCCCGATCAACCCCCAGGAATACCTCGAGACCCGGGGCAAGGACGCGGTCCAGCGCTACCTGGTCAAGGAAGTCCAGAAGGTCTATCGGAGCCAGGGCGTCACGATCAACGACAAGCACATCGAGATCATCGTCCGGCAGATGCTGCGCAAGGTGCGCATCGACCAGCCGGGCGACGTCGATCTCCTGCCGACCGAGCTCATCGATCGGCTCGATTTCGAGGAGGAGAACAACCGCGTCCTGGCCCAGGGCGGCGAGCCCGCCACTGCGCAGACCGTCCTGCTGGGTGTGACCAAGGCATCGTTGAACACCTCCAGCTTCCTCGCGGCGGCTTCGTTCCAGGAGACCACCAGGGTACTGACCGAGGCGGCCATCAATGGCTCGCGGGATCACCTGATCGGCCTCAAGGAGAACGTCATCATCGGCAAGCTGATCCCCGCTGGGACCGGCGCGCCGGCCAATGTGGCAGCCCAGCGCGAGCGGGCCCGCCGTGCTGCGCTCGAAGCGCTGGCCGGCGAGTCTCTCGAGGCGCTGGCAGGTGGCCAGGAGTTCAACCCGTTCCTGGACGAGGGCGATCGGCCGCCGGCTTCCGACGAGACGGCCGAGCTGGCTGCCTCGCTGCTGGCCGCTTCCTCGGGCGAGGAGTCGCCCGAGGACGATGCCGACTTCAACCCCTTCCTGACGGGCGAGGACGGGGCCGCCGACGGCGCCGGCAGCCCGCCGGAAGACGCGGAAAACCCGTTCGCCAAGAAGCCCTCCGACCAGGAACCCACTCCCGCCGGAGCACGCTCGGACAACGACGAATAGAGACGACAGCGGCGCGGCCGAGTGGGCGCTGATCGCCCCTGACACGCGTTTGACACTCATTTCGGCCCGCTGCTAAACTCCGCGCTCGTGGCCTCGGCGGGGTCATTGGCCGGCGTGTGCGCCGGACGCCGTGGAGGATCACAGCGAGCCGGGTCGTCACCGATCGGGACCCACCTCGTCCGAGGTGTCGGCGGACCCAGCCGTCGACCCATCACCATTTGCCTTCGAAAGGAACCACGTCTCCGTGCCAACCATCAGCCAGCTCGTGCGTCACGGCCGAACCCGCAAGATCTCCAAGGTCAAGGCGCCGGCCATGCGCAAGAACTGGAACAGCCTGAAGCAGCGCCAGGAGCCCATCCCGGGCGCCCCGCAGAAGCGTGGCGTCTGCCTCCAGGTGCGCACGATGACGCCCAAGAAGCCGAACTCCGCGTTGCGCAAGATCGCGCGCGTGCGCCTCACCAACCAGATGGAAGTCACCGCCTACATCCCGGGTATTGGGCACAACCTGCAGGAGCATTCGGTGGTGCTGGTACGCGGCGGGAAGGTCAAGGACCTGCCGTCGGTCAAGTACCACATCATCCGGGGGACCCTCGACGCAGCCGGGGTGCGCGACCGCAAGCAGGGTCGCAGCAAGTACGGCGCCAAGGCCGCCGGGGCCGGAGGCCGCGCCTAGAATGCCCCGCCGCATCAACATCCCCCGCAAGACCAAGTACCAGACCGTTCCGGCCAATCGGACGACGGCGCGCTTCACGGCCAAGCTGATGACCAACGGCAAGCGCACTCTGTCCGACCGGATCCTGCGCGAGGCGCTCGCGCGCGCGGAGGCACAGGCTCGCCGTCCGGGCCTCGAGGTGCTCGAGGCCGCGCTTCGGAACGCCACCCCGATCATCGAGGTCAAGCCCCGCCGGGTCGGCGGCGCCACCTACCAGGTCCCGGTCGAGATCCGTGGCGATCGTCGGCTCTCGCTCGGAGTGCGTTGGCTGGTCCAGGCCGCCCGCAAGCGGAGCGGCAAGAGCATGGGCGAGAAGCTCGCTGCGGAGTTCGTCGATGCCATGAACGGCCTCGGCGCCGCCGTGAAGCGCCGCGAGGACACCCACAAGATGGCCGAGGCCAACAAGGCCTTCAGCCATTTCAAGTGGTAGGGAGCGGACGGGCATGGCACGCCAGGTACCGCTCGCGCGAACCCGCAACATCGGGATCATCGCGCACATCGACGCGGGCAAGACGACAGTTACTGAACGGATCCTCTTCTACACCAAGAAGATCTACAAGACCGGCGAGGTCCATGACGGCGCGGCGACGATGGACTGGATGCCCCAGGAGCAAGAGCGGGGCATCACCATCACGGCCGCGGCGACAACCGCCTTCTGGGGCGATCATCGCATCAACATCATCGATACGCCCGGGCACGTGGACTTTACGGTGGAGGTCGAGCGGAGCCTGCGCGTGCTCGACGGCGCGGTCGTCGTGTTCGACGGCGTCGCCGGCGTGGAACCCCAGTCGGAGACCGTCTGGCGGCAGGCCGACCGCTACCGCGTACCCCGGATCTGCTTCATCAACAAGCTCGATCGCACTGGCGCCGACTTCTGGCGCTGCGTGGACATGATCCGCGAGCGGTTGGGCGCCACTCCCGTGCCGATCCAGATCCCCATCGGATCCGAAGACGGGTTCCTTGGCGTGATCGACCTCGTCCGCATGAAGGCCATCCAGTACCGCGACGACCGGGGTGAGCACATCGAGGAGACGGAGGTACCGGAGGCGCTCAGGGACGAGGCCAAACAGAACCGCGAGCGGATGCTGGAGGCCGTGGCCGAGGTCGATGACGACCTGACGCACAAGTATTTCGAAGGCACCCTCACCGACGCCGACATCAAGCACGGCCTGCGCCTGGGCACCCTTGAATACAAGTTCGTCCCCGTGCTGACCGGTTCGGCGCTCAAAAACAAGGGCATCCAGCCGATGCTCGATGCCGTCGTGGACTACCTGCCCTCGCCCCTCGACGTTCCGCCCGTGATCGGTGAGGACGCCCGAACGCATGCCGAGGTGCTGCGCACGGTCGACGACAAGGAGCCCTTCAGCGCGCTCGCTTTCAAGATCGCCGCCGATCCGTTCGTCGGCAAGCTCGCCTTCTTCCGGGTCTATTCGGGCACGCTCAAGTCCGGGTCGTACGTGCTCAATGCCACGAAGGGCAAGCGGGAGCGAGTCGGCCGGATCCTGCAGATGCACGCCAACCACCGCGAGGAGATCGACGAGGTCTACGCCGGCGACATTGCGGCAGCGGTCGGCCTCAAGGACACGTTCACGGGCGACACCCTGAGCGAGCCGGACCATCCGGTCATCCTCGAGTCGATCACCTTCCCTGAGCCGGTGATCGAGGTGGCCATCGAGCCCAAGACCAAGGCGGACCAGGACAAGCTGGCAATCGCGCTGCAGCGGCTGGCCGACGAGGACCCGACGTTCCGGGTCCACACCGACGAGGAGTCCGGACAGACCCGCATCGCCGGCATGGGTGAGCTCCACCTCGACGTCCTCGTGGACCGAATGGTCCGCGAGTTCAAGGTCGCCGCCAACGTCGGGCGCCCATCGGTCTCCTATCGCGAGACGATCCGGCGTGCCGCGGAAGGCAACGGCCGGTTCGTCCGGCAGACCGGCGGCAAGGGCCAGTACGGCCACGCGGTCATCAAGCTCGAGCCCCTCGAGAAGGGCGGCGGCTACGAGTTCGTCGACAAGATCGTCGGCGGCACGATCCCGCGCGAGTTCATCAAGTCGGTTGATCAGGGCATCCGCGAGGCGCTCGAGACCGGGATCTTCGCCGGGTACCCCATGGTCGACGTGCGGGTGACCCTCTTCGACGGCTCCTACCACGAGGTCGACTCGTCTGAGATGGCGTTCAAGATCGCCGGGTCCATGGCGGTCAAGGACGCCGTCGAGAAGGCCGACCCGACGGTGCTCGAGCCGATGATGCGGGTCGAGGTGACGATGCCCGAGCAGTTCATGGGCGACGTCATTGGCGATCTGAACAGCCGGCGCGGTCAGGTGGAGGGCATGGACTCGCGGGGGACGACGCAGGTCGTCCGCGCCTTCGTGCCGCTTGCCGAGATGTTCGGGTACGCCACCGAACTGCGGTCGATGACCCAGGGCCGGGCGAGCTACTCGATGGAGTTGTCCCACTACGCCGAGGTCCCCGCGACGGTCGCGGCGGAGCTCGCAGCCAAGAGCAAGTGGCCAAGAAGAAGTTCGAGCGCACCAAGCCGCACGTGAACATCGGCACGATCGGCCATATCGACCACGGCAAGACGTCGCTCACCGCGGCGATCACCAAGTACCTGGCCATGAAGGGCGGCTCCGAGTACCGCGCCTTCGAGTCGATCGACAACGCGCCCGAGGAGCGCGAGCGGGGGATCACCATCGCGATCGCCCACGTCGAGTACGAGACCGACGCGCGCCACTACGCCCACGTCGACTGCCCCGGCCACGCCGACTACATCAAGAACATGATCACCGGCGCCGCCCAGATGGACGGCGCGATCCTCGTCGTCGCCGCGACCGACGGGCCGATGCCCCAGACCAAGGAGCACATCCTCCTCGCGCGCCAGGTGGAGGTGCCCTACATCGTCGTGTTCCTCAACAAGGTCGACGCGGTCGACGACCCGGAGCTGCTCGACCTGGTCGAGCTCGAGGTGCGCGAGCTGCTGTCCAAGTACCAGTTCCCGGGCGACGACATCCCCTTCGTGCGCGGCTCGGCGCTCAAGGCGCTCGAGGCGCCCGATGACCCGGCCAACGCGGCCTACGCGCCCATCAAGGAGCTGATGGACGCGGTCGATTCCTACATCCCGACCCCCGAGCGGGCGATCGACAAGCCCTTCCTCATGCCGGTCGAGGACGTCTTCGGCATCAAGGGCCGGGGCACCGTCGCGACGGGGCGCATCGAGCGCGGCATCGTGAAGGTCGGCGACGAGGTCGAGCTCGTCGGGGTCAAGCCCAACCGCAAGGTCGTGGTGACCGGCGTGGAGATGTTCAAGAAGCTGCTCGACGAGGGCCGCGCGGGCGACAACGTGGGCTGTCTCATCCGGGGCATCGAGCGCGACGAGATCGAGCGCGGCCAGGTCCTGGCCAAGACGGCCTCGGTCAAGCCGCACACCAAGTTCAGTGCCCAGGTGTACGTGCTCACCAAGGAGGAGGGCGGCCGCCATACCCCCTTCTACAACGGCTACCGGCCGCAGTTCTACCTGCGCACCACCGACGTCACCGGCGCCATCGGCCTGCCCGAGGGTGCCGAGATGATCATGCCCGGCGACAACGTCGAGATGACCGTCGAGCTCATCACCCCGATCGCCCTCGAGACCGGCCAGCGCTTCGCCATCCGCGAGGGTGGCCGCACGGTCGGTGCCGGGGCCATCACCAGCATCACCGACTAACGCGATGGCGAGAGTCGAGGCCCGTCCTGTCATCCAGCTTGCGTGCACCGAGTGCAAGCAGCGCAACTACACCACGCGTAAGAACAAGAAGAACGACCCGAACCGAATCGAGTTCATGAAGTACTGTCCTCGTGAACGCCGCCACACCCTCCACAGGGAGGCGAAGTAGCGGCGATCCGGAGGCGCGTAGCTCAATTGGTAGAGCTCTGGTCTCCAAAACCAGTGGTTGTCGGTTCGAGTCCGGCCGCGCCTGCCATTCCAATCCGTAGCTCGAGACTAGACCCACGTGGAACGAATCCGACGCTTCGTGGACGAAGCGTGGTCCGAGTTGAAGAAGGTGTCCTGGCCGACGCCCGCCCAGACGCGCAACCTGACGGTGCTCGTCTTCGTGGTGAGCATCGCCGTGGGCCTCTACATCACCTTCTTCGACCTGATCTTCCTGCGCGCGATCGCGTTCATTCCACGCTAGGCGAACATGATGACTGAGACGACGACCGAAACGACCCGAGCCCCCGAGAAGCGCTGGTACGTGATCCACACCTACTCGGGCTACGAGAACAAGGTCAAGGCCAATCTCGAGCACCGCATCGAGTCGATGGGCATGGAGGACAAGATCTTCCAGGTGCTTGTCCCGATGGAGGACGAGATCGAGATCCGCCAGGGCCAGCGCCATACCGTTCAGAAGAAGGTCTACCCGGGCTACGTCCTCGTCGAGATGATCCTCGACCCGGACAGCTGGTTCGTTGTCCGGAATACCCCGGGCGTCACGAGCTTCGTGGGCGGGGCCAACATTCCCGGCGTGCGCAGCGAGCCGATTCCGCTGGACGAGCAGGAGGTCAAGCAGATCCTTCGCCAGATGGGCGTGGAGACACCGAAGTATCGCGTGGCATTTCAGAAGGGCCAGAGCGTCCGCGTCACGGATGGCCCGTTCGCCGAGTTCATCGGCACGGTCGACGAGGTCAACCCCGAGCGAAACAAGGTCAAGGTGCTCGTCAGCATCTTCGGTCGGGAAACCCCGGTCGAGCTCGACTTCCTGCAGGTCGAGAAGCTCTAGAAAGGACATCCAGCACTCGTGGCCAAGAAAATTCGAGCCGTCGTTACGCTGCAGCTGCCGGCCGGCAAGGCCACGCCTGCGCCGCCCGTGGGTACGGTGCTGGGTCCCCACGGCATCAACCTCGTCGAGTTCACCAAGACCTACAACGAGAAGACGGCCGACAAGGTCGGTCAGGTGATCCCGGCGCAGGTCACGGTCTTCGAGGACCGATCCTTCACGTTCGTCCTGCGCACACCCCCCGCCGCCGACCTGCTGCGTAAGGCCGCCGGCCTCGAGAAGGGCGCTTCGACGCCCAAGCGCGAGTCGGTGGGCCGGGTGACGCGGGACCAGATCCGGGAGATCGCCAACATCAAGATGGCCGACCTCAACGCCGGGGATCCGGACGCGGCGGCACGCCAGATCGAGGGCACCGCCCGGAGCATGGGCATCGAGGTCATCGGCTAGACTCGGCCACTCGCGCTTCGCGGCATGGCCGCGACGCGCATACAGACGTCACCCCGCGTTGACAGGGGGAGAGCGGAAGAACGCCGCTCGGTCGGAGGAACCCAACAAATGCCCAAGCACGGCAAGAAATATCTCGAAGCGGCCAAGCTGGTCGAGCCGACCAGGCTTTATGAGCCGGCCGAGGCGGTGCAGCTCCTGAAGGACACGAGCACCGTTAACTTCGATCCCACCGTCGAGGCGCACATCCGGCTGGGCGTCGATCCACGCCATGCGGACCAGATGGTGCGCGGCACGGTCGTTCTGCCTCACGGCACCGGCAAGGTGGTGCGGGTGGCCGTCTTCGCTCAGGGCGAGAAGGCCCAGGAAGCGTTGCGGGGCGGGGCCGACGAAGTCGGCGCCGAGGACCTCGTCAAGAAGATCGAAGCGGGCTGGCTCGAGTTCGACGTCGCCCTGGCAACCCCCGACACGATGGGCCTGGTCGGTCGTCTCGGCAAGATCCTGGGGCGTCGTGGCCTGATGCCGAATCCGAAAGCCGGAACCATCACCTTTGACATCGAACGCGCCCTCCGCGAGGTCAAAGGCGGCCGGGTTGAGTTCAAAGTCGACAAGGGCGCTATCATCCACGTCGCTTTTGGCAAGGGAAGCTTCGAGCCGGAGGCGCTTCTCGAGAACCTGGCCACGCTGCTCGACGCCATCAGTCGGGCGAAACCCACGGGCGCAAAGGGCCAGTACTTCAAGGGATTGACGATCGCCAGCACGATGGGTCCGGGTATCCGGGTCGACGTGCCGGCCGTTCTGGCCGCCGCGGCCTGAACGTCGCGGCTATCGCACGGGGTCGTGCCTCGTGGCATGGCCCTCAATTGAAGATCGACGGACCGCTGAAGACAGCGTGCGCCAAAGCCGCCCCTCTCTCCGAGTGACGGACCAGGCTTGATCCACCGGCCGGACGGATGCCATCGAGGTGTCCGGGACGACGGTCAGCACGCCGAGGCAGGACCGGCTCGTCCACCGCCTGGTGGGTGCGCCCCTGCGGACCGGACCGTCGCAGGGGTTTCGTAGTCTTCGGGCCGCGAAGAGCCCACCGCCGCGCGCCGGTCGCGCGCCTGACGAAGAGCCACTGCGGGCCGAGGAGTTCGCGAGCTCAAGGAGGTGCCATGCCGACAGAGGCAAAACGCGCGGAAGTCGAGGCCCTGCGGGCCGAGCTGGCCGAAAGCTCGACGCTCGTCGTCTCCGAATACCGCGGCCTCACCGTGTCGGAACTGGCCGAGATCCGCAAAGCCCTGCGCAAGCAGGACGTTCGCTACCGGGTCGTCAAGAACCGGCTCCTCAAGATCGCCGCCCGGGACGGTGCGGCCGAGGCCCTGGCGCCCCTGCTCCAGGGACCGACCGCCCTGGCCTTCGGTACGGGTGATCCGGCCAGGACAGCCAAGGCCGTGCTGGATGCGACGCGCCCATTCCGTGTCGTCAGAATCACGGGCGCGCTGTTGGGCGATCGCGCGATCGACGCCGCCAGCGTCACGCGGCTGGCCAGCTTGCCCTCACGGGAGGTTTTGCTGGCACGGCTCGGCGGCGTGATGCAGTCGCCCATGGCCAACCTCGCCGGCCTGCTCGCGGCAGGCCTTCGCAACCTCGGGTCCCTGCTCGTGCAGGTCGCCGAACAGAAGGCCGCGGCAGAACCAACGCCTGTCGCGCAGCCCGCAGCCGCCGCACGACCCGAGGCCGCCGCACGACCGGAGGCCATCGCGCAACCGGCTGCCGCCGACGAACCGGCCGCCACAGACGAAGCCACCACAACCGATGAGCCGGCCGCGACCGGCGAAGCCACCGCAGCCGACGAAGCCACCGCAGCCGAAGAGGCCACCACAGCCGACGAAGCCCCCGCAGCCGACGAAGCCTCCGCAGCCGACGAAGCGGCCGCAGCCGACGA
>WNGJ01003406.1_pt1 | contig 16372 bp, 20 predicted proteins | sample 5400611 | NCBI WGS metagenome assembly WNGJ01 (sample SAMN13153375, study PRJNA577476) | soil metagenome | isolation source: 40 cm soil or saprolite under Garry oak tree replicate 1 | place: USA:California | collected 2016-06-15 | reverse complement strand
GCTGACCCGGATGGCCGATGGCCGCCCGCGGATCGTCGCCGACCCGCCGCTCCTGGTCCCGGTCGAGGACCTGATGCCGGCGGAACGAGACCGGGCCAGCCTGGAAACCGAGCTGAAGGGCCTGATCGCCAAGTACCAGGAAGGCTGTGTTGTCGGGTGTCGGCCGTTGAACGCGGAGAACAAGTAGGTTCCGGTGAGGACCAGCAACAGCAGGCCGTACCGGCCGCCACGTGCTGGCGGTCCGGTACGGCCGCGGCTGCCCCGTCCGGTTATCCGGGTCAGGATGCCGGTATCACGGTCAGCCCGGGCGGACCAGTCGGCATGCAGATGACAAGGTGCTCAGCTGGCACCGCCGCCGTGGAGCGCGTCCTGGAGATCCGCCTCGCCTTCCTTGGACAGCGAGGTCTTGAGTACGGTACCGCCGTACTTGCTCATCGCCTCGACGGCCTTGTCCGGGGTGACCTTCTCCACCATCAGGAACAGCGCCGAGGTTCCCGGCTGCAGCAGGTCGCGGACCTGGTCCTGGAACGCCTTGTCCACACCGGACTTGGTGACCTTGCCCATGAGCGCGCCCATGCCGGCGCCGACGGCCATCCCCAGGACCGGGATGAAGAACAGCAGGCCGAACAGCAGGCCCCAGAACATGCCCCAGGTGGCCCCGCCGCCGACCATGTGGTGGCTGGTGTGCGTGTGGTACTTGCCTTCCTTGTCCCGCACGATCACGGCGATCGCGTCGGGCTGGATGATCAGGTCCTGGGCCAGCCGCCTGGCCTCGGCGGCCGCGTCGTCCGCGGTGCTCTCGTCGGGGTAACCGATCGCGATCAGGTCAGCCATAGTTCTCTCTCTCTTTTGGTCGCTCTACCGACTAGGTCACGAGCAGTCCATCAATGCGCGCCCGGCGGCGCCCCACCCGCGACGGGTGAAACACCAGGCACAGCGCGCCGGAACTTATCCGTTATGAGTGGGCGCCCCGCGCCGCCGAGCGGGACCGTAGGAGCCTTGCAGGGTGATTCCGATCTGCTGATCCGGTTGTGTCATGAGATACCGAACGAAGCAGGGCGCGTGCCCTCGCGCCTGCTATCCGTTCGCCGGGATGGCTGGCGAGGACTGGCGCTGTGTCCCGTTCTGCCAGGCGGCCGCCCCGGCGGCCATCGCTGCCCGAGCCTGAGTCCACTTCAGCCGGGCGACTTCGCTGGGGGGCACTTCCATCTCGTTGATCCACTGACGGGTAGCCGACAGCAGGTGCCCGCCGCCCACGGCCAGGCCGGTCAAAGCGATCAGCGTGCCGCCTCCGACCATCGCGGCGCTGGTGATCAGCGGGGCGGTCCTGAACTGCGGCCCGTTCCTGCGATTTTCGCCATTGCTCATGGGACCCATCCTTCGTGTGCAGCCTGATCCCACTGTGGTCAGCCAGGTCAAGCCGGGGATCATCCGGGCCGGGTGATGTGTCCTCCCGGCCGGAGTCGTCATGGTGTCGATGCCCTGGCCCGGGCCGGGCGGTGGACCGCGCCTACGCCGAAGCGGCGTAGTCATCGTGGGTCACGGGCCGCCCTGGTCAGGGCCGGACGCTGCCGCCTCGATGTCCCGCGCTACCGCCGCTTCGTCCGCTTGCAGCTGCTTCCTCGTCACCTTGCTCGCCCGCTTCATCACGTGCTGGACGCGATCACCGAGGTCGCTGGCGGCTACGACCACCAGCCCGCTGTGCCCTTCGTCGAGCAGCTCGCCGAGATCCTTGAGATCCGCGCGCTTCAACCCGGCGCTGACGTGCCCGGCCAGGGCGCCGAGGCCGGCGCCGCCTGTCGCGCCCAGCAGCAGCCCGGCTCCGATGCCCACCGCCGGGAAGAGCGCTACGAGCGCGCCGCCGACCAGCCCGATGCCCAGCCCGCGCCACGCGCCCTGGCGCGTCGAAGGTATCCATCGCCATGGTGCACCTCGGGTTGAACGATCCTGCTTACGATCCAACCAATGGCGCCAAAACGGCGAGTCATGCTCCCTGGGTGATCCCTGGCTGTTCACCGGGGCAAGCCCTCCGTCTCATCCTGGAACAGCAGTGAGGGCTTCCATCTTCGGCAGGGCCGAATTAGTGTGGCTGACACGACATTTACAGGTGCGACGTGGCGCATCATCTTCTGGGACGGGGGAAGAGGCCCCAGATGCCAAATGCAGTGCGTGATTCTCGTGTGAAGGTGCCGCAGCTTCCGCCGCGGCATATCACCCGGACCCGCCTGCTTGCTGAGCTCGACATCGCCGCGGACCTGCCGCTTACCTTGCTGTCCGCCGGACCGGGGGCTGGCAAGACAGTGCTGCTCACCGACTGGGTTCGGCGCAGCGCCGCCCGGACCGCCTGGCTCACCCCGACGCCGGCGGACGCCGAGCCCCGGCGGTTCTGGCACCTGCTCGAGTGCGCGCTGCGGGAAGCCCACGGCGGTGAGCGCGGCCCGCCGGTCGCGACTCCGCGGGGAGCGGGGGTTGATCTGGTCCAGACCCTGTTCAGCCGGATGCCTGATCCGGCTCCGATCGTCGTGATCGTGGATGACGCGCACGTGCTCACCCATTCCGACGTCCTGGAGGGCCTGGACAGCCTGATACGCGGCTGGCAGCCGGGGCTGCGCCTGATCCTGGCCGCCCGCAACGATCTCATGCTGCCGCTGCACCGGTACCGGCTGGCGGGGCAGATGCACGAGCTGCGCGCGTGCGACCTGGCGATGACCCCGGCCGAGATCACCGAACTGCTCGCGATCCATGGCGTCACCCTGCCGCCGCCAGACTTCGACCTGTTCGTGGCGCGGACCGAGGGATGGGTGGCCGGCGTGCGGCTGTCCGCCATGCGAATGGCGGGCACCGGGTATCCCGCCGACTTCGTCTCCGAACTAGCGCTGGATCCGGGCAGCATCGGCGAGTACCTGACAAACGAGGTCCTCCACCGCCTGCCCGAACCGCAGCGCAGGCTGCTGATCGAGACTAGCTTCCTGGAGGAGGTGACGGGACCGCTGGCCGATGCGGTCACCGGCATGACCGGCTGCGGCGACATGCTGGCCAACCTCGCGCGGGAGAACTCGTTCGTCATACCGCTTGATGCCGCCCAGGAGCGCTACCGCTACCACCAGCTGTTCGCGGAGATCCTCCGCTACCTGCTGCAACGGCACATGCGCCGGGCCATGCGCGGTCTGCAAGAGCGCGCGGTGGCCTGGTTCGAGGCCAGTGGCGATCTCGGTCACGCCGTCTACTGGGCCGTGCGGGCAGGCAATCGGCACCACGTCGTCAAGCTCATGGCCCGGGGCGGGTTCGCGCACGCGTTCGTGCACCGGCAGGACCTTTCGGGTCTCGGTCTACGGGCTCTGGCGCCGCTGCGCAGGCCCATGGGGGCCAGTGCCCTACGGGCCGCCGAGTTCGCTATCGTCAGCTCCGCGATCGAGGCGGTGTTCGCCGACGCCGATACGGCGGTGCGGGAACTAGGCCGCGTTCCGTCCCCGAAGCCGGATGAGATCCTGACCGATCCAGACTTGCTCGTCACCTCCGACCTAGTGGAACTGGTTCTCGGGCAGAAGGCGTCCGATGTCGGCGCTGTCGATGCCGCCGCCCATCGCCTGCTCGGCCGTAGCAATGGCATGCCAGTGCCCCCGGTGCCGGGATTGCGGGCGGCCGTGCTGCTGGCGCAGGCGAGCACCCACCTGTGGCACGGCAGGCACGAGGATGTCGGCGCTCTCCTGGACGAGGCGCTCGCGGAGGCACAGCGGGACGACATGCCCGGCATCGAACTCGAGGTGCTCGGCATGATGGCGTTCTTCTACAGCTACTGGTCGCGGACGAACCACGCGGACGACGCCGCCCGCCGGGCCGACGCTCTCCGGAAGCAGAAGGGTCTAGACCTGCCCCCGGCGTTGGAACTTGCCGCGACACTGCGCTCCCTGATAGCCGGTGAGCCCGACGACTGGACGCGCCCCCTGCAGCCGATCCTGCTGCCCGATGTCGTCGGCTCAGATCCCGGCCTCGCGATGGCTCTCGTGCTTGGCCAAGCCAACGTGAGGCTGGCCCTGGGCCAGGTGAACGAGGCCCGGATCATGTTGCGGCAAACCGGTCGCCACATCCCGCCGCTGCTCGCCGTTCTGCGTGACATCATGCTGGCCGATCTGGACACGTCGATGGGACGGCCACGTACGGCCATCCGGCTGCTCCGGAAATACCGAGGCGGCGAATTCGCCATCCCGACCGCGGTGCCGTGTGCGCGCGCCTACCTGGCGCTAAACGATCTACGCAGTGCGCAGGACTGCGTGCGCACCGTGCTGGCCACGCCCGGCACTCAGGCGGGCCGCTTCGTGCTCGTGGAAGCGTTTCTCTGCGATGCGCGGATCGCGCAACTGAACGGCGAGCCGGATCGCGCCCTAGAGATCCTCATCCGGGCCCTCGACGTCGCGCACGGCGAGGTCGTCCTGCCCTTCTTGCGGATGAACGACGCGTTCGCCGCCCTGCTGGCCCGGCACCCCGCCATCTCCGGCGAGTGGCCGGTGCCGCGCCCGCGCAGCCCTGCGGACGAGGTCCCCGAGCCAGCGATCTCCGGTCAGCTGCCGTACCCGCTCACGCAGCGCGAACTGACGATCCTGCGCTTCCTGGCCACTAGCATGTCGGCCTCGGAGATCGCCGACGAGTTGTGCCTGTCGGTGAACACGGTCAAGACGCACGTGGCCGCCATCTACCGCAAGCTTCCCGCCACGCGCCGGCGCGAGGCCGTGCTCCGCGCCCGCCAGCTCGAGCTGATCTGAGCAACTGCCGCCGTCGATTCACCTCACGAGAGTGAAGAGCGGGCTGGCGCGGGCCAGGACCATGACGGGACGGGCTACGAGAGGAACAAGAGATGGCGGCCGAAACCCTCCTGGCGCTGTGGAACGATACCCCGACCCGCCACACCATCGTAGATTTCGTCCAGGCCGGGTCCGCGGCTCCCTCCAGCGCGCACGCGGGTGACAGGTTCACCACGGGCGGATGATCCCCGGGCAGCAGATATCCGCCAGCATGGTCCAATCGCGACCGGATCCTAGAAGGAGGCCTCGGTGATCAGGCACCCCTACGAAATCAAGGTCATCGGCTCATTCGGCCCGGCCACGCGTGAGGCGTTTGCTGACATGGTTGTGGAGGTCGAGCCGACCATCACCGTCTTGTCGGGTGACCTCGACCAGCGCGGCCTGCACGCCGTGCTGGACCGGGTGCGTGCCCTGGGCCTGGAACTCGTCGAGATCACGCAGGCACCGCCTAGTTCGTGCTGTCGGTCAGCCGGCGCAGCTCGATGAGCTCGAAGGCGAGCGACAAGATGCGGTTGAGCGTGCCGTACAAGGCAGCCTGGTCCAGATCGCCGATCAGGACGGTGTTCGTGCCGTTGGCTTCGATCCGGAAGTCGCTGAATGCCTCCCGGCCGATCTCACCCAGATCACCAGCTACGGTGATCCGATAGGTGTGCGTGCGCACGTCCCCTCCGCCTGGACATAGGTGACCAGCACCGGAACTGAATACGTCCGCCAACGGGCGGCTACCCGATCAGCGTGCACATATGCCCGAGCGTTACAACGTGCACATCTGTCCAGATGTTACCGGGCGGAATGCGAAGACGCGGTGTACCGGCTGAGACGGTCAGATGCTGAAGCCGCCGATGGCGTCGCCGATCAGCTTGGCCCCGATGACCAGGCAGAGAACGGCCATAATGACCGCGTTGTATTGGCCCATCCAGTCGCGCAAGCCGGCCAGGATCTGGCGGGACCGGTCGCCGAGGGCGAAGAACATCACGACCGGTGACTGCTCGCGCCACCCGGCCCGGAGACCGCCAGCACGACGACTCCGATCACGGCCAGCCCGATCAGCCAGCCGATGACGAATACCGGCCCGTTCAGCCGGGCCCGCTGTGACAACAGCATCAGCGCGACCGCGATGATGGGCACCGGACTCAGCGCGACACCGACGGCGAGCGGGAGAATCTGCCCGATTGCGGTGCCCATCTGGTCACACTGCCTTGTCTCGCACCACGCAGCGGAAGCCCAGGTGTGACGTTGACGTGTCGATCGGCTGCGCCATCCGGGCGGCCGGGCGGTAGCGGCGGCAGTAGTTCGGCGCGCACAGGTGTGATCCGCCTTTCATGACCTTGCGCGGGATGCGGGCCGGATCCCGCCGGTCAGCGCTGCGTTCGCGAGCCGCCCCGCTACAGCAGGGGGCGTCGCTGGTGGCATGACCCGCGTACCAGTCCGATGTCCACTCCCAGACGTTGCCGATCATGTCGTGCAGGCCGTAGCCGTTGGCCGGGAAGGCGCCGACCGGTGAGGTCCGCTCGTACCCGTCGTCCCGCGTATTCCGCACCGGGAACTCGCCTTGCCAGGTGTTGGCCATCCAGCGTCCGTCCGGGCTCAGCTCGTCACCCCAGGCGAACTCGGCGCCGTCCAGCCCGCCCCGCGCGGCCAGTTCCCATTCCGCCTCGGTAGGGATCGCCTTGCCTGCCCACATGGCGTACGCCAGCACGTCGGCCCAGGTCACATGCACGACCGGATGGTCCGGCAGGCCGCGGATGGAACTGCCGGGACCGACCGGATGCTGCCAGTCCGCACCCCGGACGGGTTTCCACCAGTTGTACGGATCGGCCAGGTTGACCCGGTGCGGCGGCGCTACGAACACGGAGGAGAACGGGACCAGCATTTCCGGCCGGGCGCCCGGATATTCCGCCGGATCAGGTGCCCTCTCGGCCACGGTGACATAGCCGCTCTTGCGGACGAACCGGCCGAACTCCCGGTTCGTGACCGGGCCCGCGTCCATCCAGAATCCGCCCACCGTGGCCTTGTGCGCCGGGCCTTCCTCGGGATAATGCCGGTCCGAGCCCATCAGGAAGGTCGCGCCGGGAATCCGCACCATGCCGTCCATGGCTACCTGCTCCTTCGTCATCGGGCGCATCAAGACGAGTGTGCTGCTTCCGGCGAGGAGCTGCCCTCACCCGCCGTGGATGACGTCGACCTGCGATCGCTCCCCGATACTGGAAGCGTGGTGAATCCGCGCGACCGGCTGCGGTCGGCAGGCAGGCGAAATCCGGTGGAGGCTATCGCCCAGCAGGTCACCGAGCGTGTCGTCGATCTCCTAGTCAGCGCGCTGGACGTGAACGAACTCGCCGCCCGCATCGACCTGAATGCGCTGCTGGACCGCGTCGACATCAACACGGTCCTGAAGCAGGTGGACCTGAACGCCCTGCTCGATCAGGTGGACGTGAACGCCGTGCTGGCCCGGGTGGACCTCAAACCGCTGCTGGACCGGGTCGACGTCAACGACCTGATGAGCCAGGTGGACATGGACGCCCTGGTCGAGCGGACCGACCTGGGCGCCGTGATCGCCAGGTCATCCGGCGGCATGGGAACCGAGGCTCTTGACGCGGTGCGCAGCCAGGCGGTCGGCCTGGACCAGTTCGTCGACCGCTGGGTGCAGCGCCTGCTCCGCCGCAAGCAGCCCGCGCCGTCGGCGCCGCCGGCGCTGCTTCCCGCGCAGGCCGAGCCATGACCGTCCGGCCGGGCCTGGTCAGCTACCAGGGGCATTACGCGGGCTCGGTGTCCCGGTTCGCCGCCTTCGCCATTGATCTGGCCGTGAGCAGCGCCGTGTTCTCGCTCGCCCTGGCAGCCATCTCCTACGGCGTGCACGTCGTAACCGGCCATTCGGTCAGCTGGAACCGGTCCAGTCCGGTCGTCGCCGTCCTCTTCGTCCTCTGGCAGTTCGTTTACTTCGGCTACTCGTGGGCGGTGAGCGGCCGGACCTTCGGCATGGCGACGCTCGGCATACGCGTCGTCGGGGCGGACGGCTCGGTGCTGGAACCGCGGCAGGGCATCGTCCGCGCGCTGGTCTTCCCACTCAGCTTCCTGCTCTTCGGCCTGGGCTTCCTCGGCATCCTGGTACAGCGGGAGCACCGTGCCCTGCACGATCTCATCGCCGGCACCGCCGTCATCTACTCCTGGGATGCCCGCGCCGCCCGCCTCCGCTTCCTCGCCCGCCAAGCCGAGCTCGCTCCGCCACCCTAGGCTCACTCTGCCGGAGTGACGACGCTGCCCGCTCAGGTCGTTATCGTCACATAATGATCAGGAAGCTTGCGGTTGAGTTCCTTGGCACGGCGATCCTGGTGTTCTTCGCCGTGGGCGTGGCCACGCTGATGTTCGGCTTCAGGCTCGCCGGCGCCAGCGTGGCGGCCGGGGTGGTGGCCACCGCGCTGGCGTTCGGCCTGACCCTGCTGGCGCTGGTGTACATGATCGGGCCGATTTCCGGCAGCCACGTCAACCCCGCGGTCACCGTCGGCGCCTTGCTCACCGGGCGTATGCCGCTGGCCGAGGCGGTCGGCTACTGGATCGCCCAGTTCGCCGGCGGGATCGTCGGTGCGCTGGTGCTGTGGGTTGCTCTACCGCGAGGAGAGCATCAGGCTGGCCGCCGAAGCGCAGCAACCCGACCTGGCTGAACAGCGGGACGTTTAGCCCGGGCCGGCCGGACTGCCCAGCCCCGGAGCCGGCGCACCGGCTACCGACCGGGCCCAGGCCACGGCGGGCGATCCCCTTCCTTCATCCGCGGATTCAGTCGCGCATGAAGGCCATGCGCACCTCGGCGGCTAGGTCGACGAACGGCTCACCGCTGACGTCGACCGCCGCCCGGTGGATCGTGCCGCCGGTGAAGGGCCACGGGGCCTGGCCCGGGTAGTCGGCGGTCACCGGCTCGCCGGAGTCCTTGCCGATGTTGAGCCCCTCCCCGGCGATGGAGAACTTACCGGGCTGGGTCCTGATCCGGCCCTGCCCGACCGTCTTCTCGCCCGCGTGCAGGGTCAGGGTGCCCTCGGCGGGCATAGTGTCACCCTCGCGCTCGAAGGAGGCCGACAAGACCGTGCGGCCGGCCGGCAGCGGCTCGGTCGACTCGAGGATGAACTCCAGCGCCTTGTCGGTCAGGTCCTCGGTCAGGTGGTAGCCCTCCTCCGGGGAGCACGGCTGCTCGACCGGATGGTTGTCGTACACCAGGTCCGGATACCAGTGGTTGGTCTCCGCATCCAGGAAGCCGTAGAACCGCTCGAAGCCCCACCCGATCGGCCATTGTGCCTTCCGCGAGGCCAGGTTCATCTCGTCCTCGGCGGTCAGGTGCCACTTGCCGGTCATGTAGGTATTCCAGCCGCGCTCGCCCAGCACCTCCGCGATGGTCGCGCACTCGAACGGTAGGTCTACACCGACCCGCAGGTGGTCGCGTGCACGCGGGAGGCGCTCGGCCGGCACGGCAGCGGCCCGCCGGTGGTCCAGCCGACCCGCGCGCAGCTCCTCGCCGCCCTCGCGGCCTGATTTCCCCTGGCAGAACTCCTTGACACGGCGTCCGCGCGGGCGCATGATCGAACGGTGATAGTAAAACCTAATCGTGATAGGAGAACCGAACGTCATGAGGCGATCAGGCGGGAGATTCTCGACGCGGCCTGGGACGCCGCGCACGAGACCAGCATCGCCGGGCTGACGCTGCGCGACATCGCCACCCGGGTAGGCATGCAGCAGCCCTCGCTGTACTCGCACTTCGCCTCCAAGCAGGCCATCTACGACGCGATGTTCAAGCAGGCCTGGCAGGCCTTCCTCGATAGCGCGACGAACGCGGTCAAGGCCCTGCCCGCCGAGCCCCGCGCCCGGCTGATCGCCATTGCCGAGCACTACTTCGATTTCGCCGTCGCCGACCTGCCGCGGCACCAGCTGATGGACGTCAACGTCGTCCCGAATTTCCAGCCCAGCCCGGAGGCCTACGTGCCGGCCGTGGAGGTCTACAACCTCATGCTCGGCCAGCTGCGCGGCATGGGCATCGCCAGGGACGAAGACGCCGACATCTACACCGCGCTCATCGGCGGCCTGGTCAACCAGCAGCTCGCCAACGACCCGGGCGGCCAGCGATGGCGCCGCCTGATCCCCCGGGTGATGAACATGTTCACCGACGACCTCGGCCTTCCCTGAGCCGCAGAAGCCTGAGCCACAGAAAGAAGGAACCACGATGAACCCACGCGAATCCGCCCTGCCCCGGCCGGTGGCCATGCGCCTGGCCGCCACCGAGTACCACCGCTGCGCCGAGGTGTTCCGGTCGCTGAGCCCGGCCCAGTGGGCCATGCCGACCGACTGCCCGGCCTGGGACGTCCGCCAGATGGCCGCCCACATGCTCGGCATGGCCGAGATGGCCGCCTCGATCAGGGAAACCGTCCGCCAGCAGCGCAAGGCGGCCAAGGTGGCAGGGTCGGGCGGCGTCTACATCGACGCGCTCACCGAGCTCCAGGTCGGCGAGCGCGCGGACTGGACACCGGAGCGGATCACCGCACGCTTTGCCGCGCGCGGGCCGAAGGCCGTGGCCGGCCGCCGCCGCACTCCCGCCTTCGTGCGCGGCCGTACCATGCCGCAGCTCCAGGATGTGAACGGGGTGCAAGAACCCTGGACGTTCGGCTACCTGATCGACGTGATCCTGACCCGCGACCCGTGGATGCACCGCCTGGACATCGCCGCGGCCAACGGCACGGCGCCGCCGTTGACCGCCGGGCACGACGGGGTGATCGTCGCCGACGTCGTGGCCGAGTGGGCCGACCGGCACGGCAAGGACTTCGAGCTGACGCTGACCGGCCCGGCGGGCGGGACCTGGCAAGTCGGCGCCAACGGCCCGAGCTGGACCCTGGACGCCGTGGACTTCTGCCGGGCCGTCGCCCGGCGCCCGGCCAGCATCACGCTCGACGAGCTGCTGAACACCGAGATCCCGTACTAATGCTTGTGGTCAAATGCCGGGCGGTGCCGCGATACCGCGAAGCTCCGTGCTCCTTCCCGCCCACCCCCACGCCAGCCGGACGGGTGCTGACCGGCCCGTCCTCGGCCGCGTGCGGGAAGGAGAGCGCGGGGGACACCCCGGGGCGGAACGTCCTCGTCGCTGGTACCGCGGCAAGCTCGTCGGGCAGGGTGACCGTCTGCCCGGGGCAGCGGCCCGGGGGTTATCCGGCGCAGGTCCGCATGCCTGCTCCGCCCCGGCACGCCGCACCATGAGCCTATCCCGCCCGGCAAGATCCACGCGGCTAGCTCAGCCAACAGGGGTGGCACCCGGGTGAAGACCATATGTAGTTCGTGTGGAGAGCGAGTCCGGTGAGGTGGCGAAGGTAAGTCTGTGCTGGTCAGCGATCGGGCAGCTCGCGATCACCAACCAGCGGAGCCGATCCCGGCGAGTCATGCTTTCCGGCTGGTTCGGCCTGCCAGGAACCACCGCCGGGCAGGCACCGCCCTTACGTTCACACGGCGGGCAGACGGCGCAGTCCCACAAGCTCGAAGCCGAGCGACAGGATCCGGTCCAGCGTGCCGTGCAAGCCCGCTTGGTCCAGATTGCCGATCAGGACCGTGTTCGTGCCGTTGGCCTCGATCCGGAAGTCGCTGAATGCTTCACGGCCGATTTCTCCCAGACCACCCGCGATGGTGATCCGGTAGCAATGTGTGCGCACATTCCCGCCCGAGCATAGGTGACCAGCATCGGAACTACATGAGGCTCCCACGGGACGGCAGCCTTGTGAGCGTGCATATATGCCCGAGCGTTACAAAGTGCACTGATACCGACGAAGGTACCAGGCGAAGCTCAATGCTGCTTACTGGTCACAGGCTGGAGCCGCTCCACTGCGGGTGACCTCAGCGACCGCCAATGCGGCTGGAGAGCGAGGCCTGTGGGCTGACCGGCTAGTGAGTCTCCTCACGCGGGTTCAGCAGCACCACCATGGAGCGTGGTCCGACCGTGACGTGATCGCCCGCCTTGCGGGCCGACCGTGCCCCACTGCCGCTCGCTGACGTACGGAATCCCACCGGTACCAGTCACCCGCCTGGCGGAGCCCGTCCTCGAGCTTGCCGAATGCCGTCACCCGGTCACGTTCGGCGCCCATCGCTGTCCCTGTTTCGCTGGCGTACGCACGTCACGTCGCCTTCAAAAGGCCGCCGGATACAGCGCGCAATCACCCGGGACGGATGATGTTATAGCCGGGATCAATCGCTCAGCGGCGCGAGTCACCTGGCCGCGGCGGTGCTGGACGCGGCCGGCCGCGTGGCTTCGGCCGCCCGGCGGGGGATGAGGACGGCCAGGACCAGGCCGATGAGGGTGATCACGAGCATCACCGTGAGGGCGATGGCGAACGGCTTCCCGGCGGGGAGCTTGACGGCCACGAGTACCGAGCCGACCAGGGCGGTGCCCAGGGACGAGCCCAGGTTCGAGACGCTGCGGGACAGGCCGGAGATGTCGCCCTGGTCGGTCTCGGGGAAGCTGGACTGGACCACGTTGACCGAGGAGGTCAGCATGGTCCCGACCCCGGCGCCGAACAGGAACAGCCCGGGTATCCATCGCCAGACGCCCGCGTTCGCCCTGACCAGGAGCAGCAGCAGGAGCATGCCGACCGCGGTGATCAGGAAGCCGGCGATGATCAGCCACCGTTGCGGGTGCCGCCGGGCGAACCTGTCGGCTCCGGCCGAGGCGGCCAGGATCCCTATCGTGCCCGGGGTGAGGATCAGGCCCGTTTTGATGGCGCTGTAGTGGTTGACCTCCTGCAGGTAGAGCGAGACCACGAAGAACGACCCCTGCAAGATCAGCCACTGGATGGTCTGGGTCCCGAGGCCAAGGTTGGAGACCTTGTTGCGGAACAGCCGCAGTGGCAGCAGCACGTCTGCGCCCTTCTTCTCCCCGGACCGGACGTGCAGGAAGAACCCCAGCAGGAACAGCGCGCCGATGGCCACGAATATCCAGATCGGGGAGATGGAGCCCTTCGGGATCACCACCGTGCTGCCGATCTTGAAATCGGCCCGGGAGACCGCGAAGCCGTAGGTCCGGGACTGTAGCAGCCCGAGCACCACGAAGAACAGCCCGGCGGCCGACAGCACCGCGCCGGTCACGTCGAAGCGCGGCCGGGCTCCTTCCCTGGCCTGGTCGGTGATCCTGCGGGCGAGCAGGATGATCCACGAGGTCGTCACGTCCTTGGCCGCTTCCAGGCTGTTCCGGGCGCCGTCGGGTGTCGTCACCGGCCGCGGGTGATTTACCGGCATCACCCGGCAGAGGGGATGACGCAGGCCTGCCCGCCAGGCACGCTGGCGGTACTCATGCGCTTGGCCTGATCGCGGGACCGGTGGGAGATGTGGTGCCGATGTTCGCACTGGGGCGCGGGCTCAGCCTCTCCTCCTTCCGGCGCGAGTGGCTGATCAAGGACATCGTGGCCGGGACCGTGCTCACCACCCTGCTGGTTCCGCAGGGCATGGCCTACGCGGAACTGGCGGGCCTGCCGCCGATCACGGGCCTGTACACGTCGATCTTGTGCCTGCTCGGCTATGCCGTGTTCGGCCCGTCCCGGATCCTGGTGCTCGGCCCGGATTCCTCGCTTGGTCCGATGATCGCCGCCACGATCCTGCCGCTGGCCGGAGCCGGCGGCGACCCCAAGCGGGCCATCGCCCTGGCATCGATACTCGCGATCATGGTCGGCGCGATCATGACCCTGGGTGCCGTGGCCAAGCTCGGCTTCATCGCCGACCTGATCTCCAAGCCGACGATGATCGGCTACATGAATGGCCTGGCCCTGACCATCCTGGTCGGGCAGTTGCCGAAGCTGTTCGGGTTCAAGGTCGACGCCGACGGTTTTCTCGGCGAGCTGGCCGGGTTCGTCAAGGGCCTGGCCGACGGGAAGGCGGTGGCGGCGTCCGCGGCGGTCGGGATCGCCGGCATCGCGGTGATTCTCGTGCTGCAGCGCTGGCTGTCGAAGATCCCGGCGGTGCTCGTCGTGGTGGTGCTCGCGATCGCCGCCACAGCAATCTTCGACCTAGCCAAGCACGGAGTCAGCCTCGTCGGGGTGCTTCCCAAGGGCTTCCCGCCGCTCACCATCCCCGATATCGGCCTGTCCGATCTCGGGCCCCTGTTCGCCGGGGCGCTCGGGATCGCCCTGGTGTCCCTGGCCGACACGATCTCGACCGCCTCGGCGTTCGCCGCCCGCACCGGCCAGGAGATCGATGGCAACGGCGAGATGATCGGGATCGGTACCGCGAATCTGGCCGCGGGCTTGTTCCAGGGGTTCCCGGTCAGCACCAGCGGCTCACGGACCGCGGTGGCCGAACGGTCCGGTGCCAAGACGCAGCTCACCGGGGTCACCGGGGCGGCCCTGATCATCCTCATGATCGTCTTTGTGCCCGGCCTGTTCCGGAACCTGCCCCAGCCCGTCCTGGCCGCCGTGGTCATCACGGCATCGCTGTCCCTGGCCGACATCCCTGGCACGGTGCGGCTGTGGCGGCAGCGCAAGGCCGAATTCCTGCTGTCGATCGCGGCGTTCCTCGGCGTCGCCCTGCTCGGCGTCCTCCCGGGGATCGCCATCGCGGTCGGCCTGTCGATTCTCAACGTCTTCCGCCGGGCGTGGTGGCCGTATGAGGCAGTGCTCGGGCGCGTGGAAGGGCTCGAAGGCTACCACGACCGGCGCTCCTATCCCTCCGCCAGCCAGCTACCGGGCCTGGCGATCTACCGGTTCGACGCGCCGTTGTTCTTCGCCAACGCCAAGACGTTCCGCGACGAGGTCATGCGGCTGGCCGAGGCCGACCCGGCACCGACCTGGATCCTGATCGCGGCGGAACCGGTAACCGACGTGGACACCACCGCATCCGACGTCTTGGAGGAGCTGGACGAGACACTCAACGGCCGGGGCATCAGCCTGGTGTTCGCCGAGCTCAAGGACCCGGTACGGCGCAAGATCGAACGTTATGGGCTTACCCGCACGATCGATCCGCGTCATTTCTTCCCCACGGTCGGGGCCGCCGTTTCCGCGTTCCGCGCCGAGACCGGCGCCGACTGGGCTCCTCCAGACCCGGCCGGTGCCGCCCCGGCTGCCACGGCCCAAGCCACGGCCGACCCCCCCACCGGGACGTGACGATGACGGCCGGGACCCCCGGGAGATCGGTCATCGAGGAAGTCTTCAGCCTCGAAGTCCGGTGGATACTGCCTGGGTCACTGGACATGGCCGTGGCTGAGTGGTTCGCCGGTTTCCCGTCCGAGGTGGAATCGCGCGAGGATGCCTACTTGCTCGACCCGGACCTGGGCGGACTGTCGGTGAAGATTCGCGGCGGCCAGATCCTGGAGGTGAAGGCGTTCGGTGGCAGCCCGGGAATCCTCGAGCTTCGTGGCCGCGCCTGCGGCCGCATGCAGTACTGGCGGAAGTGGTCCGTCCCGTTCGGTCCGCCCAGCTCCAGCAGCGGTGATTCTGAGGGCTGGAAACGGGTGCGCAAGCAGCGGCGAACCAGCCGGTTCTCACTTACCCACGGCCGGATCACGGCGTCCGCCGGAGGCCGGGTCGGGGAGCCGCGGTGTGCGGTGGAGCTCACCGAGATCCGCGTGCATCATCAGGACTGGTGGTCCCTGGGTCTAGAAGCGACCGGCCCCGCCGATCTGCTTCGTCCCGTGCTCGGGGCTACCGCCGCGTTCGTGTTTACCCAGCCCCTGCCATCGGGCATGGACTTCCGTATGCAGGACTCCACGTCGTATGCGGAGTGGCTTCGCCAGCCTCAGTGTCGGCCGTGATTGGGTCGGCCGTGATTGGGTCGGCCGTGATTGGGTCGGCCGTGATGCCGGCGCCCGAAGCGGCCGGGTTCGGTGGCCTCAGGCCTGGCTGCGTGATCACGTTCGTGCCGGCTGTGCCGGCGACGATCCCGAGGATATCGGCCAGTGAGCCGATGGCCGCGCGTTTGCCGGTCTTGGCGGCGAACCGGACCGCGGCCTAGATTTTGGGACCGATGGATCCGCCGGCGAAGTGATAACTGGCGAGTTCACCGGGTGTGACGCGGTCGAGCCGCCGTTGCTCCGGGGTGCCCCAGTGGAGGTAGACGCCGTCGACGTCGGTGGCCATGAGGAACAGGTCCGCGCCTACGTCCTCGGCGAGCATCTCGCTGGCCAGGTCCTGGTCGATGACGGCTTCGGCGTCGGCCAGGACGCCCGGTGCCGAGGTGGGGCGGACCGCGGGAATGCCTCCGCCGCCTGCGCAGATGACCACGGCCCCGTGGTCAAGCAGCCAGGTGACGGGCTTGATCTCCAGGATCTGCTGAGGTTCGGGTGAGGGGACCACGCGGCGCCAGGCAGTACCGTCGCGACGGAAGATCCAGCCTCGCTTGACGGCCAGCGTGTCGGAGGCGTCCCGGTGGTAGACGGGGCCGACGAACGTGGACGGGCAGGCGAACGCCGGGTCATCGGGGTCCACGGTGATCATGATGAGCATGGTCGCCACCGGGGTCTGCGGCGGCAGCAGGTTCCTGAGTTCCTTCTGGATCAGGTAGCCGATCATGCCCTGGGCGCCGGCGTCCAGCACGTCCAGCGGATACGGTTCGGCGCCAGGGTAGGAGTCGGC
>WNGJ01003405.1_pt1 | contig 16372 bp, 12 predicted proteins | sample 5400611 | NCBI WGS metagenome assembly WNGJ01 (sample SAMN13153375, study PRJNA577476) | soil metagenome | isolation source: 40 cm soil or saprolite under Garry oak tree replicate 1 | place: USA:California | collected 2016-06-15 | reverse complement strand
TCGCGAACGGCACATTCTCGTCGTGCGCCCCACCGTCAGCCTTGGTCGAGGGGGTGAAGATCGGCTCGGGCAGGCGCTCGCTCTCGCGGAGGCCCTCGGGCAAGGCGATGCCGCACAGCACACCCGTCTCCCTGTACGCCTTCCAGCCGGAACCCGCCAGGAAGCCGCGCACGATGCATTCGAAGGGCAGCACCCCTGCTCGGCGGCAGATCATCAGGCGCCCGCGCAGCTCAGCCGGATCGGCCATGGGTTGCGCGTCGGACGGAATGCCCGCCAGATCGGTTCCAAGGAGGTGGTTGGGGACGATCGATCGTGTCTCCGCGAACCAGAACCGGGACAGGCCGGTAAGCACGCGCCCCTTGTCCGGGATGGGCGTCGGCAGCACCACGTCGAAGGCCGACAGCCGGTCCGAAGCCACGAGCAGGAGCCGCTCCGAATCGATGGTGTAGAGGTCGCGGACCTTGCCCGAGCGTTCGAAGAGGCTAGCGGGCGACACGGGCACGAGCCTCCAGCTGGTCGAGACGCGCGATCACGGACGAGACGTGGCGCAGTCCAGCGGCATCGTCGAAACACGCATCGAGCTGCTCGAGCGACAGGTGTCGTGCCACTGCCGGATCCACGGCCAGGAGCTCGCGCAGGGACTTGCGTTCGTCGGCCGCCCGAAGCGCCGCGCGCTGCACGATCGCGTACGCCTCGTCGCGTGGCAGCCGGCCGTCCCCGACGAGGGTCGTCAGGACGCGGGAGCTCGCGTGCAGACCGAGGCCCCGCTCGATGTTCTCGCGCATCCGCTCGCTGCGGACCACCAGGCCATCGATCAGGCCGGTCATCTTCACGAGCATGTAGTCGAGCAGGATCGTCGCGTCGGGGAAGATCACCCGTTCGGCCGAGGAATGGCTGATGTCGCGCTCGTGCCAGAGTGGCTGGTTCTCGAGCGCCGTCTGCGTGTAGCCGCGGAGAAGGCGGGCCAGGCCGGCAATGCGCTCCGACAGGATCGGGTTGCGCTTGTGGGGCATCGCCGAGGACCCCTTCTGGCCGGCCGCGAACGGCTCCTGCACCTCCCCGATCTCGGTGTGCTGGAGGTTCCGGATCTCGGTCGCGAACCGCTCCAGGGAGCCGCCGGTGATCGCGATCGTGGCAAGCAGCGCGGCATGGCGATCGCGCTGGACGATCTGCGTCGAGACGGGGTCGGCGTGCAGGCCGAGGTCCGCCAGGACTTCCGCCTCGAGGTCAGGCGGCAGGTGGCTGTACGTCCCGACGGGGCCGGAGATCTTGCCCGTCGCCACTTCGTCGACGGCCACCGCGAGCCGGCGGCGGTCGCGGTCGAGCTCGAACGCCCAGCCCGCAAGCTTCAGACCGAACGTGATCGGCTCCGCGTGAACGCTGTGCGTGCGGCCCATCATGAGGGTGTCGGCCTCGGCGCGGGCCCGCCGCACGAGGGCGGCGAGGAGCGCGTCGCAATCAGCCAGCAGCCGCTCCCCGGCCATCTTCAGCTGCAGCGCGAGGGCCGTGTCAACGACGTCGCTGCTGGTCAGTCCCAGGTGGAGGAAGCGGCCCTCGGGACCGACCGCCTCGGCGAGCTGCGACACGAACGCGATCACGTCGTGGTCGGTCGTCTTCTCGATCTCGGCGATGCGCCGGACGTCCACCCGGGCGCGTCCCTCGATGGCGGCAAGCGCCTCGGCCGGCACGACGCCGCGCCGCGCTCCTGCGCGTGCGACGGCGATCTCAACGCGGCGCATCTGCTCGAAGCGCGCCTCGTCCGACCAGAGCGCGCCCATCTCCGGCAGCGTGTAGCGGGGGATCATCGCCCGATCCCGACCGGCTGGGGCACGTCAGCCGCGATGTCGTGGCGGCGCTGCAGGCCCTGGAACGAGATCTCGTCGGCGGCGTGCTCAGCGAGGGCTCGAGCCGCCGCGAGGTCCGGGCCCTCGCCGACGATGGTCAGCACCCGACCGCCCCTCGTCCGAAAGCCGCCCGATTCGTCCCGCTGCGTCCCGGCATGGAAGACGAGCGCGGGCGTGTCGGCAGCCTGGGCCAGACCGTCGATGCCATCGCCGGCGCGAGATCCCTCGGGATAGCCCGCCGACGCGAGGACGATGCCGACGGCGGCGGAGCGGGTCGTTGGCAGCATCGCCGTCCGACCGCTCAGGCCAAGCGCCACGGCTGCGGAGGCCAGCTGCCCGCGAGCCGACGCGAGCAGCAACGGCCCGATGGCCCCGGCCAGCCGGGGCAGGATCACCTGCGTCTCAGGATCGCCGAAGCGGGCGTTGAACTCGAGCAGCACGGGTCCGTCCTGCGTCAGCATCAGACCGGCGTACAGCGCGCCGCGGAACGGGGAGCCGCGACGGGCCAGCTCCGCGAGGGCCGGTAGATGGATGCTTCCGACGATCTCTTCGACGAGCTCGTCAGCCAGGTCCGGCACGGGCGAGTACGCACCCATGCCGCCGGTGTTCGGGCCGACGTCGCCATCGGCCAGCCGCTTGTGGTCACGCGCTGCGGGCAGAGCCAGGGCAGCATGGCCGTCGGCAAGCACGATCAGACTCGCCTCGCGACCGAACAGCCGCTCCTCGATCACGACTCCCTCAGAGCTGCCGGGCGCCAGCAGCGCACGAAGCGCGTCCTCGGCGGACGACAGGTCGTCGCACACGGAGACCCCCTTGCCCGCTGCCAGTCCGTCGGCCTTGATGACGATCCCGCCGCCAGCGTCCGCGAGCTGGGCGGCGAAGCGGCGTGCCGGCTCGAGGTCTGTAAATGCCGAGCCGCGAGCCATCGGGACCCCGGCCGCCAGAGCGATCTCGTGGCAGAAGGCCTTGGACGACTCGATCCGTGCGGCCTCACGCGACGGCCCGAATGTGGGCACGCCAGCCCGATTGAGGGCATCGGCGACGCCGGCCGCCAGCGCGGCCTCCGGGCCGACCACGGCGAGCTCGACGGAGTGACCCCGGGCGATTTCGACCAGCCCCTGCGCGTCGAACGGATCCGCCTCGGGCACGACGCTGACCCGCGGCTCGGTGGCGATCCCGTCGGACCCCGGCGCAACGACCACACGGTTGACCCCGGGCTCGTGCGCGAGCTTCCAGGCCAGCGCGTGCTCGCGGCCTCCGCCGCCGACGATGAGGATGCGCGTCGGCATCACGGGCAGGCTCATTCCGAGGGCCTCACGCAAGGCCCACCGGGGTAGGCGTCACCCGGCGGCGCATCGGGCGGTAGGCACGCTCGATCGTCTGCGTGCGCTCAGGGCCAACCGAAACGAGGACGATCGGCACCCCGGCGTGCTCTTCGAGAGCGGAGACGTAGCGTCGCGCATTCTCGGGCAGGTCGGCCAGCGCCCTGACCCCGTGAAGATCCTCGGCCCAGCCGGGGAACGTCTCGTAGATCGGCTGGGCGCGTGCCAGCAGCTCGGCCGAGGACGGCCACGACTCGACGCGGCGGCCGTCGATCTGGTAGGCCACGCAGAGGCACAGCTCCGGGATTCCACTCAGGATGTCGAGCTTGTTGAGCATGATCGCGCTGACCGAGTTCACCGCCACCGCATAGCGCAGTGGCACGGCGTCGAACCAGCCCACCCTGCGGGGCCGCCCGGTCGTGGTGCCCACCTCGCGGCCGCGACCAGCGATCCCCTCGCCGATGGAGTCCTTCAGCTCGGTCGGGAAGGGTCCGGCACCAACGCGCGTGGAGTACGCCTTCATCACGCCGATGACCTCGTCCACCTGGAGAGGGCCGATGCCTCCTCCGGTGCAGGCGCCACCGGCGATCGGATTGGACGAGGTGACGAAGGGGTAGCTCCCGTGATCGAGATCGAGCAACGTGCCCTGGGCACCCTCCAGGAGGACGTGATCCCCGCGGCGGAGGGCATCCTGGACGAGCCACGTGGTGTCGGCCAGGTGGCGCGTCAACCGGCTTCCCCAACCCGCTGCGAGCTCGACCAGGGCGTCGTTCTCGAAGCGCTCCTCGCTGCCAATGGCCGCCAGCAGGCTGTTCCGGTCGGGCACCAGCCGCTCGAGCTTTTCGCGTAACACTGCAGAGTCGAGGAGGTCCTCCATGCGGACACCGACCCGCCATGCCCGATCCGCGTAGGCCGGGCCGATGCCGCGATGCGTGGTGCCCACGGCGTCCCCGGCCAGCCGGGCCTCCATCGCCCGGTCGAGGGCCAGGTGGTAGGGCATGATCACGTGAGAGTTGCGGCTGACCCGCACCGCCGCGGTTTCGATGCCGCGCGCGGCCAGCGTGTCGAGCTCGCGGATCAGCGTGTCGGGGTTGACCACGACGCCGGGGCCGATGACGCAGCTGATGTGGGGATAGAGAACGCCGGAGGGCACGAGGTGGAGCTTGAACACCTCGCTTCCCGACTGGACGGTGTGGCCGGCGTTGTCGCCGCCCTGGTAGCGCACGACCATGGCCACCTGCTCGGCCAGGAAGTCGGTGGTCTTGCCCTTGCCCTCGTCGCCCCATTGAAGCCCGACGATTACGGTGGCCGGCATCGTCAGGCGCCCCCGCACCCGGCCATTTGGCCGGCTTGGCGTGGTGCGAGCCTCGAGATACCTGCTTCCCGGTGCCGGGTTGTTGCGCTGCCATGCCGGCTATCGGCCTGGCTGATGCGCCGAGGGTAGCCGGCATCCATAACCCGGGACGAGCGATCACACAGGATGACCTTATCCCTGGAATCAGCCCATCTCACCGTTCCGACTGGTACAGGCGGGCACAAGCTCGCCGGTGCGGGGGGTTGTCGCCCCGGCTGTGGCTCGCCGTACCAGCCAGGACGATGCCAGGTTGGCGAATAGCGCCCGGGTGCGCCTGCATCGGCGGTGGTGCTTTGAGATCGACGGCGGGCCATGAAAAAGGCCCCGACCTTGCGGTCCGGGACCGGGATACACTCCGCCCTTGTGCCGCCGCTGCGGTACCTGGGCTGGTCGAAGGTGCTCGTCCGTCTCACGGGCCGAACGCGGCGCCTTCCTGGGCCAATCGCGCGATCTCCGATGCGGGGGTTGGGCGACGGCCGGGAGTATAGCAGCGCGGGAACGACCCGCGGCAGGCCTCCGACTCAAGGCGGCACGCTTGGCTCGGGGCGCTCGTGGCGCGCGACGCGGGCAGCGGCATCAAACGGTCGCCGCTCGACGTTCGCCAGCGCCAGCCAGTACCTTCGGCTAGCCGATACGGGCGTCCTTCGCGACTACGCTCTGGACGTGACCCGCTTTCTCGGGGGATTGGGCCTGCTCGCTCCCCTGGCCCTCCTGATTGCCAACTTCGTCGCGCCGGGCGCGCTCGTGCGGCCCCTCGATCCGCTGTCCGACGCGACAGCGCGGATCCTCGTCGCGGCCGCCATCGGCGCCTCGAGCACCGCCCTCGTCGCGTGGCTGTTCCTCCAGTGGCGACTTCGCCGTCTCGTGCGCGCCGCAGAACGGGTCGCCAAGGGAGACCTGTCCGTTCGCGTCAAGACCTCGAGCCTGGGGGTCGAGGGGCGTCTCGCGAAGTCCATCAACGGCATCGCCCAGGCGCTGGCCGAGACGACCGACGCCGCCACCGTCGACCGCCTCACGGGGGTCAGCAACCGCGCCGTCATCGTGAACGCCCTGTTCACGGAAGTCGAGCGGTCGAGCCGTTATGACCGGCCATTCTCGCTCGCGTTCGTCGACATCGACCACTTCAAGGCCGTCAACGACACGTACGGTCACGCCGCCGGCGACATGGTCCTGCGGGGTGTGGCGCAGGTCATCCGCTCCAACCTTCGCAGCACAGACGCGATCGGGCGGTATGGCGGCGAAGAATTCATGCTCATGCTCACCGAGACCCAGGTCGACGACGCGGCGGTACTCGCCGAGAAGCTGCGCCTCCTCGTGCAGCGCGAGCGCTTCGCCGTCGAGGGCAACCCGGCTCTGAGCGTGACGGTGTCGATCGGCATCGCAGGCGGACTCGGCAAGGCCCTCCGCTTCGACGAGCTCGTCCGCGACGCCGACGCAGCGATGTACAGCGCGAAGTCACTCGGTCGCAACCAGACCTATGTCTTTGCAGAACCCGACGACGACGCACGGATCCCGAGGGCACCGATTTCCACGGCCGGACGGGCGCGGGCGCAGGAGATCGGGCGCGCCGCTCGGGAGGCGGCCACCGCCTCCCTGACGTCGATGATCACTCCACTGCCCCACTATCGCGGCCAGCCTTCTGCGCTGATCGCCTCGATCGTGGTCGCGATGGCTCGCCACCTCGATCTGCCCGAGGCGGAGACCGACCGGATTCGCGTTGCCGCCTTGCTGCACGACGTCGGCAAGGTGGCGATCCCGGAGGACATCCTCGAGAAGCCCTCGCCCCTCACCTCCAGCGAGTGGCGCTCGGTCGTGCAGCATCCGCGCATAGGCCAGGTCATCCTGGAGCAGGCCGGCGCACTGAAGGACGCCGTCCCGATCATCCTTCACCACCACGAGCGCTTCGCGGGGCACGGCTATCCGTACGGCATCCGGGGCAACGACATCCCGCTGGGAGCGCGCATCGTGGCGATCGCCGATGCGTACGACGCCATGATCCACGACCGGCCGTACAAGCGAGCGATCAACCACGATCAGGCGATCAACGAGCTCCGCCGACATGCCGGGACGCAGTTCGATCCAGACCTCGTCGGCCTGTTCTGCGACCTGTTCGCCCGGCACGCGCCGTCCGCCGATCCGGCGCTCGCCCTGTTGGCCGGACTGAGCCTGCATCCGACGCCCTTCACCGCCGCGGCCGCCGAACGGGCGCGGACGGTGACTCCCGCACGCAAGCGCCGAACTCGGCGGGAGCCGGCACCCGATCCCGGATTGGGACCTACGTCCGACGAGCCACAGGCCTCGGCCGGCTGAGTTGCAGGAGCTTGTGAGCGTGACAGACCGGGCGAGGCGCCAGGAGTTAACGCGGCGATAAGGGGCCGGTGCGGGGCGGGCACACCGCCGTGCAGAGGTCCCTGCTAGGTTCTGCCTGGCCCGCCAGCCACGCCGGCCTCGCCGACCGCCGACCGCGGGATCGCCGAAATCGCCGATCCGCCGTCCGTTCGTGGTCCGACCGCCGGGGCCGGCTTTCCCACTTCCGCCGCCCGCCGTGCGACGTCCCGCCGGACGCAGGGTCGGCCCGATTCCCGTCGGCCGACCGGGAAGGAGAATGGACCGTGAACAAGGTCCTGTTGACCGGACGCCTCACGCGCGACCCCGAGATGCGCAGCCTGGCGAGCGGCAAGAACGTCACCCAGTTCGGCATTGCCACGAACGAGTACGCAGCCAACGGCAAGGAGCGGGCGGAATACCACAACGTGGTCACCTGGGACCGGCTGGCGGAGATCTGCGGACAGTATCTCGGCAAGGGCCAGCAGGTCGCGATCGAGGGTCGCATCCAGACCCGCTCGTGGGATGACGACCGGGGACAGCGACATTGGAAGACCGAAGTCGTCGCGTCCAACGTCGAGATGCTCTCGGGCCGCAAGAAGAAGGACTACGAAGCCGAAACTGCCGCTGATGCGCTCGCCATCCAGGCCGGCGCACTGAGTGAGGCTTCGAGCGCCGACGCAAGCGAACCGATCCCCGCAGACGGCGCCGAGAGCGAACCCAGCGACGAAGGCTCCGACGCCGAGGCGGCCTGACCAGCTTTCCTACCCCCACGGGCCGGCGGCGAGTACCTCCCCCTCCTCGCCGCCGGTCGGCACCTCACTCGTTGCGTTCCCGGTACAGGTGCCGGCGCGGCAGGCCGGTTGCGGCTGCAACCTGTCGCGTGGCCTCGCCGCGTGGAATGCCTGAGGCCCGCAGGCGAGCTATCTGTTCGCGGGCCGCCTCGAGCTCAGCGGCCTGTGGTGCCTGCCTGCTCGCGCCGGCCACCGCGGCCGGTCCCACGACCACGACGAACTCGCCGCGGGCCGGGATCTCTTCCGACGCGGCCGCGCGAGCGAGGTCGCCCAACGTTCCGCGACGAATCTCCTCGTGCAGCTTGGTGAGCTCCCGGCAGACGGCTGCGCCCCGGCCGGCATCGCACGCGACGGCCAGGTCATGGAGCGTGGCGCCGACGCGACTTGGTGCCTCGAAGAGGATCGTCGCCCGATCGTCGGCGGCGATCCGGGCGAGGCGGACCCGTCGCTCTCGGCCGCTCCGAGGGAGGAAGCCTTCGAACGACCAGCGTGGGCCGGCGACGCCGCTCGCAGCCGCGGCGGCGAGAACCGCCGAGGCGCCCGGGATCGGGATCACGTCGCCGCCCTCGGCCGCCCATGCCCTGACCAGGTCTTCGCCGGGATCGCTCACGCCCGGGGTGCCGGCGTCCGTCACCACGGCCAGGTCGGCACCGGATCGGAGATGGTCCAGAAGCTCAGGCGCCCGAGCGGCGGCGTTCCGGGCGTGGTAGCTCACCGCTCGGGTCGCGACCTCGTAGCGGTTCAGAAGGCGCCGCGTCAGTCGAGTGTCCTCGGCCGCGACCAGCGGCACCCTCCGCAGCACATCGACGGCGCGGTATGTGACGTCCCCGAGATTTCCAATGGGAGTCGCGACGACGAATAGCCGCCCGCCCAGCGTGGGCTGCCCGCCCCTCGCGGGCGGTCCCCCCCCGCGCGTCACGATTCTCGGGAAGAGCCCGGCCGCCGCCGCGGGTACAGGTAGTCGATGCCGGCCGTCCGCGGCCCGAGCTTGGCAACTGGCGGTACCTGCCGTTTGAACTCGGCGCCGGCGACCATTCGCTCGACCCGCTCGACCATCGAGCGTTCGAAGCCGAGGGCCGCCAGTTCGTCGGTGGAACGCCGTTTGTCGACCAGCCAGTACAGCAACCGATCGAGCTCGGGATAGCTGAACCCGCCCTCCGATTCGTCCGTCTGGCCCGCCCACAGGTCGGCCGAGGGCGCCTTGCGGATGATGGGTTCGGGAACACCCATCGCGACGGCCATCTGCCGGACCTGGCTCTTGTACAGGTCGCCGATCGGATTGAACGCGCACGCCGAGTCGCCGAACAGAGTCGTGTAGCCGATCAGCGTCTCGGTCTTGTTGCCGGTGCCGACGACAAGTCCGCGCCAGGTGACGGAGTGGTCGTACAGGACGGCCATGCGCGTACGCGCCATGTAGTTGCCGCGCCTCACCTGGTCCCCGTCGGGAAACGTCGAGAAGTAGCCGTCGACCATGGGGCTGATGTCGACCAGGGTCGAGGCACAGCCGAGCGCGGTGACGACCGTCGTCGCATCGGCCCGCGACTCGGGCGCCGAGCTGCGATATGGCATCAGGACGGCTAGGAGCCGCTCGGGACCGATGGCCTCGGCGGTCAGGTACGCCACCAGCGCCGAGTCGATACCGCCCGACAGGCCGACCAGGGCCCGCTCGAAGCCCGCCTGAAGAAGCTGGCCGCGAATGAACCCTATGATGACGCGACGAGCCACCTCGGTGTCGATCGCCAGCTCGGCCGGGAGCTCGAAGGGCGCCCCCTCGCCAGAAGCCTCCCGCGTGCCAGGCGAACTTATGTTCCCCTGCTCCCGTGCGGTCACTGGGCGCCCTCTCGCCCACGGGTCCCCCTTCGGCGCTCCTGCCGTGACGGACTCGACCTCGGCGCGGACGTCACGTCCAGGCCCGGGCCTGCGCCGTCCTGGCCGGTCGAGTCGGAGGCCAGGCCGGCTCGCTCCGAGATGATCCGCTCGAGCTCGCGCGCCTGCAGCTCGGGCCGCTCGTCCCGGAGCAGGGGCAGAGCGATCCGCTCGCGGCGCACGTCGGCGAGATCCACGTCGACGAGGTACAGGCCCTCGTCATAGAGAGGGGCGCTGAAGAGCGGCCGACCGCTGGGCGCAATGACCTCCGAGCCGCCCCAGAAGCTGATCGACTCGTCTACCCCGACCCGATTGCAGAAGACCACGAAACTCGTCGTCAGCTGGGCATACGTCCGCATCAGGATGCGCCACGAGGTGGCGGTTCCCAGGCCGACCTCGTTCACTGCCGCCAGGTCTCGGCCGGGCGACGCCGACACGTTGATCAGGATCTGGGCACCATCGAGAGCCAGCAGCGCGGGCACGCTCAGGTGCCAGAAGTCCTCGCAAACGACCAGCCCGACGCCCACGCCCAGCCTCGATGGGGAGGCACGTAGCACGTCGCCTGCGGCGAAGAAGCGGCGCTCGTCGAAAAGGCCGTAGGTCGGCAGGTACAGCTTGCGGTGGACGTGCCGGACCGCGCCATCCTCGAGCAATGCTGCGGCGATGAACAGCCGATGGTCGCCGGACTCCTCGACGAACGACACGACCGCCGACATGTTCCTTGTCTCCCCCGCAAGCGCGGCAAGGCGCGGATCGTCCAGGCGCATCGCGACCTCCGACGCAAGATCCTGGAGCAGGTAGCCGGTCAGGCCGAGCTCGGGGAAGACGACCAGGCCCGCCCGTTGCGAGCGCGCCTCCGCCAGCAACTCACGATGCCGCGCCAGGTTCTCGTCGAGAAACCCCAGGCGCGGAGCGATCTGGGCGAGGGCGATCCGAAGCGGGGCGATGGGTGACACTCAGGCGAGTCTAGCGCGGCGATGCGGCGCCGAGGGCCGGGTGATCAGGATCCGATGGCTAGCAATGGATCTCCGGCCTTCACGGCGCCGGAGGCTCGCCGGTGCGAGTGTGGGCTCGATTGACCGCTCTCCAGTGAAGCACTGCGGTCAGCGCGCCTACACCTCCTCGGCGACGTCGGCAACGATCGCCGGCTGCAATGCGGCGGCCCGCTCGACGACCGCGTCGGACACCCTCTCCGCGTAATGACAGGCCACCCGATGCCCTGCGGCAGTACCGATCTCGCGCAGGGCGGGATCGTCGGTCACGCAGTTCTCCGGGTTGCCGAGATGCTCGCGCAGCCAACAGCGGGTGTGAAACCGGCACCCGCTGGGAGGCGCCGCCGGCGAGGGGACGTCGCCCTTCAGGACCAGCCGCTTCTTGCGGACCCGGGGATCCGGATCAGGGACAGCCGACAGCAGGGCCACCGTGTACGGGTGGCGCGGCTCGCTGTACAGGCGCTGGACGTCCGCGACCTCTACGATCCTGCCCAGGTACATCACGGCCACCTGGTCGCTGATGTACTGGACGACCGAGAGGTTGTGGGCGACGAACAGATAAGTCAGGTTGAACTCCCGCCGGAGGTCGAGCAGCAGGTTCAGGATCTGGCTCTGGATCGAGACGTCCAGGGCCGAAACCGGCTCGTCGCAGACCACGAACTGCGGGTCGAGGGCGAGGGCCCGGGCGATGCCGATGCGCTGCCGCTGGCCACCCGAGAACTCATGGGGATAGCGGCGTGCATAGTCGCGGCGCAAGCCCACCGCCTCGAGGAAGTCGCCGACCCGCTTGTCGCGCACCTTCCGGTCGCCCCAGCCATTCTCCTTTTCGGCCTGCGCCAACAGGCCCTCGCCGATGATGTCGCTGACGGGCATCCGCGGATTCAACGAGCCGACGGGGTCCTGGAAGATGATCTGCATGCGCCGGCGGAGCCGCTTCAGGTCCTTCCCGCGCTTCTCGAAAATCGGCTCGCCGTCCAGCGAGGCCGTGCCGGCGGTCGGCGGGTGGAGGCGGATGAGGGTCTTGCCCAGCGTCGACTTGCCGCAACCCGACTCGCCGACCAGCCCGAACACTTCGCCCCGGTTGATCTCGAACGACACGTCGTCCACGGCACGGACGTCGCCGATCTTGCGACGCAGAAGCCCGCCCAGGATCGGGTAGTACTTGACCAGCCCATCGACCTTCAGGAGCACCTGGCCGTTGCTGCTGCCGTAGTCCCGTCCGGTCGGGTCTGCCTTCGTGGCGCTCGGCGCGGCGGTCGCATCGCTCACGTCGGGGCACCCGTGGTCATGGGTCCTGCCTGGCGTTCGGGTCCGCTCTGGCGCGGTGCGCTCGTCTGCCCGGGAGCCGGCGTGTACAGCCAGCAAGCCACGTCCGGAGGATGTGCATCCTCGATACGCGGGTCATACGCGCCGCACGGCTCGAAGCGGTACGGGCAGCGCGGGGCGAAATTGCAGCCCTTGGGCATGTTGAAAGGATTTGGCACCGTTCCCTTGATCACGTTGAGCCGGCTGCCCCGCATGCCTTTCGACGGGATGGAGGTCAGCAGGCCCTCGGTGTAGGGATGCTTCGGCCGGACCAGCACGTCCTCGACCGTGCCGCGCTCCACGATCCGCCCGGCGTACATGACCGCGACGTCTTCGACCATCTCGGCCACGACCCCGAGGTCGTGGGTGATCAGCATCAGCGCCGAATCCGTCTCGTCCTGGATCTTGCGAATCAGCTCCAGGATCTGCGCCTGGATCGTGACGTCGAGGGCGGTCGTCGGCTCGTCGGCGATGAGCAGCTTGGGATCGCACGACAGCGCCATCGCGATCATCACGCGCTGGCGCATGCCGCCCGACAGCTCGTGCGGATACTGCTTGACCCGCCGCTCGGGGTTGCTGATGCCGACGAGTCGAAGCGACTCGATGGCCTTGTTCCAGGCCTCTTTCTTGGACATCCTGGTGTGCTGCACCACGGCCTCCGTGATCTGGTCGCCCACCGTGAAGACCGGGTTCAGGCTGGTCATCGGCTCCTGGAAGATCATCGCCACGTCGTTGCCGCGGACCTCGCGCATCTCCTCCGGCGACAAAGTCAGGAGGTCCTGCCCGTCGAGCCAGATCTCGCCGCTGGCGATCTCCCCCGGCGGGATGTCCAGGAGGCGCATGATCGACAGGGACGTGACGCTCTTGCCGCAGCCGGACTCGCCGACGATGCCCAGGGTCTCTCCGCGCTTGATCGTGAAACTCACCCCGTCCACGGCCTTGACCAGGCCGTCCATCACGTGGAAGTAGGTCCGCAGGTCGCGCACGTCGAGCAGGACGTCTGCCGCTGGCGGGCCGACGTTCGTCGCTCGCTCAACCGTCAAGGTCACCGGTCTTACTCCCTGGCTCGCGGATCGAGCGCGTCGCGCAAGCCGTCACCCATGAAGTTGACCGAGATAACGCTGATCGCGATGGCCATGCCCGGGAAGAACGGCCACCACCAATTGCCGTTCAGCAGATAGCCCTGCGAGTTAGACAACGCGTTGCCCCAGCTCACGTCGGTTGCCCGGATGCCGAAGTTCAGGAAGCTGACGAATGCCTCGAGGACGATCGCGTTGGCCATGATCAGGGTGGCCGACACGACGATCGGGCCGAGGGCGTTGGGCAGGATGTGCCGGAATGCGATTCGCAGGTCACTGACGCCGACTGCGCGGGCAGCCTGGACGAAGTCCATCTCACGCAGCGACAGGAACATGGCTCGTACCAGGCGGGCCAAGCCCGGCCACGACAGCAGGCCGAAGATGAGGATCAGGGTGACCACGTCGCCGCCGCCGAAGAAGCGCGCCGCCACAAGGATGACGAACAGGAAGGGGATCGCCAGCAACAGATCGACGAAACGCATGAGGAAGCCGTCGATCATGCCTCCGAAGTAGCCGGCGATCGATCCAACGGCTACCCCGAGAGACGCCGCGATCAGCATCGTGAACACGCCGACCTCGACGGAGATCCGTGCTCCCACGAGCACCTGCTGGAGGACGCTCCGCCCTCCGAAGTCCGTCCCGAACAGGCGCGACAGCGGGGCCAGCCCCGGGGCGTCGCCGCCATAGGTCTTGGCGCCCGGGATATCCGTGACGTCGTACGGCCACAGGATCGGGGCCACGATCGCGATGAGTACAATCAACCCGAATGCCACGCTCCCGATCAGGGCCAGCCGGTGACGCTTGAAGCGGCGCCAGGCGAGCTGCCACTGATTGAGCGACTCGAGCTGGATCTCGAAGTCTTCCTCGCCGGCCAGCGGCAGCTGCGGCGGAACGAGGGGGCCGACACCAAGTTCGGTGGTCTCGGCGGGCCGCATCGTTTCAGCCATCGCAGTTCCTCAGTCGTACCGGATTCGCGGGTCGACGACGGCGTAGACCACGTCGGCCACCAGGTTGAAGATGACGATGATCGCGGATGTGATGAGCAGGATGCCCATCAGCAGGAAGTAGTCCCTCGCTCCGACGCCATCGATGAACAGGAGGCCCATCCCGGTCCAGCTGAAGATCGTCTCGGTCACGATGGCGCCGCTGAACAGGAACGGGATTTCGAGGGCCACGTTGGTGACCACCGGCAGCATGGCGTTCCGGAAGGCGTGCTTCATCACGACGGTGCGGTTGGGCAATCCCTTGGCGCGCGCCGTCCTGACGAAGTCCTGGTTCAGGGCGTCGAGCATGCTCGCCCGTACGAAGCGGCTGTCGCCGGCGACGTTGGCGAGGACCAGCACAGTCACCGGCAAGATCAGGTGGCGGCCGATGTCGATGATCGCGCCGATGGGGTTCCTGCCGAACGCCGCCCAGTAGACGTCGGTGTTGAAGGGAGGCCACGCTCTGGGCGTGACGATTCCTTGGGGGGGCAGGATTCTCAGGGTCACGGCGAAGAGAAAGATCATCATCAGGCCGAGCCAGAAGATGGGCAACGAGTAGAACACGTAACTGAAGAAGGTCACCGCCTGATCGAAGAATGAATAGCGTTTGATGGCCGCCACCACACCCAACAGGATGGCGATGCTCACCCAAAGGATCAGTGCTATCGAGGTCAGCATGAGCGTGGCGGGCATGCGTTCTGTGATCATCTCGAGCACGGGCCGGCCGGCGTCGATGGAGTAGCCGAAGTCGCCGTGGATGATGCCGTTGCCGCCGCCGCCCAGCGATGACGGCAGGAAGTTCAGCCCGCCCTTCTCGCTGAAGATGCTCTCGGTGTTGCAGTTGTAGATGCCGAACCAGCCGGCGAACTCCTTGACCGCGGCGGCCGGACTCGCGTCGGCCGACAGGCACCAGCGCTTCAGCCACTCGTCGATCTGGGTCTGGGTCACGCGCGGATTGCGCTGGAACTGCTGAGCGGGGCCGCCGGGGGCGGCCTTCATCAGGACGAAGCTGATGATGATGATGCCGAACAGGAGCGGGATGAGACCGAGCGCGCGCCTGATGATGAACTTGCTCATCGCGAACCTCGTGGAGGCCCTGACCGCGTCCCTAGGCCGCCCATAGTAATCGCCGCGGGTCGGGTTGACCCCGACCCGCGGCAGTTTGTCACTTCGCGCGGCGCAACGAACGCACGCGCGCTCTGGAGATGTGCCTGGTTATTGCGTGACGAACCAGTCCTCGGCGTTCCAGAAGTCGGAAACCGCGGCAGGGTTCTTGAAGAAGTTCTGGAGCCGGGTCGAGACACCTCGCACCGACTGCCGATAGTAGAGGCCGATGTCGGCAATCTTCTCGACGTCGACCTTCTGCGCCGTGTAGGCGGCGGCGATCTGATCGGCTGTCTTGATCGAGTTCTTCATCGTGTCGCAGGCCGCGTCCATGTCGGCGTCCTTGAAGCGGGTCGTGTTCGACCCGTTATGGTCGCCGACGTCGGGGATCTGCGACGAGTGGTAGCTGAAGTAGTAGTCACCGAACAGGTCGAAGGTGAACTGCGACGTGTAGAGCGCGATGTCGTAGTTGCCGCCGGTGATGGAGCACTCGGCGTCCTTGCCTTCGTCCCAGCTGGCGAACATGACACCAACCGCGTCGACGTACTTGAGGGTGACCTTGATGCCGATCGCCTTGAGGTACTCGGCGACCTTCTCGAGGGTCAGCTGGCGGACCGGGCGACCGGCCGTGGTGCATGCCTCGAGAACGGCTTCCTTGCCGCCCTTGTCGACGGTTCCGTCGCCGTTGCTGTCCGTCCAGCCGGCTGTGGCGAGATCCTTCTTGGCCTGGTCGACACTGAAGTCGGGGCACTTGAGGCTCTCGTCGCGGAAGTACATACCGGGAGGAGCAGGCTGGCAGCCAAGCTTGTCGGGTACCGGGCTACCTGGGAACAGGGTCTGGAACAGGCCTTTCTTGTCGATCGCCTCGACGATGGCCTTTCGGCCGTTGAGGTCGGTCAGCAGTGACTGGCCCGAGCCGTGGCCCGTTTGCGTACGAGGCGTGCCCTGCATCAGGTCGAGGTGCTCGTACTCCCACGCCGGGGCGATCGTCGCCTTGCCGATCGCCGGGTCGACGCCCTTGATCGAGTCGTAGTCGGCCTGGACCATGTTCGAGGCGACGTCGAGGTCGCCGGCCAGGAAGGCCGACTTCATGCCGTCGACGGTCTTGTAGTAGTTCCACTTGATCGAATCGAGGTAGGCGCCCTGCTGGAACGCGCCGCCCTTGTACTTGTCGTTCTTGACAAGGGTGATGCCCGTGGGCGCTGCGGTCTGGAACTTGAACGGGCCGGATGTCGGCAGGTTGGCGATGGCCGCGCTCATGGGCATCGACTTCTTGCTAGCGTCCTTGACCGGGATCGTGCTGAAGTAGTGCTTCGGCAGGAGGAAGGTCGAGAACAGGCCGTAGAAGCCGGCGTACGGGCGGCAGAACTTGACCGTCGCGTGAGTCGGGTCCTTGACGTCGAA
>WNGJ01003400.1_pt1 | contig 16376 bp, 22 predicted proteins | sample 5400611 | NCBI WGS metagenome assembly WNGJ01 (sample SAMN13153375, study PRJNA577476) | soil metagenome | isolation source: 40 cm soil or saprolite under Garry oak tree replicate 1 | place: USA:California | collected 2016-06-15 | reverse complement strand
GCGGGGCGGCGTCGCGCTTGCCGCCGACCATCTCCTGCACCCAGGCCGCGGCCCCTTTGCGCTTCTTGAACCACTGCAGCTGGTGGCGCCGGATCTGCTGTGCCGCCTCCGCCGTCCCGAGGGGGAGCACCCGGTGCGACCACCGAAAGGCGAAGGGCAGCGCGTTCAGGACGTCCCCCTGCCCCGCGTGGGACGCGTACGGGTAGCCCTGCACCGCCACGGCGCGGATCGCCATCCGCCCGACCCGGGGCTCGAACCCGCCGACCACCTCCTGGTCCGCGAGCACCACGTTGAGGTACGAACCGCGCGGCGGTGTCCGCACCGGGTGCGCGAGGCCGGTGAGGCATTCGTGCAGGTGCGTGAGCAACGCGTCGGCATCGAGCCGCGCGAGCTGGAGCCGCCCCGCGAGGCGTTGCTCCAGCACCTGGCGTTGCGTACCGAACGCCTCGAGCACCCGCCCCCATTCGACGCGCGCGCCCTCGGCGCCCTGGACGAAGAACGCCGCTGCCCGAGAGAAGACGTCGGGTGGGGGCCGGTGAGTCGCCACGAGGAAATACGCCGTCTCGAACTGGCGGCTCGCCTGGGCGGCATACGCGGCGCACCTCTCGTCATCAATCAGCTGGGTCAGGGGATCAGGGAAGCGAGACGGGGTGTACGCCACGGCCGGACGCCGAATCGCATCCACGTGGAACATCCAATCGTCCGTAAACGGGAGGAGCGCGTCGTTCACGTGCCGCGACAAGGCGTCCAGTTCCTCGGGCGTCGCCGCGGCGAGGTCGGGCCCGTGGTAGCGCCAGCCGGCGAGGAGCGAGCCATCCTTCTGGAGCACGACGCCGTCGTCCACCAGGAAGGCCCAGTTGACGAGGTCCGCGAGGCCAGCGGGCGCGACGCGGTGCTCCCGCACGTGCGCCAGCCCGCGCACGCCCGCGACGCCGCCCAAGGTTCCGAGGGCGAGGGAGACGAGATCCATCTCAAGCTCCTCGCGGAATCGAGGGGTGAACCGGCGGCGGCGCGGCGTGCACACTGGCGTGCGCAGGATAGAAGTCCCGGGCACTGAGGCTCCGGACGTAGAGACCGATCATCTGTGGATCCTGCTTCGCCACCCACACCATGACGGCGTGGACGACCGTCAGGTAGAAGACCGCGAGCACAACGGTGGCGACATGGAGGCCGACGCCGAAGACGAGGGCGAACGCCGTCGCCACCTCGAGCACCACCACCGCGGGCTCCGCCCCGGCGAAGAGCACCGGACGGTAGAGCGCCGGGTGGATGGGGTGCGCCTCGAGCGAGGGCGCGCCATCTGAGATCCCGGTGCCCATGGGTCCCGACGCGAGACTCAAACGGTCGCCCCGACGAACGCGAGGGCGCTGACGATGTTCGCCGCACCGATCATGATCGCGAGGCCGACGACCGCTTGGGCGAAGCGCCGCGCCCCCTCTTCATGGCGCGTGAACGCCCACAACGCCCCGCCCACGACGAAGGCGAGCGCCCCGATGATGCGCGCGGTGGGGCCGCTCAGGTTGTTGAGCAGACTCTCCAACGGCCCCGTCCACGGCATAGGGGCACCACCCCCCGCCGACGCGGCGACCGCGACGTGCGGAAGGAGCACGAAGGCGAGAGCGAGCGCCGCGCCGACCACGAGGTACCGGGAGAGGGTGCGGAGGGTGGTGTCCGTCATTGGGAGTCTCCTGATGAGGTAACGGCGGTCGGGGCCGGCCGATGCAAGAGGAACTGCCCGTCCCGATCAAGGCCTTCGACCCGAACGAGATCGGTGAGCCGGCGCCGGGCGTGCGAGCCCTCGATCACAGCGATCCAATGGATCGCCTCGGCCACGAGGTGGCGTTGCGGCGGGACGTTCGCGCGCTGGGCGAGCCGGTCGAGCCGGAGCAGCGCGCCCTCGGGCGACGAGGCATGCACCGTGGCGACGCCTCCCGGGTGTCCCGTCGCCCAGGCGTCGAGCAGATCCAGCGCTTCGCTCCCCCGCACCTCCCCAACGACGATCCGGGTCGGGCTCGTACGGAGCGCGCTCTTCACCAATTGGGCAAGCGTCATGGTCGGCGAGGTCCGGAGCGCCAGGTGATCGGGGGCGACGCACTGGAGCTCGACCGTGTCTTCGAGGATCACGAGGCGCTCGGTGGGAAAGAGTTCCGTGATCTCCTTCAGGAGCGCATTGGCGAGGGTTGTCTTGCCCGTGTTCGTGCCACCCGCGATCAGAATGTTCTGGTGCTCGCGCACGGCGCGTCGAAACTCGACGCGCTGCGCTCCCGAGATGACGCCCGCCGCGACGTAGTCGTCGAGCGAATACACGACGGCGGGCGGCTTGCGGATGGTGAAGGCCGGGGCCCGGGTGACGGGCGGGACGAACCCTTGCAGGCGGCTCCCCCGGAACCCCACGGCGGGGAGTTCGGCCTCGAGCCCCGGGTGATCGGCCCCGAGCGTCACGCCAAGGCTCGTCGCCACGGCGTTCAGGAACATCTCGACCCGGGTCGGCGCGACGGCGACGCCGCTCTCGATCCGGCCGCGGGATCGGGTGTCGAACCGCACCACCCCGTCCTGTGGGTTGACATAGATCTCCGTCACGTCGTCGTCCGCGAACGCCCGCACGATGACCGGCCCGAGATAGCGGACCATCATCTCGCCGTAGCGTGCTCCGGTCTCCTGTCCCGCAGCTCCTGCCCGCATCCACGCCTCCAGCCCGGAAGTCACGGTCGAGCGTTTTCGCGCTCGGCGTCACGAGGGACGGATTGGACGTGCCGTGATCTGCCCCTCTACTTGTAAGTAGTCCCGAATCACCCCCAGCGTGTCACTCGGAGGGTCAACGACGTGCCGCGGCCCCACGCACCGGTCAGCGGCGGGAGGCGAGGGCCGCGCGGAGCCGGGCGCGGGCCCGCTTCCGCCATGTCCGGACCGTCGCCGGGTGGACGTGTTGGCGGGCGGCCGGCGTCGAAGGGTTCACGGGTCGGAGGGGCTCGAGTAGGAGGTCCTGACGATCGGGGGGAAGGGTCGCCAGGCTCGCCCGGAGGACACGCGCCAGCTCGTGGTAGTCGGCGTCGCGATCCGCTCCGGCTGGCGACTCGACCGCTAGGGCGAGGTCAAGGGAACCGAACCGCCGCTGGGCGAGCGCGAGGCGCCGACGCGCCTTTCCCAGGCGGTTGTGCGCCACGGCGATCACGTACGAGAGCGCGCGGTCCGCGTCGATCCTCGGAAGCGCCCGCATGATCGACAGGAGCGCAAGCTGGGCCGCGTCCTCGGCGTCGTCCCGCCCGAGGATCGGCGCGAGGTACGCGATGAACGATCGCCGAACCTTCACCAGCAGTGCGTCCAGCGCGCCCGGTCTCCCACCCTGCGCATCGCGCACGAGGTGGACGAGCGCTTCCTCATCAGGCCAGACGTCCCGGGGGGATCGCATACCACGCCGCCTGCTGAGAGGCTAGCGGCGGAGGATCAATACACATTCAACACAGCCTGCCCCATGCGCTTCTGGTTGCGTCTCGACCAGGAACGCGTGTCAACCCGCTGTCAAAGCCGCTCCCCACCGTCGGTTGACGTTCGCGAGGTGCCGTCAGAGCAGGCGGTAATCAGCCGTGGCGCGCTCGCAGTGCCGGCGGCGCGCCGCTCGGTGGATTACCCGTGCTTGGCAGGGCTCATCGACGCGATGGAGGTCAGTGTGTGAGCATCAGCGCCGCAGAGGCGAATCGATCACTCCGCTGATCCAGAGCCGAGCCGTGCGGGTTTGTTTGGAGGACACCATGTCCGTAAGTGGTTGCCCGCCAAGCATCGGCGCCTGCAGGCTCGGGGGGCAATGCCCGGATTGGTCCGGAGAAACGCTTGCAAAACGCTTGCAAAGGGTATTTCTCAAGGCATTGCGGGAGAGTTATGCCGGCTGGCGTCGCTGCAAGCGTTTCGCAAGCGTTTACAAGAACGCACTCGCAGAACGGTGCGGAGGGGGCTAGACTCATCCGTCCAATTCGGAGTAGGCCGGGGCGTATGGACATGGCGGCAGATTCAGACCTAGCGCGCTGAGAGAGGCAGTCAGCTCGCGACAAGCGTCCGGTCAAATGCACGAACCCCCGTCTGCTCCCCTCGGAGACTGTGATCCCGTCGCGGACGCCCAACTCATCCCGGGAAGCGGACTCCGCTTCACCGAGGCTCGGGATCGATGACATAGTCGCAAGCCTGCAGCAGATCAGGTCACAGATGCTCGGGGGCGCGTAGCGATGCACTGGGCCGATGAATTCGTACATGACAGCCACAATGCCCTTCACAGCATCTCTACAGAGCCGGTTAAGAAAGAGGCGTGTTGGGGACTCGCGCTCTCTGGCGGCGGCTTCCGCGCAATGTTATTCCATCTCGGTGTTGTTCGTTACCTGCACGACAAGAAACTGCTGCAGAACGTGAAGTACGTGTGCTGTGTGTCGGGGGGCAGTATACTGGGTGCCCACCTGGTGCTTAACTGGGACACGTACCTTACCAACGAACCGTGGGATGCTACAGGTTCGCCGCGACAACTAGTCGATTTCGCCGAATACGACGTAAGCCCACGAATCTTCCGACGCGCGGTCAGCATTCTCCGAGTCATACCAGGCCTGTGGAGTGGCTGGTCTCCCACAAGGTTGTTGAGACGATACTACCGGCGGCTCTATCAGAAACGCAAGCTAAGGGAGCTGGCACCGACGGCCTCAGGACTATTGGCATCGCGTCCCGAGCTCCACATTCTGACGACGGATCTGGAGCGCGAGAAACTCTGCTCATTTTCTCACGGCGGCTTCTGTTGTGACATACTTGAACCCGTCCCCCAGTGGGCCAAAATCGCGGACCAGGAGATCGCCCTCGCAGTGGCCGCGTCTTCGGCTTTCCCCATCGCTTTTGGACCTATTACGCTGACACCGCGGCGAGTTGGCAAGCAAACTAAGGAGTTCTTCGGTCGGGATCGAATCGTACTGAGCGATGGCGGCGTGTACGACAATCTGGCCCTTCTTCCGTTCGAAACGCATGAGCGACAATGGAAATGCGAGGTAGTATTGGTGAGTGATGCCAGCCGAGTGCCCGACTGGAGCGATCTCAGCGGTCGTCGGCCTTTTCGGAACTATATGGCCGGGTTGAAGAGGGCGTACGAGATCACGTCGGATCAGCTCTACCGGGGCTACGAGAGAATGCATTCTGCGCCTCGATTTGTTCACATCCCGATCCACACGCCTCGTGAAGGGGTCCAATACGAAGATGGAACTCTTCCGATTGAGGATCGGGAGCGCCTGAAAGACGTTCGGACGGACCTGGACGCATTGCCCGGCCGCGTGATCAAAGCACTTGTGCTACATGGCCAGGCTGCGGCAAAGGAGACTCTCACGCAGCGTCAGGTAGTATAGGACGCCCGTGGGTCCTCCCAGAGGGTTCATGTGGGTACCCGTAACGCGCAGCGGGGCGAAGGACGCGCCAGCTGTCTCATCTGCTGACTACGCTGGTGTCACCCGCCGGCGGGGTTGGCGAATCTTTTTTTCGTCGGACGCGCCGATTCTGTGGCAGTTCTTTCTCCTCGTCGCCGTGGCTTTCGCTGGATACCTCTTCTGGTCGCGCACACGACCACGGCCCCCGGAGCACTTGCGTATCGCCAGCGCATCCACGTGGGATATTGGTCCGCAGGAAAAGTGGTTGGTACCAATTCGCTCTCGGTTCCTAGAGGAAGGCTCCAATGAGACGAGGGCGGTCGATCACAATGTCCTACGGGTTGAGACGGAGCCCCTCCAGAGGAGATCGCCGCCGTTTCTACTGAAGATCCATGTCCAAGCGGGATACGAACTGAGGGCTCAACCATTCCGGGTGTCTCTTTCCGCAGGCAGGCGGACCTACGAACCTCTCGAATTCGAGATCCAGGGCGAGCCCCCTGTGCTTGCCGTTCACGCTCCAGAGTCTAAGAAGGGAGATCTCATCCTCGTGGTCGGGTTGCTGATAGGAAAGACAGCAAAGCTTCCGCACGAGTTCGGTCATATTCTTAGATCGGAGGTGGTACCTTGGCTGTCAGACACTTCGCGCGCCAGGCGGTTGTCCTATTAACACCGGTCTTCTTTAGCGGACGCCACGACAGCGGGGTCAACCCGCAGCAGAAGATACAGATTGATGGTTGGGTGTATGACGCCGGTGGGTCGCCGCTTCCGGGAGTGAACGTGGCGGCCTTCCAAGAAGGTGTGCCGAGTAGCAGGCCTGCTGACACTGGGCCAGATGGCCGCTATGAACTCAGCCTCGACTCCGGGCGAACAGTGTCGAAAATCGAGTACACGCGGAGCGACCGCGACCTAGAGGTTGTGGCTCATCTATCGGGGAGTAGGGACCACCGAATCTCAAAGATCCTGTACAGGCCTGGGGAACCACGCTCTGTCGTGGCAACCGAGGAGACGCTAGACTCCTATGAACACGCTCTTCTCTTCGCACTCGCCGCTCCGTTTAGAGCGAGACCTGCTATCCTAGCCGAATTTCAAGCCAGGGAGTACGCGCCGAAGCTAGCTCGGCTGCCACTGCCCACAGGAATCGAGGAGAGTGCACGACAGTTCCTGCGACGGCGGCACGAGCAACTGATCGGCGACTACAGTGCGATACTAAGTTCACTTCGTTAGGACCTGTATCAGGGGCGTGTGTTTGCCCGGGGCCGCGAGGGGCCCGACCTTGACTCAGACAGGCAAAACAACAGAGCCCTGCCGACAAACTCGAGGGCTCGCCATCCCCTAGTGTTTCGTGTCCCTCGGCGGGAACGGGTCGTTTGTCCCAAAGTCGAATGCAACCTATCGCGGTCCACACCTATGGCCCGGCTGCGTGCGTTCGGTCTACACGGCTCGCTACAAGGACTTTCTCAAACGGCTACGGAAGGCCCGCCTCGCAGCGGGCCTCACGCAGGCCCAAGTTGCCGTTGCGATGGGCAAGCCTCAGTCTTTCATCTCGAAGTGTGAGACAGGGGAGCGACGGCTAGACGTAGTCGAAGTGCAGGAGTTCGCCAAGCTCTACAAGCGACCTTTGTCCTACTTTCTGCCGAGGAGAAGTGCCGGATAAACTGGTGGAAATCCGCGAGGCAGCCTCTTGCGCCTCCAGGCACAGCGCCCGCAGCTTAACCGCGGTCCGTTAATGGGCCACGCCGACTTCGCCGTGGACGCCTGACGCCACACCAAACGCCAGGAGAGTGATGTTGTGCCTCGCCTGTGTTGAGACTCTCCCGATCTGGGGTCAGGAGAGCCCCGAGTCATGGCGCAACGCAGGCGGGATGGCGGAAGCGCTTCAGCGCGCGGACGGCGGGATTTTGAACCCGCGACCCCCTGAACCCCATACGTGGTCAGGAACCTTAACCTAAACGACAACTTGTCCGTTTTTCAATGGCTTCCGAGCGTCGGCGCCGGGTGCCGTTGATCGAAATGTCGGGGTTTGCCGGGAGAACCGGCACCCAAAGCAGCACCACTCGTCCTCGCAAAGATTCGGGGATTTAGGATCCCCCTGACGGACCAAGGCACGGACTCTAACGACCCTTGCGCGCCTTCTTTGCAATTGGCCGCTGAGTTGAGGGAGGGCTCGGCGGCGACCACAGACCATCCTTCTCCATTCGTTTCTCTATCACCAACTCCGAGACTTCGAACTGGTCGGCGAGCCAGCGTGCAACGTGCGACTTGCCGGCTTCGCTCTTCAGGGTCTCATCTGACAGACCTGCTTCCTCAGCAGCGCGAACAGCCGCCCGATACTGGTCTGCCAGTCCCGCGGTCGGTACGAGGACGAGACCTGCAAAGCTGTTAGCCTGGAACTCGAACCACGCATAGTCGTCCTCGCTGATAGAAGCCTGAACTGCCCGCCAGTCGCGGACGGATCTGATTCGGGTCCCTGCGTAGAGGGGCCGGTGGAGTTCGTGATGAGCCAACTCGTGAGCCAGACTGAAGCGGATCCTGCGGTACCTGTGCTTCAAGACGAACGCATCAACGTAGATCTGCTTGAGATCGCTCGTTAGGAAGGCATCAACCTCAAGATCGTCCAGAATCCCTTCCATGGGGACAACCTCGATATCGAAATCGAATTCGACGATCTCTTCGATCGGGACAGGAAGCGTGCGCTCCTCGTGGAACTCTTCCAGGAACTCCTCTGCAAGCCGCCGCAGATCATCATACGAGAGGACTGCGGGCCGGAAGGTCACAGATCACGCCTTGCGAATCGAGTCGATGAGCTTCTCCAGCTGTTCTCCGTTAAGTGGCTTGCTTCGCAGAGTTCGAAACAGGATCGGCAGTTTCGCCGCCACCTCCTCGTCCGACAACAGATCTTGAGGGACGCGGCCTTTTGCTGCCGCGGCTACATCCATCAGACGTTCGTGGTCGGGTGTTCCCTTCTTGAACTCGAGAGCGGACGCAATTCTATCGAGGACGTCTGGGTCTTCCGGTGGCGCCATCCGACCTCGTTCAAGCCGACTGGCGTTACCAGGGTCCATCCCTGCCTTTTCCGCAAAGGCTCGAAGACTGAGACGAAGCGCTGCCCTTCTCATCCTAATAAGGTCGCCGAAGTCATTGTTAGGCATAGTGTTTCCATCCCTTCTCCTCCGAGGGGTTGACAGTGTTGTATGTGGAGTACAACATTGTGTTGTACGAATTATACAACACGTTCCAGTTTCTGCAACCCCCGAGGGGAGAGGTCCATGGCCGATACCTTCAAGCTCATCGTCAACAAGAAGCCCAAAGACTGGCCCGAGCAGTTCATCACCGGAAGCCAGATCAAGACGCTGGCTGAGAGTCCCGCCGACTGGGTGGTCAACCAAACCGTGCCGGGCCCGGGTGAGGATCCCGAAATCGCCGATGGCCAGCGGGTCGACCTAGAGGAGAAGGCGCCGCCCCCGGGCGTAAAAAAGTTCACAACCCGTAAGCCGACTACGGCGCCCGGGCGGTGAGTTTCCTGCCGGAGGACGACCAGGACTATCTCCAGGCGAAGGGGTTCGCGTTCGAGGAGCGCTCCGAACGCCCACCTGAGGGCAGCGGAGAGAGGCGGGGGATTCTCTTCCCCGCCTTCACGTTCGCGGGCAATCTAAACACGAGCATCGATGGCCGACTGCAGCCCTGCTCGAGCTGCGACCTGTTGGTCCTGATTCCTTCGGGTTACGCGACGACGAAACTGGACAGCTTTTACACGAGCCCACGCCTAAAGCGCGCTGATGGTGCTGACCCCGATCGCGCGACGGGCGAAGCTGACCTATTTAGCAGGAAGTGGCAGTTTTGGTCCCGTCACCTCGAGGATCACGAGTGGCGGGCAGGCCAGGATGGACTAGAAACGTTTCTCAATTACATCCGCGCGGAGCTGAAAAAGGCGTGACCCGATACACCTTCACGATCCTGGAAGAGCTTCGGGCGGCCGTCCAGCGGAGCGTGCTCCGCGACGAGCATGAATACGGCGCGATTCTCCTGTGCGGGCGGTCCAGACATATCGACCCCTGGACCGGAGAGATGGAAGAGAGGTTCTTGGCTCGACAGCTCTTGGAAGTGGAAGAGGCCGCATTCTTGGAGCGCACGCCCCTCAGGATGGTTTGGTCAACGACGCCATTCTACAAGGCTTTGAAGCGTGCTGAGCCGAAGGACTTCGCCGTGGCCGTTGTGCATTCTCACCCCAAAGGCCCCCTCGCCTTTTCTCCGGCGGATGACATCGCCGAGCATGAGCTCTTCCAAATCGCGGTGAGTCGGCTCGAGAGCGACCGTCCACACCTGTCCATCGTCATGGATGGGGAAGGCCGTCTAGCAGCGCGAGCGCACGAGAATGGTCTCAAGCCCCAACATGTGGACCTGATACGTGTGATCGGGGAGAGGTGGCGATTCTCCTATCCCGGCCAGGGAGAACAGCGCATCGGTGCGGAGTTTGACCGGCAGGTGCGGGCGTTCGGTGCTGAGTCGACCGCGGACCTGAGTTATCTGAGGATAGGCGTCGTTGGCTGCGGCGGAACAGGTTCCGCAGTGGCCAGTCTCTTGGCGAGGATCGGAGTTCGTCGCATCGTGCTCGTCGACCCGGATCGGGTAGACGAGACGAACCTAAACCGGCTCCACTTCTCGAATCGCGTCGATGCAAACCTTAGCCACCTCAAGGTCGACGTCGTTGGCGAAGGCGTTGCAAGGATCGGCTTGCCCATTTCCGTGGTCCGGCTGCGCCATCATGTGGATGACGAGTCTTGCCGCGATGCCTTACGGTCATGCGACATTCTTTTTGGATGCACGGATGACCATCTCGGCCGCAACCTATTGAATCGCGTCGCTCACTTTTACTTGATCCCGGTCGTGGATCTCGGAGTCCTGATCGAGCCGACCGCAAAAGGTGGGTACGACGCGTTTGACGGCAGGGTTACCGTTGTCCAACCAGGGTATCCCTGTCAAGTGTGCCGGGGCCTAATCCAGTCGGAGGTCATGCTGGCAGAGGGCCTTCGTCGGAACGATCCGGCTCTCTATCGAGAACGCCGTCGAGCCGGCTATGTCCCGGGCGCCCCCGATCCAAGCCCGGTAGTAGTCACATTCACGACGGAGCTTGCGGCCGTCGCTGTCAACGAAGTCTTCCAGAGACTCAATGGCTTCCGCGGTGCGGATGGTGCCTGTGCGGAGCGGGTTCGACGATTCGACGAAGTGAAGGACTCAGATAGAGTCCCTGGTGGAATTCGCCGGCCGGGATGCAAAGTGTGCCGTGACCGCAGATACGACGGACGAGGCGACATGGAGCCCTTTCTGGATCAGGCTTGATGCACCTCCCTCTATCATGGTTGGAATGGATTGCCAAACGACAGGTCTGGACGCGGCCTGACTTACTGACGGTGGACGTGGCAGAGGCTCCGGACGAAGGCGAGGCTTTCGTCGGATTGCTGCTTCGGGAAGTGAGGGATGGCTACCCAAAGTGGGCACACTTTCGCTGCCCCCGATGTCGGGAGCACATCCGCGTTCCGCTGGCAGGCGCGAGAGCCTGGAAACTCAAGATTGATTGGCTCCGTCGACCGAGCCTGTACCCTTCGATCTGGCAGACAGGCAGCTGTGGGGCGCATTTCTTCGTGCGAAGGGGCCGGATAAAGTGGTGTCGCAGCTGACTGCGCCGGCGGGCTCGCCCGCGGTAAGGAAAGGATCTCTTGCTCATTCGCCATGAAAGGGTGAAATGACGCCTGACCAGTACGTCGAATGGGTGCTCGCTAAGTACCAAGTTCCCCGTGGGCCGACGTCGCCTGCGGAGCAGTTGGGGGGTAGTGTGGCCGGGCCGCTTCGGGCCTGGGCTGGTCAGCAACTGAACGCGCTTGAGTACTCCGGCTCATACGCCAAGGAGACCGGCGTGCGCGGGATCTCGGACGTTGACATCTTCATCTCACTCAAGGCCGACACGACGAACACGTTGAAGGAGATCTTCAACAGTCTGTTCTCGCTCGTGCAGAAGCAGGGCTGGTCTCCGCGCCAGCAAAACGTGTCCGTTGGGGTGACGGTAAGCGGAACGCGTGGCGATCTCGTGCCCGGTAAGGTCCAGGCAGGCTACGCGAACTACCACAGTCTCTATCTCCGGAAGAAAGACTCCTGGACCCAGACCAACGTCGCGCTGCACGTGGATACCGTGCGCAGTTCGGGCCGCCTGCGAGAGATTCGGGCGATCAAGATCTGGCGGCTGCTCCAAAACCTCGACTTTCCATCTCTGTATCTCGAGCTCTTTACGATTCAGGCACTGTCCGGACGCTCTCAATCGAACCTTGCCGAGAACGTCCTTCACGCGTTGAGAACGATTGGAACTTCCCTTGCGTCGACCCGAATCGAGGACCCGGCGAACACGAACAATGTCCTCTCGGACGACTTGACGAAGCAGGAGAAGGAGCGGATCGCGAGCCTTGCGGCCCAATCGGCACGGCAGCAGTACTGGGACAAGATCATCTGGTGACGAACCCCATGCCCGATCGACTGAGCGAAATCCTGGATGGTCTCCAAGCGAGGCTGGAGGGTGAGTTACGCGGCAACCGGGCCGCCGTGACGCACCCTGGCGCCCGCGGCGAGGCCTCCGAGGAAGATTGGCTACGTGTCCTGAATGACCACCTGCCGCGGCGTTATCAGGCCGACCGCGCGTTCGTAATCGACTCGCAAGGCGCGTGCAGCGACCAGATCGACATCGTCATCTACGACCGCCAGTATTCGCCGTTCCTCTACAACCAGGCGAATCAACGCTACATCCCGGCTGAGAGCGTCTACGGGGTGTTCGAGGTCAAGCAGGACCTGAGCCGCGATCACGTGCTCTATGCTGGCGACAAGGCTGCTTCGGTGCGGCGCCTATATCGCACCTCGGCGCCAGTTCCACATCTTGAGGGGGTCGCGAGGCCGCGCCCGCTGCCGCGCATCGTCGCGGGCATCGTCACCTACCAGAGTTCGTGGGCTCCCCCCTTCGGGGACTCGTTCCGCGACACCCTGGCTGAACTTCCATCGGACAGTCAACTGGATGTTGGATGTGCTTTGCTCCACGGAGCGTTCGAGGCACGTTATCGCGACGGGACCGGCGTCGAGCTTACCGTCGTCGAAGGGCGGCGCTCCCTGGTGCAGTTCCTGATGCGCTTGCTGAAGCAGCTCCAGGCCTTGGCCACCGCACCCGCGATCGACTACGAGGCGTACTTAGCCAGGTTCCAGCGGAGCAGCGACGGATCATGACAAAGGGGCAACCAGGCGAATGAAGCTTTCGCTTCAACAGCTCGAAGCTCACCTCTGGGGCGCCGCGAACATCTTGCGGGGCAAGACCGCCGGCCAGGATTACAAGAACTACATCCTGTCGCTGATGTTCTACAAGCGTCTTTGCGACCAGTGGGAGTGCGATGCCGACGACGCTATCGCCGAGCTAGAGCGGAAGCAGGGCCGCGCTTTCAGCGAAAAGGAGAAGGCGGTCTTCCGCAAACGCGGCGAGCACCGCTTCCAGATCCCGGATGGCTCGCGCTGGGGCGACGTAAAGGCCGCCTCGACGAACCTCGGCGGAGTGCTAACCAAGGCGATGCGTGCAGTGGCGAACGCCAACGAGGAGCTGCGCGGCGTCTTCACGGTGGACTGGAACCAGCCCGCACCCGACGGCTCAGGCAAACCACTCATTCCCAATGAAGTCGTCCACGCGCTCATCCAACATTTCGACGAGCACGATCTCTCGAACAAGAGTGTCCCTCCGGACGTACTGGGGCGCGCCTACGAGTACTTGATCAAGCAGTTCGCCGATGACGCCGGTGCCAAGGCGGGCGAGTTCTTCACGCCGCCGGAAGTCGTGGACACGCTGGTGCGCATTCTCGAACCGCGTCCGGGCGACATGGTCTCACCTGCACCGCGTGGTTAATAGAGCCTCGCATGTCATTCGTGAGCGACGCATTCGCCATTTTCCTCCAGAAGATTTCGCCTCCGGACACACAGATCGCGTCGGCCCAGCGTAGTAACAACGCGCTCAGGAGCTACCTGGAAAGGGACGACTATTTCGGGCCGCAGTTGGTCGACGCCTTTCTGAACGGGTCATACGCTCGTCACACGACCGTGCAGCCGATCAAGGACGTCGACATTATCGTGGTCGTTGGCGAAGACTGGATGGAGGCCGACCCCGGGAGAGCGATGGAGTCGCTTAGGAGCAAGCTCGCACAGCGGTATGACAACCACCGAACAAGGCGACAGAGACGCGCCGTCAAGGTCACTCTGTCTGATATAACGCTAGACGTCGTTCTCGCCGTCGCACCCCATGGAATGGAGCGTCCACTGAAGATCCCGGACCGAGAAGCGCACCGGTGGATAGAAACACACCCCAAGCGTCAGCTCGAGCTCGTCAAAGCACTCGGCGCGCAGACGGACGGCAACTACTCCCGGCTGGTTCGGTTAGCAAAGGCGTGGGCCAGGGCTCGAGTAGCTGCACCAGATCGACCGAGTTCATTCGTGCTCGAATGCGCCGTGTACCACATCATTTCAGCCGGCCCGAGCCGGTTTTCGGGGCAGCTGGATGAGGCATTCGGCGCGCTGCTCGAAGATCTCTACGCCTGGGATTCTGGCCGTCGAGGCAACTTGCTGCCTTGGGGCCAGCCCACCGTCGCCGATCCTGCCCTACCGAACGTAAATGTTGCGGGCCGCTGGGACAGTTCGGGAGCGGATCGGTTCAGGGACAAGGTGAAAGTCGCCCTTCGGCACCTGGACGACGTGCAGCTCAGCCGACGGGACGACACCGAAGTACGACACTGGGGGGAGTTGTTTGGATCACCGTTCCCGGCGCCATCCACTGTCGCCCGCCGCATGTAGACCCGCTGGCTCCTGAGATATACGTCAGCCCCTAGCTACCTCAGTCTTACCGCTCCGACTTCTCGAGGACCTTCTCGACGAGCGGCTACATCGGGCTACCCCAGGAGAGAGGCGAGGCTGCTCCGGTAGGAGGCCGGTGCCGAAGGTATTCGGCGCCCTGTTGTGGCCCGCGCCGGCCGCTTAGGGCCCAGCGCTGGACGTCAGGACCGTGTGCGTTTCTTCTCCGCAACGTGCTCGAGGATCTCCCCCACGCCGCAGTCCAAAACCTCGCAAAGCGCGTCGAGGGTCGCAAACTCGACCCGCTCTGTCTTCCCGTGGTACAGCGCGTTGATGGTTGAGTAGCCGAGGCCGCTCCGCGCTTGGAGCTCGGTCTGCGCCATTCCGCGCTTCTCCAGCAGTTCCCGTAATCGCACCCGGATAGCCATGGCCTGCCCTGTCATGGGGTGAGCATGAACATATATCGCGCTTGCCTTATATCGCCAGCCCTTGACAATAACATATCGCTGGTGATATATTGTTAGCGAGATATACGCACCGGGTCGATTGCAGGGGGACGGGAGGTCTGGCAGGTCATGTATCGCCCACACCGGAGACATTCCGAGGCCCTACGGCCCGCCTGGGTCCGCTTGATCAAGGAAGTGGACCCGTCGCAACCGGAGCCTGTCCAGGTGCGAGGCCCGCAAGACGCGGTCAACCTCTTGCGCGAGCGCGCGGCTCGAGAGCTCATAGAAGTGTTCTACGTGATCGCGCTCAACTCGCAGTCCCGCGTGATCGCCATCCAGGAAGTCACGCGCGGGATCCTCAATTCCTCCCTGGTGCATCCCCGGGAAGTGTTCCGGCTCGCCATCGCCTTTGGCGCGGCGGGCATCATCGTGGCCCACAACCACCCGAGCGGCGATCCCACTCCCAGCGCGGACGACCGCGCCATCACACGGCAACTGGTCGATGCCGGGCGTCTCTTGGACATCCCGGTGTATGACCATCTCGTCCTCGGCGGAGCGCGCTATCTGAGCTTCGCGGAAGCCGGCTTGCTCTGAGGCAGCCGGCGCTGGCCGGGCCAGCCTCGAGCGGTTCTCCACACGTTGCGCCAGATTTCCACACTGCACTGACTGAAGCGGTGCTGTTCGGCGTGCAAGCTAGTGGGCAGATATCGGTGCACGCGCTGGTGCGCGGCACCGAATCTGCCCAAGATCGCCCATTCGCGCCCTGGCGGGCGCTCAAGGGCCTGCCCTCCCCCACCAGCCGCCTGAGCCTCGCTCCCCCGGTGACACGCTCACCCCCCTGCCGGACTACTTGTAAGTAGAGGGGTCTGCACTCCACCGAACCGCACCTTCGGAGCCTCCATGCCCACCACCCGCCGGACCGCCACCAAGCTCCTCCGCCTGCACCCCGAAGAGCTCGCCCGCATCACTGAGCGCGCCGAGGCCTGCGGCTTGAAGCCCGCGCGCTTCATCCGCGAGACAGCGCTCGGGACCAAACCGAAGGCTCGCCACCATGCCGACACCGACCGGTTGCTCCGCTCGTTGGCCCGGATCGGCCGCCGCCTCGAGCAGGCCGCTCGGCTCACCCGGAGACGCCCCGGAGCCACTCTGGCGAAACAGGTCGCCGCCGCCCTCCAGGAGCAGCACGCCCTCGTCGAACACGTGATACGAGACGGACAAGAGCGTGCCGGCCGGGCGCCGCGGTGATTGCGACCTCATCGTCCGGCCGGCGCTTCGCCGCCCTCGCTCGCTACCTCGTGTTCGGCCCTTCCGGCGAGGAGACCGAACGCGTCGCTTGGACTGCGGGACGGAACCTCGGCACCGACGACCCCGAAGTCGCTGCCGCGCTCATGCAGGCGACGGCCAATGCCAACCTCCAGGTCGAGGCGCCCGTGTACCACCTGACGATCAACTTTGATCCCGCCGATCCGGTTACGCCAGAAGAAATGCAGGTCGTGGTGGACCGCGTCCTCGCTGACCTGGGCCTCGCCGAACACCAGGCGCTGATGGTCGCGCACCGGGACCGGACGCATCCCCACGTCCACGTCATGGTGAACCGCGTGCATCCTGAGACCGGCCTGGCCTGGGACCGCTGGCAAGACCAGCCGAAGATCCAGCGCACGCTGCGGATGCTTGAACGGGAGCTGGGGCT
>WNGJ01003397.1_pt1 | contig 16382 bp, 20 predicted proteins | sample 5400611 | NCBI WGS metagenome assembly WNGJ01 (sample SAMN13153375, study PRJNA577476) | soil metagenome | isolation source: 40 cm soil or saprolite under Garry oak tree replicate 1 | place: USA:California | collected 2016-06-15 | reverse complement strand
CAGGGCGACGACCCGGTCGAGCTCGGGGCGGGTGAGCGCGCGGGTGGAGATCTTCTCGGCGAAGACCCGGGTGACGCCCGCCGCGCGCAGCGAGTCGGTCTGGGTGTCGAACGACTGGCGGACGGTGGAGGCGCGGGCGTACCCGATCCGCACGTGCCCCGCCGGCACGGCTCCGGCTGTCGCGGGGCGGGGCAGCTCGGTCCAGGCCGAGCCGGGCTTGCGGACCGGCGGGACCGGGACGCTGAGTGCTTTCGCCAGAGCGGGCACGAGCCGGAACCGGGCGGTGTGGTACTGGGCCGCCACCTTCCCCCGGCCAGTCCGGCACGGCGACCCGGCCGGGACAGCGCAGGAGGACATCGGGCAGTCGTTCGCCTCAACGCTCATGAAGTCGTCGGCACTCACCCGAAGACCGTTTCATGTGGGTGTTTCATTCGTCCACCCGTATGCAACAACCCATGAAACGCGGTTTGCCCTGCTCGGCCTCGTGACACCGGGGTGTTTCATAGGTGCTCGTCTGTGAAACAGGCTCCCGGCTGAGCAAAAGACGGGGCTCTTCCGAGCCCTGCACCCAAGACGTATTCCGCGGCGCGGGGCCGACGCGGGTTGCCGCGGCTGCCTGGCGGTTTCAGATGGTGATGACGTTGATGATGAGGGAGGAGGTGGTGGCCAGGGCGCGGGCCTGGCTGTAGCGCCGGGTGTCTGCGGGCGGGCGGGCCTAGGCGGACAGGCCGAGGAACAGGTAGGTGATCACGGGGGCGGGCCAGTCGCCGGCGGACAGGCCGGGCAGGCCGTCGGAGTTGAGCTGCGTGTTCGCCGAGGGGCGCCACAAGAACACCGATGCGGCGGAGAGCACGCCGATCGCGGCGGCATCGGCCCTGGCGGCGCGCGGCAGCCGCCATAGCGCCGCGGCTAGGGCCGCCAGGCCGGTGACGGCGGCGGTCACGGCGATGTGGGCGTGGCTGAACACCGGGCCGGGGGATGCGGCGGCGAGCAGGTATGGCATGGTTCTCCGGGGACGTAGAGGATCTCCGCCTCAGGTCGGCGGGCGGCGGCTTCCAGGGCATAGTCACTACCAGGCGGCTTTGCCTGCGTAGCTTGGCATCAACATCCTGGCCACTGGTTGATCTGGGCTCCAGGGATAAGTCAGGATCCCCGGATCCGGTGCACCTCACCGAGATGAGCCACCGTGCTCGGTGGAGACTTACCCTGCTGGCGGGTGTTGCCGTGCGGCGGCGATCCGTACCGCCTCAGGCAGCGTTCCTCCCGCCACGTCAGCGAGTGTTACTGATTCGAGGACGGCGGATAGGGTTGCGCGGACGGCTAGCCAGACATCCCGCAGCGGCTCTGCGGCGCCTGGGTAGCGGCACTCGTCCAGCGAGGGTCTGGACAGGTCGCGTTCGAGTGCGCCGATGACTTCCGCGAAGGTGATGCGCGCGGCAGGGCGGGCGAGCTCGTAGCCCGCGCTCGGCCCCCCTCGGTGGCTTCGCACCAGTCCCAGGCGCCTGAGTTCGGTGAGGACGTTCGCCACGTAGCTCCGCGGGATCGCCTGGGCGTGGGCGATGTACTGTGCGGTGAGGGGCCCGTCGCGTGATGCTGCTAGCTCGGTGAGCGCCCTGATGGCGTAGTTCGTCCGTGCTGAGAGGCGAAAGGGGGGGAAATCGAAGACGGCGGCCGGTGACGCGGGGCTGGCAGGATTTGTCACCGTCACGGCCGCGCACCGGCCCGGCCAGGATGGCTGATCGGACCCGCCGTCCAGCCGGAGGGCTCTTGGCGCCTGACCCTGGTCCAGGGCATTGCTGTCTTGACGGCGATCACCGATGTGAGCTTCGCCGCCCCGGCAGGCGCGCCCGCCTCGGTCATGTCAGTTCCCGGCCGGTCAGGACTTCGGTCTCGTCGCTGGTGTGCAGTGAAGCCTGGCTACGGCCGCTCTCGCCCGGCGCAGCCGGACGATCTTCGGCGTCTAGGGAGAACACTTTCGCGTTGCGCAGGTTTGCGTAGACCTGGTCTCCCTCCTGGATACCGCCGAGTTCCTCGTCTGGCAGCTCGGCGAAGATCGCCTGGTCGTCGCCCAGCCGGAGCTGCAGCTTGGACATCCATCCCAGATCGATCCGGCGTTCGACGGTGACGGGGAATGACCGGTCACTTCGCGTGCGGGTGAGCAGCACATCATGCGGGCGGATGTACGCTTGCGCGGCGGCGCCGGCCGCGACGTGGTCCGCTCCGGCGACCGCCGAGCCACCGAAGTGCAGGTAACCCTGGTGGATGGTGCCGCGAACCGCGTTTGACGCACCGACGAACCCGGCGACGAACGGCGTGGCCGGCCGGTTGTAGATGTCCGCCGGCGGAGCGGCCTGTTCCACCCGGCCGCGGCGCATGACCACCACGCCCGAGGCGAGCTCCAGCGCCTCCTCCTGATCGTGGGTGACCAGCAGGCTGGTCACCCCGAGCTCGCGGTGCAGCCCGTCCAGCCACCGGCGGAGCTCCTGGCGGACGTGGGCATCCAGGGCCCCGAACGGCTCATCGAGCAGCAGCACCTCCGGCCGTGGCGCCAGCGCGCGGGCCAGCGCCACCCGCTGGCGCTGGCCGCCGGACAGCTGGTCTGGATAGCGGTCGGCGAACGGGCCGAGCCCGACCAGTTCGAGCAGCTCGTCCACGCGTGACTGGGTCTCGGCGCGGGGTGCCTTGCGGACTTTCAGGCCGAAGGCCACGTTCTGGCGGACGTTCATGTGCCGGAACAGGGCGTAGTGCTGGAACACGAAACCCAGGCGGCGCTCCTGGGGCGACTTGCCGGTGTGTTCCTCGCCGCCCACCCAGATGCTGCCGGCGTCGGGCTGTTCGAGCCCGGCGATGATCCGCAGCACCGTGCTCTTGCCCGAACCGCTTGGCCCGAGGAGGGCGGTGATCTCGCCGGCACGTGCCTCGAAGCTGACATCGTCCACGGCGCGGAACGCGCCGAACGACTTGGTCAGGTTCCGGACTTCAATGGCCCCTGCCACTTAGCCCGCCTCCCTCGTCCTTTTGCGTTTGAATAGCTCGATGCCGATCAGCAGCACGATCGAGAACGCGGCCAGCGTCAGCGCCACGATGTAGCCTTGCTGGTCGCGGAACTGATCGAAGCTCCGCAGGATGAACAGCGTCGCGGTCTCGGTCTGTCCCTGGATCGCCCCGCTGACGATCAGCACCGCGCCGACCTCGCCGATGGCCCGGGCGGCCGACAGCGCGATCCCGTACAGCAGCCCCCAGCGGATGTTCGGCAGCGTGACGCGGAAGAAGGTCTGGGCCTTGGAGGCGCCGAGGGTCCAGGCCGCCTGCTCCTCCTCCAGCCCGAGTTCCTGGAGCACGGGCACGACCTCACGGATCACGAACGGGATGGAGATGAAGATTGTCACCAGGATCATCGAGGGCAGCGCGAAGATGACCTTAATACCGCGTGCCGCGAAGAACGGCTCGAACCACCCGCCGCGGCCGAACAGCAGCACGGCCATCAGGCCGACGATGACCGGCGAGACCGCGAGCGGAACGTCCACCAGGGCCGAGACCAGGCGCTTGCCGGGGAAGTGGTCGCGGGCCAGCACAAGCGCTACCAGGACCCCGAACACGGTGTTCACGACCACGGTGACCAGCATGATCACCAACGTCAGGTAGAAGGCGTGCAGCACATCGGGCTGCTGGAAGGTCTGCCCGATCGCGCCGAAACCCGACTTGAGCGCGTAGTAGATGATTCCGGCGAGCGGGCCGAGCAGCAGCACCAGCACATAGAGCAGCGCCGCCGCGAGCAGGAGGCCCCGCACCAGCTTCTCGCGGCGGGCGCCAGAGCTGCGCCCTGACGCCGTGGCCGGGGGGCCGGGCGGGTGCGCCCGCTCCTGGGGCTGCGTGGTGCTCGTCACTTCAGCCACCTCGCGCCCCGCGAGCTGATCTTCTCGGTCGCCAGTACGATCACGAACGCCAGGCCGAACAGCAGGGCCGAGACGGCGGCGGCCTGATCGGGTCCTCCGCTCGCCCCGTAACTGGCCGGGTTGATCAGCTGGGAGATGAACACTGGCGCGGTGAGCGTCTTGTTCGGGATGTTGCCCGAGACGACGACGATGGCGCCGAACTCGCCCAGGCTCCGGGCGAACGCCTGGAGGGACCCGGCCGTGATGGCCGGGCGCAGCGCCGGGAATACCACCTTGCGGAAGGTTGCCCACTGGCCGGCGCCGAGGACCCGGGCCGCCTCCTCCTCGGCCGGGTCCAGTTCCAGCAGCACCGGCTGCACGCTGCGCACCACCAACGGCAGCGTCACGAACAGCAGGGCCAGCAAGATCCCGGCCGGGGCGAACACGATGTGGACCCCGTGCCGTCCCAGCCAGCCGCCCACGGCCGAGCTGGGCCCGTACAGGGCCACCAGCATGACCCCGGCCACCAGGGTGGGGATCGCGAAGGGCAGGTCGACCACCGTAGACAGCAGGCTCCGCCCGGGGAACTTGATGCGAACCAGGACGTAGGCGAGCAGCGTCCCGAAGACCCCGTTGATGACCGCCGTCAGGGCGGCCATGATCAGCGTCAGCCGGATCGCGTTCCAGGCGCCGAACGACCCCAGCGCGCCCGTGAGGTTGGCCAGCCCGTGGCCGAACCCGCGCTGGATGATCGCCGCGACCGGCAGCAGGATGAACAGGCCCAGGTAGAGCAGTGCCACCCCGCGCAACAACCAGCGGCCCGCGGCCGGACCCGGCCGTAGCCGAGTGCGGCCGCGGGGCCGTGGCTGTTTCTGGATTGCCGCTTCAGCCAAGGCCCGCTACTCCTTGGCAGCCCTGAAGGCTTGCGTGAACGCGCCGTTCGAGCCGAACACGGTGCTGTTCACGATCTGGGCCCAGCCGCCGATCTGATCGGCAGTGAACAGGTCCTGGATCGGCGGGTACTCCTTCCCGCCTCCCTTCTGCGCCGCCGCCAGGCTGATCGGCCGCTGGTAACCGGCCTTCTGGAAGATCTTCTGCGCGCCCGGCGTGTGCAGGTAGGCCACGAACGCGTTCGCGAGGCTCTCCACGCAGTGCGCCTGGGCGTTCTTGTCCACCACGACTGTGGGCGTCTGGATCAAGATCGTCGAGGACGGGATGACGAACTGGTCCTTGCTGCCGGACGCGATGCCCGCCAGCGCCTGGTTCTCGTAGGTGATCGCCACGTCGCCGTTGCCGGACTCGAAGTTCTTGAACGAGTCGTTGGCGCTCTTGTCCATCACGGTGACGTTCTTGAAGATGCCCGTCAGCAGGCGCTGGGCGGCCGCCGGGTCGTTGGCCGCGTATCCGGGGACCTTGCCGCGTATCGCCGCGCCGTAGGCGGCGACGATGTTCCACTTGGCGCCGCCGCTCTGCGCGGGGTCGGGAGTGAGGATCTTCAGCCCCGGCTTGGTGAGGTCGTTCCAGTTGTGGATCCCCTTGGGATTGCCCGGGCGGACCATGAACCCGACGACGGACGTCGCCACCACCGACTGGTCAGGGTCCTTCAGCCAGTCATGGGTGATGAGCCCGGCCTTCTGGACCAGCGAGACATCGGGGTCAAGCGATGACGCGTAGATGTCGGCAGGGAACCCGTTCACGATGTTCTGCGCCTGGGTGGTGCTCCCGCCGAAGGACATCTGGAAGATCACCGACTGCTTATGGGTCTTCTTCCAGTCGGTGGGGAAGGTCCCCGACGACGAGGTGAGCTTGCCGTACGCGTCATACGGGTTGCTGTACGCCGCGAGCGTGAGGACCGGGGACTTCTTGTTGTTACACGAGCTACCCCCGCCACCCGCTGAAGCGCCGCTCGCCGAGGAGCCGCTCGCCGATGCGCAGCCGGCAGCTACCAAGGCGGACGTGACTACGATTGCGGCTGCCGCCAGCCCAGAGCGCCTGCTCATCAGTCCCTTCCCTTTCATAGGACAGCATTCCTAGTAATTTGATCAAAACTATCAAAGTAGTAGGAATCTAGATGACGCACGCCATGCTGTCAACGGGGCAGAAGGACCCCTTCGCTGAACCCGGAAGGCGGGCCGGGCGGGCTATGGCTGGTGCATGACCAGGTCAGGTCGACTGGCCGGCCTGCTCCGAGAGCGTGGCGACCTGGACGGGGCCGCGCAGGCTCTGCGGGACCGTGCCGACGCCGGCGATGAGGCCGCCGCCTGGCGGCTGGTCGCCCTCCTCCGAGAGCGCGGCGATATAGACGGGCTGCGCGCCCGGATTGACGCCGGCAACTGGTGGGCCATCGCCGGGCTCACTTCCCTGCTCGAGGAGCGCGGCGACCTGGACGGGGCCGCGCAGGTCCTGCGGGACCGGGCCGCTACCGGCGACAGGTGGGCTACCTTGCGGCTGGCCGCTCTGCTGTACGAACACGGCGACCTGGACGGCGTCACGCAGGTCCTGCGTACTGAGGCCGACGGCGGCGACCGGGCCGCGGGCCGGTGGCTGGCCGCCTTGCTCGAGGAGCGCGGAGCCGCAGCAACTTGAACCGTTCCCCGGCTACGTGCTCGCCGGGGTACATCAGCCGAACCGGCTGAGCTGCTCTGGGAGAGCGGGACGAGGCAGCGGTTAAAACATCCGGGCCGGCCAGAGCGGGGCGGCCGGGCGTGGCGCGGTCGGTAGCCCGGGTGCCGGTAAGAAACGTGTCACCAGCCGCAAACGAGCATGATGGTGCTGGTCAGAGGGAGAAGTCGCCGATGACGTCGTCGTAGCGCTGCCGGACGTCGGCGAGGGCCAGACGGCCGCCTCGTTGCCGACGGTGACAGCTCCACTGTCGTGCGACACGCGATATCCGATCTGGTCGGGCTCGGCCTCAGGCGGGGTCGTGGGCGGTCATTGGGTGGCGTTCCGCAGGAAGGGCCAGGAACGGGTCCGGTTCCCGCAGTTTTGAGGTATCTCAGCCCCCGCACCAGGCTGCTGGTATGTCTCGGCAGCGCCGCCCTGTGTTATCGCGAGCGTCTTGCAACGGCGTGACCTGCGCTGTTGTCGAGATGCTGCAGCGGGCTCTGGCGGGCATCCTGATCGGTATGAGTGATCAGCGCGCTGGCCACGGCCACGGCCATGACGACGGCCACGGTGATGAGCACGGGGGGGCGTCGGGGGTGTGGGCTAAGGTCACGCATTTCTTCCGGCCGCATTCGCATGAGGCGGCTGACAAGGTGGATGCGGCGATGGAGTCCAGCGCCGAGGGGATGCGGGCGCTGTGGATCTCGCTGGCCGGCCTCGGTGTAACGACCGTGATTCAGGCTGTGGTGGTGGCGTTGTCCGGGTCGGTCGCCCTGCTGGGTGACACCTTGCACAACGCGGCCGACGCGCTGACGGCTGTTCCGCTGGGGATCGCGTTCGTGCTGGGACGCCGCCCGCCGACCCGGCGTTACACCTATGGGTATGGGCGGGCCGAGGATCTGGCCGGTGTGGCGATCGTGCTGACCATCGCCGCCTCGTCGGTGGTGGCGGCGTACGCGGCGATCCAGCGGCTGATCCACCCGCAGCCGGTGTCGCATCTGTGGGCGGTCGCGGTTGCGGCGCTGGCCGGGTTCGCAGGCAACGAGCTGGTGGCCGGGTACCGGATCCGGATCGGCCGCAAGATCGGATCGGCGGCACTGGTCGCCGACGGCCTGCACGCCCGCACCGACGGGTTTACCTCTTTGGCTGTGCTGGTGGGGGCTGGCGGGGTGGCGCTGGGGTGGAAGCAGGCCGACCCGGTCGTGGGCCTGCTGATCACGGTCGCGATCCTGGCCGTCCTGCGGCAGGCCGCCCGGGAGGTGTACCGGCGGCTGATGGACGCCGTCGACCCCGCGCTGATCGACCAGGCCGAGGCGACCTTGCGCGCCACCGAGGGTGTGCTGGATGCGGGGCAGGTGCGGATGCGGTGGATCGGCCACCAGCTGCGCGCGGAATGCGAGGTCATCGTGGACGGGGCTTCCTCGGCGGTGGCCGCCCACAAGGTCGCCGTCGATTCCGAGCACGCCCTTATCCACGCCATCTCGCGCCTGTCGGCGGCTCTGGTGCACGCCGACCCGCAGGCCCACGACGGCTTGGATCACCACGCCCCGCTGGCCTCCCATCGCTGAGCACCGGCCCGGATGCCGCCGCGCCGGCTGCCGGGCCTGCGGTCAGATGGTGATGACGTTGACGGCGAGGCTGGCGATGGTGGCCAGGGCCCGGGCCTGCGCGTAGCGGCGCGGGTCGGCCGGGGTCCGTAGCTGGGCGTACACGCCGAGAGCGGTGTAGGTGATGACGGGTGCGAGCCAGTCGTTGGCGGAGAAGCCGGGCAGGCCGTCGGCGTTGAGTTGCGGCATGTTCGCCGAGACCCGCCACAGGAACACCGACAACCCCGACAGCAGTGTGACGGCGGCGATGTCGATCCACGCTCCGCGCGGCAGCCGCCACCGGGCCGCGCCGAGCGCGAGGGCGGCGGTGACGGCGGCGGTGGCCAGGATGTGCAGGTGGGTGAAGGTCGGGCCGGCGGCGACGCTGATGTTCATCGGGTGCTCCTGGATGTAGGTGCGGGCGGGCGTCAGTGGAGCAGGATGCCCAGGGCTCCGGCGGCGGCCACCAGGTAGGGCTCGGGGATCTTCTTGAACCGCCACAGCAGGGCCAGGGTGACCACGGCGATGGCGGCGGTGATCCAGTCGGTGACGGCCTGTCGGGTCAGGACGACCACCGCTCCGCACAGGGCGCCGCCTGCTGCGGCGGTGGCGCCGGTAACGAAGGCTTTGATCTGGGCGTTGTCGCGGTGGCGGATGAACCAGCGGCCGGGGACGACCACGCCGAGGTAGATCGGGGTGAAGATCGCGATGGTGGCGATGAGCGCCCCGGCGGGGCCGCCGACCAGGTAGCCGATGAACGCGGCCGTGATCACGACCGGCCCCGGGGTGATCAGGCCCATCGCGACCGCGTCCAGGAACTGCGCCTGGGTGAGCCAGTGGTGCTGGGCGACGACGCCGTCGCGCAGCAGCGGCACGATCGCCAGGCCGGACCCGAACACCAGCGCGCCGGTCTTGAGGAAGAACAACCCCAGCGAGGCCAGCACACCGCCCGAGGCCAGGGTCCCCAGCGCCGGGGAGGACAACGGCAGCAACATCAGCCCCCGCCTGCTCCTCGTGCCGGTGCTGGTGTCGTCAGCGGCCTGCTTGCGGCGGCGCAGGGGCCACGCCGGCCGGGCGTCGAGCAGGATCATCAGCAGTCCGGCGGCGACGATGAGGTAAATGGGTTCGCGGCCGGTGGTGGCGGTGACGGTGAACACGACCGCGCTGATCGCCCAGGCCCGCCGGTCCTTGCCGTCGGTGAGACGGACGAGTTTGCAGGCGGCGATGGTGATGATCGCCATCACGGCGGGGGCGATGCCGTAGAACAGGGACTGCACGATGGCCAGCCCGGAGTAGTGGGCGTACACGGCGGCGACGGTGAACACCATCAGGAACGAGGGGGCGATGAAGGCCAGGGCGGTGGCGGCGGCGCCGGGCGCGCCGCGTTTGAGGTAGCCGACCCACATCGCGACCTGGGCGGCGAGCGGCCCTGGCATGGTCTGGCCGAGGGCCACCCCGTCGAGGAAGTCCTGTTTGGAGATCCAGCCGCGTTGTTCGACCAGGTCGCGTTGCATGTAGCCGACCACGGCGATGGGGCCGCCGAAGCCGAGCGTGCCCAGCCGCAGGAAGTACCGCAGGACCGCTCCGAGCCGCTGCGGTTCAGGCCGGTCCCCATCCCTTTCTGCGGAGGCCGGTTCATGGGCCGGGCCGGGGGCTTGGTGGCGGCGAAGCGAGGGCCGTCGCATCGGGGTCTCCTGGTCAGGCGGGTTCGCGGCCGAGCAGCATGGCCCGCCGGTGGTACTCATACAGGCCGTCGAAGATCGGGCCGGTGACGGCCAGGATCTGGATGTCATCGCAAGTCATCGACAGGCCGCGCAGGGCGACGTCGAAGCCGGGCGCCTCAGGTGCGTCATAGCGTTCGTCGTCCAGATCGGCCTCGTGCACGATGGCGGCGATCCGCCACAGCACCGGGTCGGTGAGGTCATAGCGGCGCAGGATCGTCTCGAAGCTGCAGTCCCCGCCGTGATGACCGAGCTCCGCGCCGCGCATGTCGAACGGGGTGGCGCCGGCGGGCAGCTCGGCGGGATCGGAGACAAACACGAACTCCGCGCCGGTGTCGACGTGGCGGCGGATCAGCCAGGCGCACGCGGCCCGGTCGATATGGATGGATGCGCGGGTTGCCCACTTCACGGCTGCTCCTCCCCCTGCTGCACGACGGCCTCCTGCTCTGCGGCGGCATCGTCGAGGAGGTCCTGAACGGCGGCGCGGGCATGGCCGCGTTCGGGGGGTGGGAAGTAGTCGCGGCGGGCGATGCGCCGCAGCTCAGCGCGCAGCCTCTGCGCGGTCACGGTCCTGGTCGCCTCGTCGGTGGCCAGAGCCTCGGTGGCCTGGGCGAGGACGGCCCGGTACTCCTCAGCGCGGGCGGCCGCCATGCCGGCGGCCAGGTCGCGTTCCTGGGCCAGGGCGGCGGGCCGGGCCAGCCAGATCCCGGCAGCGCCCCCTGCTTCGATCACCTCGTCGGCGATCCACTCCAGCTGCTCGCGGGTACGCGCGTCTGCGGGCAACGCGACCAGGCCGTCGGAGATCTGGGCGATACCCAGCCGTTTGAGCTTGCGCCACACCGCGATCCGCGGTGTGGAAGGCTCCCTGGGCACCCGGTAGGACAACAGCACCCACTCGCCCGGCGCGGTACTCCCTCGATCGTTCGACACACGATGATTGTAACCACGGTTACATCACCGGCGCGGGATGGCGTGGATCAGGACGTGCCCGGAGCGACGGCCACCTTCGCCGCACACCCAGCCGACCATAGTGTAACCATGGTTGCAGAGAACGTGAGAAGGGGAGGTCGTCGGATCGGATGCGAGCCACCACATCTTCGGCATTCGCCCTGGAGCAGGTGACCTTGCGGCGCGGCGACGCCGTTCTGCTCGACGGGGTGACCTGCGAGATCGCCGCGGGCGCGTGTACGGCCCTGATCGGGTCGAACGGGGCGGGCAAGTCCACTTTGCTGCGGCTGCTCAACCGCCTGGACGAGCCCACCTCCGGCGTCGTGCGCTTCCACGGCGAGCCGCTGCCGGACCTGGACGTCCTCGCACTGCGGCGCCGGGTGGGGCTGGTCGGGCAGCGGCCGGTGCTGCTGACCGATCGGGTCCTGGACGACCTGCGAGCCGGGCGGCCCGGCCTGACCGAGGAAGAAGGGACGGCGCTACTGGCCCGCGCCCACCTGCCCGCCGGCATGCTCCTTCGCCCCACCGCAGGCCTGTCGGGCGGGGAGTCCCAGCGGCTCTGCCTCGCGCGGGCGCTGGCGGTCGGCCCGCAGGTGCTGCTGCTGGACGAGCCGACCTCCGCTCTGGACCCGGTGAGCGCGGCAGCGGTCGAGGGCACGGTGCGGGACCTGATCGCCGGCGGGCTGACCGTCGTGCTGGTCAGCCACGACGCCGCGCAGGCCCGCAGGCTCGCCGGCCAGGTCCTGGTGCTGCGCGGCGGGCGGCTGTCCGAGCAGGGCCCTGTGCACGACATCGGCTACCTGAAGGAGGGCGCATGAACCCGGCGGTCCCCACCTGGGCAGGGGTCGCCGCCTCGGCGGCGCTGGTCGGGCTCACGATTCTCCTCGCCTGGCGCGGCCGCCTGAACCTGGCCCGGGACATCGCGGTCGCCGCCGTCCGCGCCGGATTCCAGCTGGCGGCCGTCGGCGCAATCCTGCTGCTGGTCTTCCACCACGCCGGCCGGGCCGGAGCAGCGGGCTGGCTCGCGGTGATGGTGCTGCTCGCCGGGCGGGTCGCCGCGAAGCGAGCCACCGGCCTGCCCCGGGCCCCGCCCATCGCGACCGCGTCCGCAGCGGTCGCCACCGCAACCACCCTCGGCACCCTGCTGGCCCTCGGCGTCATCGCCCCCGACGCCCGCGTCGTCATCCCGGTCGGCGGCATGGTCGTCTCCGGCGCCATGCAGGCGACCGCACTGGTCTTGGTCCGCGCCCGCGACGAAGCCCACGCGGCGCGGCCCGCGATCGAAGCCCGCCTGGCCCTCGGCCTGGCCCTCGGCCGAGGCCTTCGCCCCCCATCTGCGCAGTGGCGTGCGTACCGCACTGATCCCGGCGATCGACTCCACCAAGGTCGTCGGCCTGATCAGCCTGCCCGGCGCGATGACCGGCCTGATCCTGGCCGGCGTCGACCCGTTCACCGCGATCCGGTACCAGATCGTCGTGATGTACATGCTGCTCGCCGCCGCGGCCCTCGCCGCCCTGACCGCCGCACGGCTGGCCGAGCGCGCTATGTTCGACGACGCCCACCGCCTCCGCCCCCCTCACCAGCCCACCCAGTAAGGCGCGAGCATGACCATCCCCGCACGCTCCCGCAGAGCCACCCGGCCGCGAACCCTGCTGCTCCTGGCGATCCCGCTGCTCCTCGCCCTGTCCGCCGTCGCTGGCGTGCTGTTCACCCGGCCCCACCAGCCGTCCAAGATGACACTTCCGCTCCGCCACGTGGGCGAGGTCGCGTTGCCTGGTGATGGCTCCCGGTTCGACTACGCCAGCCTCGACCCGGGCCGCGGGCTGCTGTTCATCGCCCACCTCGGCGCGGGCGAGGTCATCGAGGTCAGCGTCCGCACCGGCCGGGTGGTGCGCGTCATCAAGGCTCTGTCCGACGTGCACGGCGTGCTGGTGGTCCCGCAGCTCCACCGGGTCTACGCCACCGCCACCGGCGACAACGCCGTGGCGGCGATCGACGAGGACACCGGCCAGATCCTCACCCGCACCGCGACCGGCGCCTACCCCGACGGGCTCGCCTACGACCCGCTCCGCCACACCGTGTGGATCACCAACGAGGCCGGCGGCTCAGAGACCGTCATCGACGCCGCCACCGGCACCCTGCGCGGCACCGTCCCCCTCGGAGGGGAGGCCGGCAACGTCGCCTACGACCCCGGCGCCGGGCAGATCCTGGCCGACGTGCAGGGCAGCAACACCCTCGCCGTCATCGACCCGGCCACCCTGACCGTCACCCGGCGGGTGCCGCTGCCCGGCTGCGACCACAGCCACGGCCTCGCCCTGGACCCCGCCGGCCGGCTCGCGTTCATCGCCTGCGATGGCAACGCCGCCCTGCTCACCCTCGACCTGAACACCTGGCAGGTCACCGGCCATGACACGGTCGGCCAGGATCCTGACGTCCTGACCTACGACCCGGGCATACGACGGCTGTACGTGGCCGCCGAGTCCGGCTGGGTCACCACCCTCGGCGCCCACGACCGGCACCTCACCGTCACCGGACGCGCCCACCTCGCCGACGGCGCCCACATCGTCGCCGTCGACCCCGCCACCCACCGCAGCTACTACCCCATCACCCACGGACCCGACGGCCACCCGACACTCTCGATCTACGAGCCCGCCCGGTAGTGCTGGGACGCTGTGCCCTGCTGCTGGCAGCTTCTGCAGATTCGGCACTGACAGATCAGCGCGGACTCTCACGAACACCCCGGGACGAGATCTGGGCCCTGCCATGGCTCACCAACGACCCGAATGGCTTCCCCGGCCTCGCCTACTGCATCGGCGGAAGGTCGCTGTTCTTCGGGGGCTGGGCTCCGCGGCCCATCGACAGCGAGCTGACTCAGTGGCCGGTCGATGTGGTGGCCGACCTCAAGGCCACCCAATGGCCGAAAACCCAGGAGCTGATCGGCAGCGACACGGACAACGATTTCGTATTCGGCCCGCTGCACAATGCGATGAAGAAACGCCTGCTGTCCGGGTTGCAGGCCAACCAGGTCCCGGACGCGTTGCCAGCCGGCCCGTCCGACATCGAGGCCCCGCTGGCGGTGCAGTCGGCTTCGCCGCGCTCGGGCTACTTCCCCCCAACAAGTTCAGCTCCCTTCCGGGGCTGATGCGCGCGGCCCGCCTTGCCGAGCAGGAGTCCGGCGGGAATGACGCCAATAAGCGGCTCATGGTCGTGACCGACTGCCACGTTTCCGGCCTGACCCTCGCCGGTAACAGCGTCTCGGTGGTCCAGACCAACCAGGGGGGATCCAGGTACCCGCCAATGGGGTCGTCGTGATCTCGCTCGGCACGATCGAGTCGGCCCGGCTTGCCCTGAACTCGTTCCCTAACGCTCAGGGACTGATCGGCAGGAACCTGATGGCCCACCTGCGGACGAACTTGACGATCCGCTTGCCGCGTGCAGGCTTCCCCGGACTTCCGCAGGACGCGCAGTCCTCGGCTCTGTTCGTGAAAGGACGGCACACGCAGGGACAACCTGCAGACGCTGGCCATTTCCACGTGCAGATCACGGCGTCCGGCGTGGCCGGCGCGCAGGCCGACAATGCCGAGATCGAGCTGTTTCAGAAGATCCCGGACATTGATTTTCTCCAAGCCCACGCGATGGCGAACGACGACTTCGTCATCGTCACGCTGCGCGGTGTCGGCGAGATGGTCGGTGACAAGCAGTCGGTGGCCGTCCGGGGTGTCACGCTTAGCTCCGAGCTGGACTTCGGGGCGCCGCAGGCGTTTGTCCAGATCGGTACGACACAGACCGAGAACGCGCTTTGGGATGCCATGGACCAGGCGATCCTCCAACTTGCGCAGGTCCTTGCGGGCGGCGGGCAAGTGGAATATGAGGTGCCACCGAACAGCCAGCAGTTCCAGCCGAACCCCCCGGCCTCGCTGCAGCGGGACAACCTCGGGAGCACCCACCACGAGAGCGGGACGCTGTGGATGGGCACCAACCCTGCCACATCCGTCACCGATGGCTTCGGTGCCTTCTACGAGGTTCCGAACGTGTACGTCGCCGGGCCGGCCCTGTTCCCGCAGATGGGATCGCCAAATCCGACGCTAACCGGAATAGCACTTGCCAGGCGTACCGCGGAACGAATCAACGTGCTGTGACGGGGATCGCGGCGGCCCATCTTCGTGGCTGCCAGCGGGCAGATCCCGAGGCTCTGCCGCCAACACTCTTTCGAGATCCGAACAACCAGTCGCGGTAACCCAGCGGTCTTCAGCTCGCTATCGCCAATGGCCGTTCCGTTGTTGGTCAAGCCCCGCCACCGGCTGGCTGCCCGGCCAGTTGTCCGAGCGAGGCCGGATGCAGGCGCAGCAACTGGGGCTCCGCCGCATCAGCGACGGGATCACCGCCGTGTTCAGCTCCGACCTGGCCCGCGCCGCCCAGACAGCCTCGGCTGCCTCCGGCACCTCCGGGATCCCGGTGTTGTATGACTGGCGGCTGCGCGAATGTGACTACGGGCAGCGCAACGGCATGCCCGTGGCCGAGCTGCACGCCGGCCGGCGCGAGCACCTGGACCAGCCCTACCCGGGCGGGGAAAGCTGGCGGATGGCCGCTGCGCGCGTCGGCCGGCTCCTGGCCGACATGCCACTGCGCTGGAACGGGCAGCGGATCCTGGTCATCGGTCATGTCGCCACCCGGTGGGGCCTGGACCACCTCATCGGCGGCGTCCCGCTGGAAGATCTCGCTGCGCAGGACTTCGCCTGGCAGGAAGGATGGGAGTACCGGGTCAGCTAGCCAAAGCGGCAATCAGCCAGCCCCGCATCCTGCGAAGAATTACCGGTCAACGATTTAGGGGCAATGGGCGCCGCCAGGGTCTTGATTACTGCCGCTGATCGCTGCTCGCATCCCGGTCCCGGCCGCTACTGTCGGCGGAGTGACCACATATCCCGGGCGGGAGCAGAACTGGTATCCGATCAGCAAACTCGGCTGGTTCACCGGCCACATCCGCGAGGGCATCACGGTGACCCGCCGCCAGCTGGAACTCCTGCAGCCTGCCCGGTCCCAGCCTTATCTCCTGGACGATGCCACCGTGGCCCGGATCATCGGGGTGCACCACGACCAGGCCGGTGACCTGGACCTGTTCCAGAATCAGGCCGACCGGTGGAAAGCAAGCCCGGACCTCACCGAGGCCCAGCGGGCCGGGATCGCCGCCTACGAGGCGCTGATCGCCCAGCTGCGCCAGGTCAACAGTGAGGTGCTGGCCGTCGCCGCCGAGCTGGCCAGCGGCACCATCGAGACGGTGCTCGCCAAGTCCGACCTCGAGCTGGGCATCGAGGCACTGATGCGGGGGCTGCGCCCGTAGGGCTTGAGCAGCTGCGGGAGCTTGGCCGGGCTACTCGAAGATGCGGCCGCCGACGGCGGTCCGTTCGGCGTTGCGGGCCCGGTGCGCTCCCACCCCGCGGTTCACCAAACCGCAACCCAATCAGCGCAAGCCGTCACTAACCCGGACCATCCGGCCCGCCCTACCAGCCCATTGCCCCTTTCGGGCTGACACGATAACTGGGTCCCCGGTGGGCGCGCGGCAGCGAACCTTGGCCCGTGCGGCGGCAAGGAAGCGATAAATGGCGTTGATTGTCCGGCGGGTGGGCCGGGGTGCCGGGCTGGCGGCGGCT
>WNGJ01006720.1_pt1 | contig 16383 bp, 13 predicted proteins | sample 5400611 | NCBI WGS metagenome assembly WNGJ01 (sample SAMN13153375, study PRJNA577476) | soil metagenome | isolation source: 40 cm soil or saprolite under Garry oak tree replicate 1 | place: USA:California | collected 2016-06-15 | reverse complement strand
CCAGAACCCCCACCGATTATCGTCATATCATATTTCGCCATCTTATCCTCCCTGTTGTTGCTACACGCAAACCATCACGTCTAGTTTGTCTCCAACCATAGTTTGCTGTACGCTCCCTTGTAAGTTTTCTCAGCAACAACCCTGCTCATTGTAAGAAAATTTTGAAGAGAGAAAAAGCATATTGTGGCACCACAATATGCTTTTTCTCTCTTCAGACAGATTTCTACTGCATCAAGTCTTCCATTTGTGACAGGTGTGACTCAAAAAGCTGTAAGGCCTGCCGCACCGGCTGCGGGGAGGTCATGTCTACTCCTGCCTTCTTCAACAGCTCAATACTGTAATCGGAAGAGCCACTGCTGAGAAACTTCAGATAACGTTCCACCGCTGGTTTTCCTTCGTGCAGGATCTGTTGTACGAGAGCGGATGCTGCGGAGATACCGGTGGAATACTGATAGACATAGAAACTGCTATAGAAGTGCGGTATACGCGCCCACTCAATATCAATCAGTTCATCAATGAATGTCTCTCCCCCATAATACTTTTCGTTGAGGGCGTGAAAGAGCGCGCTTAGTGTATCCGCCGTTAATGGTTCGCCTTGTTCCGCCCGGCTATGAATTTGCTGTTCAAACTCCGCGAACATCGTCTGGCGGAAGAGCGTGCCACGGAATCCCTCCAGGGAGTGGTTCAGAATAGCCAGCCGTAAAGCCCGGTCAGAAGTCGTCTTCAACAGGTGCTCTGTCAGCAGTCCCTCGTTCAGCGTAGAGGCAACTTCGGCCACAAAGATAGTATAGTCACCATATTGGTAGGGCTGATACTTGCGTGTATAGTACGAGTGCATGGAGTGTCCCAGTTCATGCGCCAATGTATACATGCTATCGCGGTTATTCTGGTAATTCAGGAGAATAAAGGGTTGCGTACCATATGCCCCGCCGCTATACGCACCACCGCGTTTGCCAAGTGTCTCAAAGACATCGATCCAGCGTTGCGCCAAACCCTGCTTGAGCACGCTTACATAGTTTTCCCCTAAAGGAGTTAGTGCTTTTACCACAGTATCGCACGCCTGCTGATAGCTGATTTCTTCCCGTGTTTCCTCGACAATCGGGACATAGAGATCGTACATATGCAGCTGATCAAGCTGCAGGACGCGTTTGCGCAGCTTGAGGTAGCGGTTGAGGAGCGGTATACGCTCGCTGACGGTTTCAACAAGGTTGTCGTACACACTCACTGGAATGTTATATCGCGCGAGGGCACGTTCACGGCAGGAACTATATTTGTGCTGCATTGTGTAAAAAATGTCAGCTTTCACCTGCGCCGCCAGCGTCGAGGCAATAGTATTGCGCTGCTTCAAGAACGTCCTATGTAAACCCTCGAAGACATCCTTGCGCACCTGCCGATTCGTGCTCCGAATGAATAACTGGTAGTTCCCTTTTGTCAGTTCCACCTCCTCGCCTTCCTCATCTTTAATGGTGGGAAGTTTGAGGTCCGCGTTGTCAATCATGGTGAAGACACTACCAGGGCCTTCCGCCATTTCCCCTGCCGCAGCCAGTACTGCCTCAATTTCCGCGGAGCGGATATGCGCTCGCTTGCGATTTAAGTCGTGCAACTGTTGCCCATAGATCGCTAGACCAGGGGTTTCTTGCACGAACTGGTCAAGCGTAGCTTGAGGCAGCGCCAGTATTTCAGGTTCAATAAACGAGGAAACCGTAGAGGTACGTACATAGAGTTGCACAGCCCTGTCGGCCATTCCCTGGTATGTGCTATTGGTTGTATCCTCATCTTTGCGCATTGAAGCATAGACATACAGGTGCTCAAGTTTCTCATATATTTCATCGCGCTTTTGTAAGACCGTAAGCAATGCCTGCCCACGCTGGGCTAACGTTCCTGCCAGTGCTTCCAATTCAGGCAACCGCTGTTGCAGGGCTTGATAATCGCGCTCCCAGTCATCATTTGTTGGGAAAATACTTTCGAGATTCCACGTAAACTCCACAGGAATCTCTGCTCGCTTCTTTAATGTCTGCAATGTTTGACTCCTTAACAGTAAGGTTATTCCTTGCATCCCGGCTGACCGTAGGTAGAAGCGACAGCTTCGTTGCCGGGATGGATTTCAAACTAATCCTTTAATAAATCTTCCCGATCACCCCATTTATCAAGGAAACGATAGAAGTTCCTCCTGGTCAACCTGGTCCGTTCCGCATCAGACAAGTCAGCATATTGCAGAACTGGATAACAGGTCACAGGCAAGTCTGGCGTTACAATAATTTTTGCCCCGTTATTACGCACGGCGAAGTTAAAATCAATGTCCATATAGTAGGGGAAGCGGTAACCTTCGTCGAAGAAACCTACCTCCTTGAGTAGCTTCCGCCTGAAAGCCATACAGAGTTTGTCGACCACTTCAACCTTCGAGCCCTGGCTCTCCTCAAAATGGCGCAAATCGTCGGTACGTAAACCGTGCAGACCGGTGATACCGATTTTCTCATTCGCCAACGCCTTTGCCAGTGGAGTGAAAACATCGCCGGTTAACTCAACACTACTGTCAAGCAAGAGAATGTAGCGTCCACGACTCTGCTTCAAGCCAATGTTGCGCGCTTCTGCCTCACCCATGGTGCGGCTGATGCGCAGGACATGGACGCGCGTATCAGCATGTTGCAACGTTGCCGCCCAAATGCTCAATTCGTCTCGTGAAGCATTATCTACCAGAATGATCTCAATGTCGTTTCGGCCCGCAAAACGCTGGATGCTCTGCAAACAGCGCTGTGTTTGCTCAAAGCTATCGTGAGCCAGGACATTGACTGAAAACAAACAGGTATCAGCTTCATCAAGCAGAGAAGGTAATTGGCGCGCAGTGCGATAGGTGTTGCCGTCTACTTCAATGCTTGGAAGAATGATTAAATGTGCTCCATGAGGATTATCTTTAATAGCATAGCCAGCCTCCTCAATCTGCCGTTTCAGGGCATCTGCCCGGTCGTATTGACCTTTTCTACGTAACATATCACGCTCATGTGAGAGCGCCAGAATATCTGCGGGGATTGCATGGCGATATGGCTTCGTGGTCATACATTCCATCCTTCGGTACTACTAACTTTTTCTGCCCACAATAACTTGCTACCAACCAAGCGCGAGACCATCACAGCGTGGGTCGGCAGCCCCCTCAAAAATATGTGTATCTGGATTGATGAGAATAGCTTGAGCATGACCCATTCCATCCTCCCACAAGCTTTCCACAATGGTACGATGACCAAGTAAATCGAGTTCAAGAGCTACGCCACTCAAAAAGCGCCTCTCCATCATTACCGCTTCAACTATGTTGCCCTCCAGGTGTTCATCAACACCGCGCTGACCACTTACTTGCCGTCCCTTGTGGGGCGATGCTACTCTCACGCGCCCGCTGCGCCAGCGCGGGGCCGTGATTGCCTGCTGGACATTCAATCCGAAGTCAATGATGGCCGAAAGTATCTGCACATGAATCTGCGGTTGAGCATCGCCTCCCATTGATCCCAGGGCGATATATGGCACACCATTCTTGAAAACCATCGCCGGCGTGAGGGTGTGCATCGTGCGTTTCCCCGGTTGCAGGTAATTAACATGGCGCGGATCAAGAGAGAAGTACGAGCCACGGTTATGCAACAATACCCCCGTATCACCGCCAATGATTCCACTTCCAAAACCATGGTAGAGGCTCTGAATTAAAGAAACGACATTCCCTTCGCTGTCCGCCGCGCAAAGATACGTCGTATCGCCATCTTTTTCAAGGCCCGCGACAAAATACGGCGTCGCCTTCTTAGGGTCAATCCTGCCACGTTGTTCTTCAGCATACGCCTTGCTTAAAAGACGGTCAACTGGCACATCCACAAACGCTGGATCTGAGACATAGCGGTCGCGATCAGCAAAGGCCAGTTTTTTTGCTTCAAGGAGCAAGTGCAGGTATTCAGCGGTCTGGTGTCCCAGTGATTTGAGATCAAAGCCTTCAAGAATATTGAGCATCTCCAGTGCAGCAATGCCCTGCGAATTGGGGGGAAATTCGAAGACGTCATACCCCCGGTAATTGGTAGAGATCGCCTCAACCCAATCGGAGCGATGAGCTTGCAGATCCTCCTGCGAGAGCACCCCACCACAGCGTTGTACATATCCGGTGATCGAGCGGCCTAACGGGCCGCGATAAAAGGCATCGCGCCCATCTTTCGCCAGCATTCGATAGGTTCTGGCCAGGTCAGGTTGGCGCAATATCGCGCCAGTTTTCAAGGGCTGGCCGCCAGGCAGGAAGACTGCCGTCGTACTCTCCCAGGGTTTGAGTATGCGCTCGCCACGGCGTATCCAGCCACTCAACTTGGGGCTGACTGGCATACCTTCTTCCGCGTAGGCGACGGCTGGCGCAAAGATTGTCTCTGCTGATAGTCTCCCAAAACGGCCCAAAGCCTCGAACCAGCCATCAACCGCGCCTGGCACATTGATAGAAAGTGGCCCTGTCTCGGGAATCTCTTGCATATTCCTGGACAACAAGTACTCAGGCGTCATGCCGCGAGGAGCGCGCCCGCTGCCATTTAAGGCATAAAGTCGCCGTGATTTCGCCTCCCAAATGAGCATGAAGATATCACCGCCTGCAGAACAGGATGATGGATAGACAACTGTCATAGCCGCGTTAGCAGCAATGGCAGCGTCAATGGCGTTTCCACCCTGCGTCAATATTGAAAGTCCAGCCTGAGTGGCGAGGTAGTGAGCACATGCGACCATGCCGCGCGTACCCAGCACGGGTTGTTCGGAGAGCATAGCGGGAGACTCCATTTCTACAGCACAGCACCAATTAGAGTTGCATTTATTATAGCATATCGAAGAGCGGGGACATCCTCATGAGGATACACCACCCTTCTATGTGTTATTCTTTATTGCCCTTTTTTCTGCTGAAGCTCCGCCAGCTCTTTCACACGCTGCACATGATCTTTATGACAGATTATAGTCGTATCGGCCACTTCAACAACAACGATATCTTCCAGGCCAATAGTATACACCTGACGCGCTGTAGAATTGTACACAAAGACATTGTGGCATTCCAGGCCCATGTGACTGCCAATAGCGCCCACGCCCTGTGCGTTGGAAGGGAAGAGAGAGCCGTACTGTTCCCAGTTGCCAACGTCATTCCAGCCAAGTTCGGCAGGTATAACGACAAGATTCTTCGTCTTCTCCAAAATACCGTGATCGATCGAAATAGGCGTTAGCGCTGGCCAGATTTCATCAATGGTCCAGGTTTCCTCTGGCGTTCCCATCGCGCTGACGATGCTATCAATTTTTCGTGCCAGTTCAGGAAGATGGGTACGCATTTCAGCCAGGATCGCCTCGACTTTCCAGACAAACATGCCGCTGTTCCACACATAGTGGCCATCCTTCAAGTAGCTCTGCGCCGTCGGCAGATTGGGTTTCTCGACGAAACGCGCGGCCAAGAAAGCCCGCTGCCCATACCCTTCACCCACCTGGTCGGCATAACGGATATAACCAAAGCCCGTTTCGGGAGCAGTTGGTTTGACACCCAGTGTCACCAGGTACCCCTGTTCGGCCAATGTATAAGCAAGCCGCAGCGATTGGGTCATTGCTGCAACATTGGTAACTACCGCGTCGGCATGGAACGAGGCCATGATTGCTTGCGGGTCACGCCGTGCAATGACGGCCGCAATCCAGGCGATAGCAGGCGCCGAATTACGACCCACCGGCTCACCGAGAATATGATCCATGGGGATAGATGGCAAGTGTTCATAGACTAACCCGACCGTAGCACGTCCGGTGACAACCCAGGCGCGCTCGAGCGAAATAAGCGGCGCGATTCGCGCCAGCGTTTCTTGTATCATACTTTTACCACTGGGAAGTGGCAGAAATTGCTTAGGGAAACTGGGTGTGCTCAGCGGCCACAGCCGCGTCCCGCTCCCGCCAGCCAGAATCACCGCGTTGAGATGTTCCATACAAGCGTTAACCTACCTCACATCAAATATGTTTTCTACGAACCGCGCACCAGATTGTGCACAATTTGCTAACGATGCTAGGATTGTATAGGGGTTCAGGGATTGTGTCAAATGGGGCAAAAACTAAAGTAACTCACTCTGGTCAGAATACCCCAATTATGGTATGCTGGACAAACAATACTGAACCACAACCTTTCAAATCAGACCTAAAGAAAAGCAGCAATAAAAATCTGGAAGACATTGATTGAATATAGACCTATAGAGCGGGCATAGTGGGAAACGAAGAACAACTACCACCCCAGCCACCACAAGGACAGAGACAAGCAGGGCAGCAGGGCTACTACGGCTGGCAATACGAGCAGGAACCGCCCAACATAATGGCGCAGCAACCACCAGTTGCGCCACAGCCGTCAGTGTATCCATCTCCCCAGCCACAACTACAACAACCTTCTCCACTGTACCCACACCAGTCACAGGAAGGGGAAACACAGCAGCCGCAGCCACCGCGCTACCAGGAGCCAATCGCTGATATGGGGAGTTCGCTCGGCCTTGGACAGGGCATGGAGTACCAGTACTACGAAACGCCCCAGCCCTCTCAGCATCTCCCCGCGCTGCGCCAGGCCCGCCTTCAACAGTTGCGCGAGGAGCGCATGCGTCGGCAACAACGGCGCATGCAACCAGACGTGACCAGTATTTTCCCGCCCTGGAGTCAGAATCGTTCTGCTGAGGCCAGGCCACCTTTCCCTGCCACTTCTGCACAAATGTCACCATCCTGGAGAGACGGTGCAGCGCCATCTATGCGACAAGGAGCGCCGACAGCGACGCCCATGGAAGTATCACCTATACCTCCAACAGATTCTTTGCCCATTCTCGCGCAGAGTAGCCCTTCAGGACAAGTAATCGACCCCGCCAGTTCTCTACTACCTGCATCGGAAGCATCTCAAGACACCGGCATGATCCAACGGGTGAATATCCGTAGAGCTACCTTTATCTTGACTGGCGCCTTCGTCGTCAGCCGTGTATTCGGCCTGCTGCGCACTCTTCTATTTGCTTTCGTCTTTGGAGCAGGGGCTACTTCCGATGCCTATTTACAGGCTTTTTTTATTCCCGATTTTATCTTTAACGTTGTAGCAGGTGGCGCGCTCGCCTCAGCCTTTATTCCCGTCTTTACCAAATACATGGCTGGTGATAACGATGAAAAGTCCGCCTGGCATATCGCTAGCGCGGCGCTCAACCTTGCCATCGCTATCATGCTCGTTCTGGCGCTGCTCGCTATCATTTCCGCCGGACAAATCATACCGCTCTACAATCCCAAACCTACCACTGAAAGCCCGCAGGTCTATGCTGCACACATCAATTTGATTATCTCGCTAGCCAGGATTATGCTCTTGCAAGCAATTGTGCTTGGCGGAGGTGTCATCGTCACCTCCATCTTAAATGCACGACAACATTTCCTGCTGCCCGCCATTGGCACAGTCCTCTACAACGTGGGCATTATCATCGGCCTTCTGCCCGGCGTATACCTGGCATATCACGGACAGCGCAGCGATTTGACCTTCGCTGCCTATGCAGCAACATGGGGTGTTGTCTTAGGCGCTATCCTACAAGTGGCTATCCAGATTCCTGGTCTTGTCAAAGTTGGTATGCGCTACACCTTCTCCTTTGACTGGCGTCATCCCGGCGTCATTCAGATTGGCCGTATGATGGTTCCGCGCATCATCAATGCCGCAATGCTCTACTTTTCCATATTTGTAGACCGCTATCTTATCACGTATCTCGGCGTGATCTTTGCCGCGGACCTGGTCAACGGACTGGTTACCCAGTACTACCAGGCGCTCCAGATACTGCTGCTGCCCCTCGGTATTTTTGGTATGGCTGTCTCGACCGCGGCCTTCCCGACATTGGCGGAGAATGTCGCGAAGGGGCGTTTTGACCGCCTGCGCAGTATCATTCAGGAAACCCTGCGCAGCATCCTGTTTCTGTCGATTCCCTCGAGTGTTGGCCTGATCGTATTAGGATTGCCAATCGTCCAGGTACTCCTCGAACATGGCGCCTACAACCTGCAGAGCGCCATATACACCACTTTCCCCCTCGCTGGCTTTGCTATTGGTCTGGCCGGTCTCTCCTCGGTCGAAATACTGACACGCTCTTTCTATGCTCTTCGCGATAGTATCACACCCGTTATTGTGAGCGTGCTCCAGTTTATCTTTAAGATTGCTTTGAGCCTGATCCTCATAAATATGGCGGTCTGGGGCCCGCAGTGGGGAACGTTTGCCCTGGCACTCTCCACCTCCATTGCCGGCACGCTTGAAGCGATTGTGCTCATCTGGCTCCTGAATGAACGCATCGGAGGGCTACAATTGCGTGCCCTGGCAAACTTTGTAGGCCGCATCATACTCGCTGCTCTGACCATGGGTGTGGGTGTATTCATTATTCGTTTTGCCCTTGATCATGTTTTAGTCACTACTCGTGAGGGGGTAGGTTTAGGCATTGGAGGCTCCCTGTTAGCTCTGATAAAACTTTCAATCGAGTTGTTTGTGGGCGTCTTTATCTACATTAGAGTAGCACGCCGCCTGGGCATAGAAGAGCTAGGGCCGGTGAAGCGCGTACTTGATCGTCTTAAATTATCCTGGATTTGAAAACTATGAAACATATTCGCCTCTCTATTATCGGCTTCGGTGTCGTTGGCCAGGGTCTGGCCGAATTGCTCACCACAAAGCAAGCCTTGCTCAGACGTGATTTTGGGCTGGAAGTGACGCTGATCAGCGTTGCTAACGCTCGCCACGGGTTCATTTATCGCGAGGATGGACTGGATATTCCTACTCTCTTAGAGCTAGCTGCGGCACGACGTCCTCTCACAGAACACCCTGGCATACAACACTGGGCGCATCCATTGGATGGACTCCAAGCCACAGGTGGAGATGTGCTGGCAGAGGCAACCGGCACCAACCTGCGTGATGCAGAGCCAGGTATGAGCCACATTCGCGCAGCGCTTGCGCAGGGTATGCATGTCATCACTGCCAACAAAGGGCCTGCAGCGCTGGCAGCCCAGGAACTCTTCGCGCTAGCCCAACAATACGGTGTGCAGTTGCGTATGGAATCAACGGTGATGGCAGGAACTCCTGTGCTGAGCACCATTCGCGAAGGCATGGCCGGTACGAGCGTCTCAGCTATTCGTGGCATTCTCAATGGCACGACCAATTACATACTTAGCGCGATGTCCACCGGGCGTGATTACCGCGAAGTTCTGGCCGAGGCCCAGGCCCTGGGTTTCGCTGAAGCTGATCCCACTGCTGATGTTGAAGGGTACGATGCACTGGCAAAAATTCTCATCCTGGCTTTCCTGGTATTTGGTCGTTCCCTCAAACCTGCTGACGTCTTCCGCCAGGGTATTATCTCTATCACCAGGGAACAGGTGCAGAGAGCTATCGAGAACGACAGGCGTATTAAGCTCATCGCTTCTTTAGTCTCGCATCCAGAGGATGATACGCTAGAAGCAAAAGTTGCACCCATTGAGTTGCCTCTCAGTGATCCACTCTCTCGCGTAGACGGCGTAATGAATGCCATTACTATTCACAGTGATACGCTATTAGAAGTAACAGTCATTGGCCCTGGCGCGGGCAGGATTCAAACAGGACAGGGATTGTTGGCGGATTTGCTGGCCATCGCCCACACACAATGAATAATGGGTATGTCATTGAGTGAGCTACCTGCAAGCTCTATATGCTGCTCTTCATCTTGAACTGAGGCATATCCCGCATCCCAGGAACCTTAAATACCAGGCGCACACTTCCGCACTGGATAATATCACCATGCTGCAATAGTTCAGGTTTAAGTGGAGAAAGCGTTAACTCACCCAGGCGAGTTTTGTTGCGGCTCTTGAGATCCTCGATATAGAAGAAAGTCTCCTCGTAACGAATTCGCACATGCTGGCGAGAAACTGTCATCCTCTGATCAATGGCAGTGAGATCGACATCAGGGCTTAAGCCGCGCTTCGGATCCATCCTGCCAACGATGACGTTTTTCTTGGCGATGGCGAAACGCTGCACCTCCGCTCCGTCCTTCTCATAGCAGAGGTACGCGTAAGCATCTGCCGTTTCTGGCACCGTCTTTGCCGGGTCAACCAGTGCCGATACAGCGGCCGTGGAACCTTCAATGAGCGTTGCGCTCAAAGCGATATCATTCTCAAATGATCGCATTTCGCCTGTCATTCCAATAGTGGGCTTCGCGGTCCCTGCATTAGGACCAGTTGGCAATTCACCCGCTGCACGCCCTCCTGCAGTGGAGCGATGAGGAAGTTGGATAGATTCTAAAGCAGCGAGTAAAACAGCCGCGTTGGCAAAACGCATAGCTGGATTCTTTGCCAACGCACAGTCCACCAGGTTTTGTATCGACTCTGGCGTATCATGCGTGTACTGCGCCATACGTGGTATAGCGCCAGTGCTTTGCAATATACCCGTCTCGGCAGGGTTTTTCCCGACAAATGGCAAGCGGCCGGTCACTATTTCAAAAAGAAGCAACCCTAGCTGGTAGACATCGCTCCACGGTCCCACCGCACCTCCTCCGCCGATATACTCGGGAGGAGAGTAGCGTGGATCAAGAAACCCGATATCCTCAACTCGCTGACTACTCATATAACCGAGCGCATTGAGCAGGGAACGTAACCCGACATCGTCGAGTTGCACGCGATCTGTCACTGTTACAGTGTCCACGGTGATCAGTTGTGGGCGCAGGTCTACACCCGCTATCCCTTGCTCATGTAACTCTTTTAGCCCCTGTGCCATCTGTCGCAAGAGGTCAAGCGCGCGCGCTATAGTGATATTCTCGTTGTCCAGTACATGGCGCAGTGTTATTCCACGGGGGGGATCGGTAGCAATATAGACACGGGTTTTGTCGATACCCCAGTCGTACACGCCAATTACGTGTGGAGAGCGGATAAAGCGGCGTTTCTCCAAAGGTTGCAACAGCTGTTGCACTACCTGGACATCCATCGCAGGGGAGAACTTTATCACCTGCAGTCCAACCACGTCGTTCGTATTGCGATTGTAAGCAGTATAGGTAGTAAGCATTTCGCCAGAGATAATCACTTGCCCCAGGCGGTAGATTCCACCAATCAGCCGAGGCGACTTCCGTATCTCTTCTCCCATTTTCCGATCCCCATACTTCAAAAAGAGTGCAGCAGTTAATTATACAACTGCTGCTTTACGTAATCTTTAATAGCCTGCCAGTTACTGTTTGCTGGTTGCAGGATATATTGGCCATCTGGGGAGGTTGCATCAGCCAGCACGTTTTGATTGCTCAGCCCGACACGATGGGCGTTGGTCAAATCCATTTTCAGCGCAAATTGTGCCAGGTCAGCCAGCGATAAATTGGTATAGATGGCGTTTTGCAGGACGGTGAGCGCATTCAAGAGGCTCGGCCACGTAGACATTTGCTTGACTTTTGTCAAAGCTGCTTTCATCATGATCTGTTGACGCGCGGAACGAGCAAAGTCCGAACCCTCTGCAGGGTTGTCCAGAACATAGCGGGCACGAGCATAGCGTATCGCCGTTTCACCGTCCATATGCTGCATCCCTTTGGAGAAGTGCACCGTTATCCAATTTGGATTAATGCTGGGATCATCATTTGCCGGATATTTCGCGGTAAATGAATCTGGCACATAGACATCGATGCCGCCTATGGCATTGATAAAATCGCGAAATCCCTGGAAATTAATGGTCAGCCAATATTTCACATCCAGGCCGGTCACCAGCGAGACCTTCGCCGCCGCGGCGTCACCACCTGCCGCAGGGTTGGCGTTATTATTCGAACCAAACTCATATGCTGTGTTGATCTTGTGATACTGCCCTGAGCCAGGAGGAATCTGCACCCATAAATCACGAGGAACAGAGACGAGCGTGGTATGGTGGCTCTGCGGCATCAGGCTCATAACCACCATCGAATCGGTAAGATACGCCCCGTCATGACTACCACCACCGTATCCCATCACCAGCAGATTAACGCGATCACCGCCTCCCATGTAGCCCGTCTGGCTGCTCAGTGGCGACTGTGTAGAAATGTGAGAACCAAAGGCCAGCACTCGCTGCGCCGTCGTAAAGGTGAGACGATGAGCGATGTTATGAGGCATCCCCTACGACGCCGGGGACGTTTTAGCGGCGAGCCGTCGGACGTCCCGCTCTGAGTCTGTCCCGGCTGGTGATAGGGATATCGTGGGGCAGCAGCATTTTGTCCTCCGGGGGGCAATTGTTGACCAGGCTGAGAGTAGGGGTAGGAGGAATACGGCTGGGCATTGCCGTTCCTAACAGGCATACTGTTCTGCACCGGGAAAGGCGGCTGTGGTTGTTGGTACGCGCCTGGTTTATCAACATATGGCGCAGGAGGTGGATATTGATAGGGTTTACGTTCAGGTCGTCGCGAGGCATCTTGAAAACTTCCAAGAATCAATTTGTCACCCTGCTGACCACCATTTGGAGGAGAGGGCTGCCGAACTGGTTCAGTTGGATCATCTTGATGATAATAGGGCTCGTTTCGCATCATGTATCCTTTTCCAGATAAGTAAAGTGTTTCATAATTCATTCACTATACTGAAACAACGATATACCCTACCACTCTCCCCCAAAAATGCCACTACGTCATAACATTCTAGCTCTTTCTTTCGAAAGAGCGCAATATTTTGGCGAGAAGTACTGGAAATCTATCTATGCACTTTTTCCTACTAAGTAATGACGAAATAGATCAGTTGAAGTTTCGCTTTTCTATTTTTTCCAGTCAGAAGTTGCTGGACGACCCTTACCATACCGCGTGGCAACGATCTCAGCCATGATAGCGAGGGCCATCTCTTCTGGTGAGGTAGCTCCAATGTTGAGGCCTATCGGTCCATGAATGCGAGCGAGCTGTTCATCCGTCAGCCCTTGCTTCTTGAGGCGCTCACTGCGTTCCTCACTGGTCTTTCGGCTACCGATGGCGCCCACATATCCTACCTGGCGTGCTAAAACTACTTTTAACGTTGGCTCATCGAATTTTGGATCATGCGTCAGCACTGCTACTGATGTAGACGGATTCAGATCCATCCTTTCCAACACTTCATCCGGCCACTCAACAATCAGTTCGTCGGCATGGGGGAATCGTTCATGCGTGGCAAAAGCTGCGCGAGCATCAACCACCACCACGCGGTAATTGAGGGTCTTGGCAAACGTAGTCAGGGGAATAGCGATATGCCCTGCGCCCACGATTATCAGCGTTGGTGGCGGGGTAAAGCCCTCGATGAAGACATCATAGGATTGCAAACTAGCAGGACTTTCGATTGTATACGTATATGTTCCTGCCTCTCCATGCCAGATAGCGTGGTCAGCGTCTTCAAGGACACGCGCATCAAGCTCCGCATTCCCCAGCGTCCCATCAGTTCTCTTATCTGCAAAGACAAGGAGCTTAGCGCCGACATGCTCTTTGCCGCGCACCACCGTTGCCAGTGCGACCCCTTTTTCCTGGTTCAGCTGGTCTCTCAGTTCTTCGAACAATTTACTCATGAGAAGGTTCTCTATATCTATTTCCCGTCACGTATATAGTATGTCAAATCACTGTTACCAATCCAGCCGCTCGACGAAGACGTGAATGGTGCCACCACATGCCAGGCCTATCTGCTCGATATTCTCTTCTTCAGTAATACCAAACTCAAGCAGTTGTGGCTTTCCATTCTCAATAACTTCCATGGCAGCTTCGACAACCGCTGGCTCGACACAACCACCACTCACAGAGCCGGCCAGTTCCCCACTTTCACTGACAACCAGTTTCGCACCGGGCCTTCGAGGAGCAGAACCTGCCATAGAAACAACGGTGGCAACGGCCACGCGTTCACCTCGTGCTCGCCATCGCTCAATATCATTCAGCACATCTCGCATAGGAAACCTCCAATAGTCTAACGAACCCGCTACTCACCAGGAATGGCATCTAGATAGCACTTGTCTTAGTCCACGCGGCAATAGCCTTTCGCTGTGCAGCAGCGCTGCGCGTCGGGCGGCTATCATCGATACTCTGCAAGAGTTTACCCACACTGATTAAGCTATCCAGGTTATGGGCAGGCAAAAAAGTGTCAATATACGGCAAAGCCGTCTTCATACCGATGGTTAAGGGGCGATAATCTGGAGAACCAAGCAGCGGATTGAGCCAGATCAACCGGTGACAACTATGCTGTAAGCGATCTATCTCGACCTGCAGTATACTGGCATCCCCGCGATCCCATCCATCGCTGATCACCAGCACCACAGCACCGCGCCCGAGTACGCGCCTGGCCCAATGATGGTTAAAGTAATGTAACGCGTCGCCAATGCGCGTCCCTCCTGACCAGTCCTGGACCGACTTGGAGACATCGCGCACAGCATCATCAACGTCGCGTTTTTTCAGTTGCCGTGTAACTCGTGTGAGGCGCGTCCCAAAAACAAAGGCCTCGACGTTCATCAAGCCATTGGAAATGGTATGAATGAAATGCAACAACAGCCGAGAATAGAGGCTCATTGAACCACTGATGTCGCAGATGATCACTACTGGACGTGGCTTCATCTTGATTTCACGCCAGGTCAGTTCAAGGATTTCTGCACCGTATTTGAGGTTACGGCGGACGATACGCCGCATATCAGGATATGAACCCTTACGCGACGGAGCCTTGCGATGCGTCGGGCGCATTCCCAGGTGCCAACGCATTTCAGCCATCAGCTTTTTGGCTTCCTGCACCTCTTCCCAGGTAAAAGATTCAAAATCCTTTTTCCTCAGCATCTCAATAGCGCTATAGGCCGTTCCCTGTGGATTCGCGTCATCCTCATCGTCCTCTTTGTCAATACGCTCATTCGCACGACGGGGCCGCTCGCTCTGGCGCATCTCAGCCCGCAGGTCCTTACGCTGCTGCTCGTTAGCGTTCATGTGCTCCGCTAATCTCTTGCGCTCTGAGGGGGGAAGTCGCATCTGTCGTTCGTCACGCTTCGCCGCGCCCTTTGGATTATCAACCTTTTTACCTTGACGATCCCGCATATACCAGAAGTAGAGAAACAACTGGTCAAAGAGTGTCTCCTGCTCATGCCGGGCAAGCAGAGAACTTTTGAGCGTGTTATAAAAGTCCTCTTTGTTGGTGATATCGATGTAGTTCAGGGTCTCGGAGAGATCAAGTATCTGCCGCGGCCCAACGTCAATGCCCGATTCCCAGAGGATATGGCCAAATTCAGTTAAGCGGTAAAGCAAGCGCTCGCCGCGTTCAAGCTCAACCTGGCTCAGCGGATGAGTAGCAAAGTAATGACCATTCTCCCGTGGTACTTCGCTCATAACTAGGAGACTCCCCGTGCCTTCTGCAAGATTTTGTACATGTCGTTTCCACCAACCTTCAACACATCATCTTGATACTTGAGTAGTGCTCCCAGTGTATCACGTACAGGGCCTTCGACCAGTTCCAGTTGATTGAGCGCCAGCAAGGAGCTAATCCAGTCCAGCGTCTCTGCCACACCCGGAGCTTTGTACAGATCGATGCTGCGCAACTCGCGCACAAAGGCGCAGACCTGCTTCGCCAGTCTTTCGGGCACGCCAGGCATACGAGCCAGGACGATAGAGTACTCTTTCTCCAAAGAAGGAAAATCAATCCAATAGTAGAGACATCTCCTGCGCAGAGCATCATGAATCTCACGTGTGCGGTTTGAAGTGATGATCACCACGGGTGGCTCTTTGGCTTTGACTGTGCCAATTTCCGGGATCGTAATCTGGAAATCAGAGAGCAACTCGAGCAGGTACGCCTCGAATTCTTCGTCACTACGATCCAGTTCGTCAATCAACAGCACGGGAGTTTTGGCGTTGGCTGCATCGATAGCCTGGAGCAAAGGACGTTTCATCAGGAATTCTGGACCAAAAACCTCTTTGAGTTCTTCCTGGCGATTAATCTTTCCCGCTTCCATCAGGCGTATGTGCAGCATCTGGCGTGTATAATTCCACTCGTATACCGCCGTACTGATATCGATACCTTCGTAACATTGCAGACGTATCAGTTGAGTGTCGAGAATAGCGGCAAGCACTTTAGCTACTTCCGTCTTACCAACACCGGGTTCGCCTTCCAACAAAAGTGGCTTACGTCGTTTGAGAGCCAGGAACACCGCCGTGGACAGACTGCGATCGGCAATATAACTCTGGGCAAACATCGCCCTCTGTACATCTTCTATAGTCTCGAAGTTAGATAACTGTTGTTCCTGCTCCAAATGGGCCTCCAAAAATGAATTTGTGCTTTCCAGCACAAGGGAATTTAATACGTATGTATATTCTATGCTATATGTAGGGAACTTAGCAACGTCTAAATCACGATTGTGCCATCTTTTAGAAACAGCACACCATCAACCCACACTTCACCCCTCTGGCGCAGATCACAGACCATATCCCAGTGCAGAGCAGATTCATTCACTCCACCCGTCTC
>WNGJ01016200.1_pt1 | contig 16385 bp, 15 predicted proteins | sample 5400611 | NCBI WGS metagenome assembly WNGJ01 (sample SAMN13153375, study PRJNA577476) | soil metagenome | isolation source: 40 cm soil or saprolite under Garry oak tree replicate 1 | place: USA:California | collected 2016-06-15 | reverse complement strand
ATATCAAAGATGCACCAGGGGTCGCTGGTGTATACTGGAATCGTGCGATGAATCTGGTACCCAACGATACAGCGGGCTATCTTGGCTCTGATCCGACAGTCCAATATGCGCGTGATACGGAAACCCCCCCCAAAGTGTACTGGCAACCGCTCAACGATTCGGGCAAAAATATCGCTACGAATAGCCCATGGAACACCTATATTAACGTTGGGCTGCCACCTACACCGATTTGTAGTCCAGGATTGGCTGTCTTAGAGGGAGCGGCATCACCAACAAAATCGGATTACTTCTACTTTTTTAATACAAAAAATGGCAGTACTGTCTACGCAAAGACCTACCCTGAGTTTTTGCAAAAATACAACCAAAGCTCACATTAAAGAGAGACCAGCACATGAATCTGAACATCTGGCAAATAATTTTTCTAGCTCTATTACAAGGTATAACGGAGCTATTCCCTATCAGCAGCCTGGGGCATACAGTCGTTCTCCCTGGTCTCTTTGGTTGGGGTGATCTGGTACGCAACGACAGCTTCTTACCTCTGATCGTGGCCCTGCACCTGGGAACAAGTGTTGCGCTAGTAATCTATTTCTGGCGCGACTGGCTCCAGGTAGGACGGAGCGTGGTGAAAAGCGTCAAAGAAGGTGAGGTACGCCGGGGTACGGAGGAATGGGTGAGTTTTCTGATCATCATCGGTTGTGTGCCTGCCGGAGCAATCGGCGTCTTTTTGGATAAAACATTCAAGACGTTGTTTGCCTCTCCCCTGATTGCCTCGGCCTTTCTGATCGTCAATGGTTCGCTGCTCTTTCTAGGCGAACGTATGCGTCTGCAATCCGAGGCCAAATATGCTAACCTTAGTTCGAAAGAGCGCGAGGGCCAGTTCCGTCCGCTTGCTTCACTGAGTTGGAAAGAGGCTCTGGTTGTAGGTCTGGCGCAATCGCTGGCCCTCATTCCAGGGATCTCACGTTCAGGAGCAACGATGGTGGCTGGTCTGGGAGTCCGGCTGACACACGAAGATGCTGCCCGCTTCTCCTTTCTGTTGGGAACCCCCTTGATTGGAGCGGCAGCTTTGCTAGAGGTGCCACAACTGTTTCACCTGCCTACTACAACTCTTTTGCTGGTCTTTATGGGCATGGTGTTGTCTGGCGTAGCAGCCTTTTTAAGCACCAAATTTTTGCTGAAATACTTTGAGACAGGACGTCTCTACCCTTTTGCAGTCTGGTGCTGGATCGGCGGGTTGCTTGGGCTAGTCATCTTTTTAACGGTTTTCCATGCAACATCTTGAAAATAGCCAATTTAGGTATTTTGTATTAGTTTGTTCAACTTAGCATACTTTCCTCGTTTGATATAATGAAGACGCTTTGGACAAACCAGAGCGCATATTTAAAGCTTAGAAGAGGTAGGTAATCGATTCGAATGAAAAACCCAATGGTTTATTACGCGGTAATTGCACTTGGAGTTATTGCTCTCGTCGTAGGTGGATATCTTTTTGCGACTGCTACAAAAGCGAATCCTCATCATTTAAGTAGCTATGCTGCTCTTGGTGTTGGGGCGGTTTTGTTGATTGGTGGTGTGGTTGGTGTGTTCGTCATGAAGCCCAAAGCTGTTGCAAAGTAGTGTAACAGCATAGGAATTAGTATATAAGCAAAGAGTACTGAAGCAAGTCTATTTGTCCTGGTACTCTTTTCATGTGAAGGAGTCTTTCTCATGAAAAATCCGGCAGTTTTTTACGGTGCAATTGTGGTGGCCGTCATTTCTTTGATTCTGGCCATTTACTATGCTATTCCCGGCGTCTATCATGTGGCTACAAGTGGCTCGCACCCGGCTAACGATCCCCAACCTGCACATATCGCGCTGTTCATAGGGCTGGCTGTTATTTGTGGCATTGCTGCCGCGGTAACCCGCCCCAAGTCCAATGTGCGCTAGTACATCTTGATATACGAGAGGAGATAGACATCTGCCCATCTCCTCGAGTTTCTATTCTAACACCTCCCCTATAATCTGCCCATACCCTCTTAAAAACTCCTCTGCGCTCATAGCTTTCTTACCCTCAAGCTGGACTTGCGTGACGGCGAGCAGGCCGTTTCCAGTTATGATGGCGAGCATTTTGTGACCGACTTCTTCCCGGAGCTTGACAGTTCCTGGCGCGATTGGTTCGGTGAGTTCAAAGGGGACGGCATGAGCGGAAAGGATTTTGAGAAGCTTGCCGCCCCAGGAAGTATAGGCGGCAGGCCAGGGGTTGTAGGCACGTACTTTGCGTGCCAGAACGGCGGCGGGTTGTTCCCAGGAGATATGACCATCTTCTTTGTGGAGCATATGTGTGTGCGAGGCTTTCTCAAGGTCTTGTGGTTCGGGCGTAATTTCGCCACCAATCCAGCGTGGTAGGGTTTCGAGGAGGGCCTGAGCTCCCAGTTCTGCCAGTTTGGGAGTAAGCGTGCCGGTGGTTTCATCGCCGCTAAGGGGCATGCTTTTTTTGAGCAGCATGTGGTTTCATCGCCGCTAAGGGGCATGCTTTTTTTGAGCAGCATGGGGCCGGTATCGACACCTGCATCAAGCAGCATGATAGTGACACCGGTTTCGCTGTCACCTTGCAAGATGGCCTCAGAAATGGGAGAGACGCCGCGATATTTGGGGAGCAGTGAGGTGTGGATGTTGAGGGTGCCATAGCGTGGCTGGTCAAGAACGACCTGGGGTAGAATTTGACCGAAGGCGGCCACGATATAGAGATCGGCGGAATACAGAGCCAAAGCTTCGATATTTTCGGGCTTTTTGAGGGAGCCAGGTTGCCAGACAGGAATGTTGTGTGCCAGAGCCGTTTGTTTGACCGGTGAGTAGATGATTTCTTGCCCACGCCCGACGGGTTTATCTGGACGGGTAATCACGGTTACTAGTTCATAGCCCTCTGGCAGCACTTTGCCTGGGGCTGCGTTCTCAATGAGTGTCTCAAGTGCGGGTACGGCGAATTGTGGCGTACCCATATAAATGATGCGTAGCATGTGAAGTGTCCCCTTTCTACATAATATCATGGCCATATATTAGCATATTCGGGCTACCCGAAGAAGGTTGTCAGAAGTATATAGTATACTTGCTTGGAGATTAACGATATTGTAGGGACGTGATTGATCGCGTCCCAAGGGCGGTGGGGTAAGGCAATCATCCACCAGCGTAAAGGCTCCACCTGACCCTATGGACGCCATAAATCACGTGCCTACAGACCGTCATAGGGAGTCATTTTAAGGATACACGCAACGTATGCAAGGCCACAGGCAGATGCCGGATATTAGTCAAATCCCCTTATTAGTGCCGCAAAGCACATATATGCTTGCTACGGTGCGGATGAAGGTGCAACAGGCACGCCGGTTTACCTTTAGTCTTGAGGCTGCAACTCCTCCAGCGACCAATGCACCGACGGTGATGCAACGTGGTGATGAGGTAAATACCGTCTTACGCATGTTGACCGATTTACAGGTGAGTGCGGTCATGCTCACAGGCGATGCTGGAGTAGGGAAATCGACACTGGCTGCGTTATTGTATCGCCGCCTGGAACTGACGGCCCAGGCGGGTTTACCGGCTCCCCGGCACTTCGTATGGGTGACGCTGGGTGCTTATACTACGTTGCCCGATATGCTAGCCGCGATCCTCAGTAGCCTGAGTGTGAGTGAGCCGAGCTTTTTTTTCCTCAAGCCAGAGCAGCAAGTTGAACTGTTCTTGCGTATTTTGCGTCGCTCACAGGAACCAGCGTTGATCGTGATCGATCAGTTTGAGCAACTGTTTCATCCTGAGACGGATCAGGGGTTGGAGGGTAGAGGAGCTATCCCGCTCTTTCTGGAGATGCTGCAACAGGATATGGGCTTCAGCCGGTTATTATTGACCGGATATCGTTCTCCCTATGATCCTCGGACCGTGCAGGAGAGCCACGTGCGTACATGTCTGATATCGCGGATTAGTATGCCGGAAGGGGTGGCACTTCTACAACAGCGAGGCGTACAGGGGGGATATGAAGATTTGTCGCTGATCTGGCAGCGTTGTGGGGGCCATGTCTTTGCACTGGTGCTGTTCTGTGCGCTGGTAAAGCTAAGCGGTCTGTCACTGAGTTACCTGCTCAACTCGCCGGATTGTCAACCTCTATGGAACGGTGAAGTCACGAAGAATCTGATTGCGACAGTCTATCATTACCTGAACCCCATTCAGCGTACATTGATGCGTACCGTGTGCCTGTTCGATGAGCGAGTGCTGGCACAGGGTTTATTTACGGCAATTATGGGAGAGAATCCGACGGCTAATCTTTCGCTATTCGAGCAAGAACTGGATATGCTGGCCCAATTAGCACTGGTGCAACAGGGAGAGAATGGGCAAGGGCAGCTGAGCTATAGCCTGCATCCCTTGTTCCGTGCCTATGTGTTTGAACACTACCTGGAAGGGAGTGGCCTGCATCCTGATAGACAAGGAGTGACATCGCTAGGTGTGACCGGTTCGTTGGCCCCATTGACGAATAGTGCAGAGGCACGAGAGGTTGCGCTGGCTGCTGGTCATATGCGCGTGGCAACTTACTACCAGCAGGTGGCCAAGGAGCACTATGTGCCGCGTGAGCAACGGGAAAGTGTGCAAGATGTAGAGTTTTTGCTGGCAACGGTACGCCATCTTTGCCTGGGCTGGTACTGGCAGCAGGCATGCGATCAAATTTTGACGGAAGGCATCTACGAAAGTATGGTGCAGTGGGGGGCATGGAATACCCTGATCGAGCTGTATCTGGGCATGTTACCGCCCAATGGAGTACTTACCCGTCATGATGAAGGGCTTATCTGTAATCACCTCGGTCTGCTCTATGACCGTCTGGGGAATATACGGGAGAGCTGGACATATTACGAACGGGCACTGGCTGTGCAGCGCAAAATTAATGATACGCACGGTATAGCAATGACGCTGACTAACGAAGGGGAGTTGTATCGTAATCGGCAGGAATGGCAACTGGCGCGGACAAACTTTGAGCAGGCACGAGAATTGAATCGGGTGTTGCGTGATCCTTTGTTGGAAAGCGTCTTGCTACACAATCTGGGCCTGCTCCATCATGCGGCTAAAGACTATGCGAAGGCTTTAAGCTACTATCAGGATGCCCTACGCGTTGCCCAGATATTGGATGAACACTATAACGAGGGTATGATCCTGACCAATGTAGGGATGCTGTTTTTTGAGCAAGGATTTTATCCTGAAGCAGTGGCAGTGCTGTTCGCCACGCTCAAGATGCGCCAGTCTTTGCAGTATGAGACGGTTCACTTTATCGAGCAGTTTCTGACGACGCTTGAGGATAGGATGGAGCTAAGCGATTTTGCGCGCTTGCGGCAGGCTGCTCGCGAGGTAGAAGCACAGGTACTCTCTCGACTGAGGCCGCCAAATATGAGACAATAGAGATCAAAAATATGAATGGTATCCCGAACGAATCCAGGTTAAAGACGAAAGAGAGTTTCTCTATGTCCACTACGACCCCTAGCCCACAAACTACACTAGCCGAAGAGGGGACGGTTGCTTCGACGGCTGGTCACTCTATACGGGCTTGGTTGCTCATCTTGCTTGTATTTGTGGCTGGTGCCTGCTCACTGGCAATAGAACTTTCGGCTTCGCGGTTGCTGGCTCCCTACTTTGGTACTTCACTGTTTGTGTGGGCAAATCTGATCGGTCTCATTTTGCTCTATCTGACGATTGGTTACTATGTGGGAGGACGCCTGGCCGACCGCTTTCCGCGACCAGAGGTACTCTATCTGCTGACGACTGTGGCAGCTTTTCTGATCGGCCTGATCCCGCTTATCTCAAGCCCAATTTTGCTCTGGTCGCTTTCCGCTTTTGCGACCTATTCGGTGAGCGTCTTTTATGGTTCACTCGTCTCGGTCATTCTCCTTTTTGCCATACCGATGATTCTGTTAGGGTGTGTATCGCCTTTTGCTATTCGCTTGCGCATTGAGCAGGTAGGCAAGTCGGGACGTACCGCCGGGCAACTCTATGCCATTTCAACGGCAGGCAGTATTCTAGGAACGTTTTTGCCGGTACTCTGGCTTATTCCCACCATTGGCACACGTCTGACCTTCTTTGTCTTCGCCCTTGCCTTGTTGCTCATGTCGATCATCGGTTTAGTCGCGACTCGCTTTGACAATCTGCCACCAGCACAACGGCGTCCACGGCTGGATAAAAGCTTGCTCTCTTTGCTGCTGCTCATTCCCATGGGGCTGGCGATGTTTGGCTCGTCTGGGCCGATCAAGCCAGCGAGTGGCACCAATGGTGGCGTACTGATTACAGAACGTGAGTCGGCCTATAACTACATTCAAGTAGTGCGCTCAGGAGATGAGATGCAGTTGGTTCTGAATGAGGGTCTAGGTATCCATTCCATCTATAACCCGAAGCAGATTTTAACGGAGGGACCGTGGGACTATTTTCTGGTAGCTCCCTATTTTAATAAGCCACCCTTTACGCCTGCGCAGGTACATCGAGTGAGCGTAATTGGCCTGGGAGCTGGAACGATTCCCCGTGAGTTTAGCTCAATCTATGGGCCAATTCCCATTGATGGGGTGGAGATCGATGGGATGATTGTAGACCTGGCCCAGCAGTACTTTCATATGGATGAGCCAAACCTGCATGTAATTGTGCAGGATGGACGTTACTATCTGGAGACTACAACTCAAAAGTATGATGTGATCGGCATCGACGCCTACCAGCAACCCTATGTGCCATTTCAATTAACAACGGTTGAGTTCTTTCGCGAGGTACGCAGCCATCTCTCTCCCACAGGCGTAGCGGCGATCAATGCCGGACGCACCTGTTGTGATTTCCGACTTGTCGAGGCTCTGGCCCAGACCATGAAGGCGGTCTTTAGCAATGTCTATATTATCGATACCCAACGCTTTGAAAACAGTCTGGTGATCGGCACAAATGCCCCAACTTCACTGAATAACTTCTTGGTGAATACAGCCCGATTGAACAATCCGTTGTTGAAAAGTATCGCTGATGCCAGTGTGAACTATGGACATATGCGTGAAGAGAAGACGACGCACATCTATTTTACAGATGATCGTGCTCCTGTTGAGCAATTGATTGACCAGATCATTTTTGATGCGGTACAAAAAGGCCAACCATAGAAAGGGATAGCTATGTCAGCAATTGATTTGAGTAACATGCGCGTGATCGACCTGTCGCAGAACTGGGATATGCATACGCCTGGTTTTGCGACCTATGAGGGGCCAACGATCAAGTGGATCAAGCGTGTGGCCTTTGATAAGGTGGGTGGACAGCATATTTCGTCCACGCTGCATGTGGGGACGCATCTGGATGCGCCGTTACACTTTATCACCAATGGGCAGGATATCGGTAGCATCCCGTTGGATAAGCTAGTTGGCCCAGGCGTGGTGGTAGACCTTGAAGGTTTGGGTATTGGCGACTACGATATTTACACTTCAGGCCATTTTGAGGAGTGGGAACGCAAGACGGGTTTGCGTATTCAGTCGGGTGATATTGTCGTAGTGCATACGGGCTATCACAAGTATTATCCCAGTAACTGGTATGGCGAGTCGCAGCCGGATGAGACACGCTATTTCATCAAGCATCCAGGGCCGACACGCGAGTTTGTCAACTGGACATTGGAACGCAAAATTTCCTGGTTCGCCATCGACGCTGGTTCAATGGATCATCCCATGAACACAGTTATTCGCAAGGTGCGCCCCGATCTGGCAGTGAAGTGTGAGCAGAAACTGGGTAAGCCACTCTCTGAAATCTGGCCAGAAGAGGACTTGCAGTTGATGCACTATGATCTATTCCCGTATGGTGTCTTTCATGTAGAGAATGCTGGTGGCATGATCGATGAGGTGCTGGATCAGCGTGTGTGGATTGGTTGTTTCCCGTGGAAGTTTAGTGGTGGTGAGGCGGCCTTCTGCCGATTAGTGGCGTTTGTGTAGGTAAAGCGAATGTAGGGGCTGAACGCAGCCCCTACAAGTATCCTTCTTCTATACTGCCTCTTCGACGGCAATGCCTGCCAAAGTTTGTTCCATCAGGTATTGTGTCACAGCATGCATATTCCCAGTTTCCTTATAGAGCGCAATCTGTCGATCTGCACCTGTGCCACGGGGATCGTCTACGAGGGAGCGGATGTACTGGAGGTCAGAGCCAGTACCGAGATCGTCGGCTACTTCATCGACCATATCGAGGAGGTTATGGATGGAGTTGCGCATGCTGATGTGGCAACCTGAGCTAAAATCGACAATGTTGGCATCAAGGCCGTAGCGTGTGGCTCGCCACTTGTTTTCTTCAAGGAAGTGGCGTGGTATGATGGGGACTGTCCTCCCGTGCAGGTGCAGCCAGTTGAGTTTAGCAATCAGGGATACGAAGTTCAATAGTCCCGAAGACAGGATGGGGACGGATATCCCACCAAATTTTCTTGCCGTTGTCGATACAGCCTGTGCTAATCAGCGTTTGCACATAATGGTCGAAGTCACTCCATGAGGCAAAGCTATCGGGGAGGCCAGTTCGCGGAAGACGTTTCCAGACAATGGCCCGGTAGGATTTGAGGCCGGTCAGACGGCCTGCCCAGAAGGGAGAGTTGGAGGAAAGGGCCAGTAAATGTGGTAGCCATGTTCGCAACTGGTTCATAAGAGTGATGGCTAGCTCATTGCCGGGAACAGCGACATGAATATGGAGGCCATAGATCAGGACGGAACGTCCGACGTCTTGAAATTCTTCCAGTATTTCGTCATAACGCTGATGGGGTGTGACTGGCTGCTCCATCCACGTAGCGGTGGGATGAGTGCCTGCGCTGACCAGAGTCAGACCTTCGTCGGCTAAAAGCTGGGCCAATTGTCCTCGCAGACGCTGTGTTTCTGCACGAGCCACTTGAATGTCTGGATAGACGTCTGAAATGAGTTCTACCGTGGGTTGTAACATCTCTGGCTTCAGCTGTTCGCCAAAGATAGGCGTGCCTTTTTCCAGGATCGTCATAATATGGGAACGTAGCTGGCCTGTAATCTGATCTACCGTCTGAAACTCTTCCTCGATACCCAGCGTAAAGTGCGCTGCCATGTCAGATTCTCCTTTGTAGCAGATTTATTGAGGTGCTATAATGGCTGTCAACAGCACTACAGGACAACGCTTCTACAGGACAGTAAAAGAAGTTACTGGTGAAAGTGACAACAATATCAGAGGCAAGAATATGAGATACGAGGATGGCAGAGTTGAGCGTAAATATACACGCGGAAAAGAGTATAGGAGACCTGGGTATAGGGTTAACAAACGCAAATAGGTTGGTTGTGATGTCTCATGATGCGCGACTGCGCGTGCTGGCATACAAGCTCCTTACGGTGAAAGCTCTGTTGTATTAGTTGCTTTACGGTGCGCCATAAAACCATGCTAAAAGTCCCAGGAATCATAGCGTACATAACAAGTATGCGCTTTGTCAAGTATTTTTCATGAAATTAAGGTTTTTCACAAATTTTTCACGTAGTTCTAAGGAAATCAAAACGAAATCTACTCAGGTGTCAGTTTCCTCACTGCAAGTGACACTAAAGCTGACTGGCGTCATCAATGCCGCCCCTACTATGCCTCTTGAATTCGTACACCCACGTTGCTGCGTTGCTGTTGTCTATAGAAGTATGGTGCATGCGGAAGACTCCACGGATGGTTCACCAGCGTGAGCTGCTCCGTATCTCTTATAAACTGAAAGCATAGGGCAATAAGTCCGCTATAGAGAAATTCTGTGGGACACTATCGATGTAGATGGTGGCATCGGGAGCCAAGTCGGCCAACCATTGACGGCAGGCTCCGCAGGGAGTACGCTCGTGAAGAGGTGCGTCAGGCGGTGTATCGATGCAGGCGACAGCGATCTGGGTGATCGGGCCTGCCCCATCGGAGATGGCGGCAGCCAGAGCTGAACGTTCGGCACACAAGCTGAGGCCATAGCTGGAAATTTCGATGTTCACGCCAGTATAGAGTTTGCCACCAGCGATGAGAGCAGAACCTACGCGAAAATGTGAATAAGGGCAATGTGCGCGTAGTGCGGCTGTGCGGGCATGGGATAGTAGCTCTTCGCGAGTCATGCGCTTCTCCTTTTGTTTCTTATGCACCTCAAGATATATCTGTTGGTGCCGATGTAGTTAGTACAATATAGCCCAAATTGTATCATGATGTTACCGGCATTGCTGCGTCGCGTTACTAGCAATGAGAGCAATTTGAGAAAGACAGAGGCCCATTACCAAGCAGGTTGCGATATACTTATTATAGCGTGTAATGCAGGTCTGTAGGAGGAACAAACGTGAAAATCATGGTGGCCGACGATGACCGCGACATGGTAGATATGCTGAGCTATTGGCTTAAAGGGCATGGTCATGATGTTGTTCGTGCTTTTGATGGGGAGCAGGCCATCAAGCGTTGGCGTGAAACGTTGCCAGATCTCGTCATTTTAGATGTGCAAATGCCCAAACTGGATGGCTTTGAGGTATGCCGACAGATGCGTAGTGAGACAAACGCAATGGTCTTGATTCTAACCGCGCATGACCGTGAGGACGATGAGATTCGTGGCTTAGAGATGGGCGCGGATGATTACTTGCGTAAGCCATTTAGTCCGCGTCAACTGTTGGCACGTATTAAGGCTTTGATGCGTCGCTCATCGGCTACGCGTGGAACCGCCAACTCTTCGTCGCTAACGGTTGGGCCTATCACGTTGGATGCTATGCGCCACGAAGTGACACGCGAAGGCGTAAAAGTACGCCTAACGCCCACCGAAAGTCGTTTACTGCATTTGCTGATTACACATACAGGGCAGGTACTGACAACTGATATGATTATTGAGCGTGTGTGGGGATATGATGAGTCGGGTGACTCTGGACTGGTCAAGACGCATATTCGCCACCTGCGCCAGAAAGTGGAACCTGATCCTAACACTCCACAGTATATTATGACAGTCCCAGGAGTGGGATATACCTTCACGGCACCTGTAACCATAGAATCATAAATTGATATTTCTTTACTCACGAATGTTTTTGCACACGAGTGAAGTCAAAAAGGGCCTCTGGTTATGCCAGAGGCCCTTTTTGTATACTCATCTTAACCAAAATTACCTCTTCTTAACCGGACTACAACATACTTTTCATACATTCCCTAATTGTGACACTGTATAATTCTTCTCAACCGATAGGTAATGGGGGCGAGAGGGCAAATCCTCGTATCGGGAATGGAAATAAGCAAGTCTGGGGGGGCTTGCTTGTTTCTCCTTCACATACTTTTAGCTCCCAAGTATTGGCCTGTAGGTAGAAACAAGTATAGGTAATAGTACAATATGCATTATAAGAGAAGAGATAGTGTAGCGCGGCCATCTCTGGATGGTGATACGTTTATCACAGAACGTTGCCACTGTCTACCACTCTCTTCGCTACAAAGTGTGCCATTGAGAAATGGTGAGGATGAGGAGAAAGCTGGCAAGAGGTTGATTCTGGCTCCACGAGAATTCAATTTACGTATACGTACACATCTGGAGGCTCTCTTTCCACATACCACTCCACTCAGTCTTTTCGTGGTACATGTTTCGCAGTTAGAGCACATTGCTGTGGTACCACAGGGAGCTATCCTGCATAAACGCCAACGCTATCATGCACCGGCAGGCTTCCTCGAACAAGTCATGGTCAATGTGCGTCGGGCAATTCGGGATAGCGATCAGATACTTGTGCATGAAGGTGTAGGAGCAGCGATTATTTTTCCCCATGTTGATCGTCAAGGGGTAGAGAGCATCTTAGATCGCATCTACAATAATGTCAGCCTTTTGCAGGCAGAGACAGTTATTCCACCATTGCAACGCGAGACGGATGTAACGATGGGGATCGGTTCTTATCCAGAATCAGGAACTTCATTAGAGTATCTAGTGTATCAGGCGAGTGTGAGGACGCGTCATTTTACCTTACGTCCCGCTATTGCAAATCATCTGTGGGATATCAAAATGGCGGGTAGTGGAGGAGAAGAAGAGACAAAGACTACAAGGTATGAGAACCGCGAGACGGTAAAACTGGCAAAAGTCGTACCGAATGTGCCCTATATGCAATTGCCAGCTCAGCTCCCAACACGCTTAAAGCTGCTTATTCCGTATCATGTGGCCTGTGAGTTGCGCTGTGCTCCTGTAGGGCGTGATCACCAATGCCTGACAGTGGCTATGGCCGATCCTGGGAATGCAAAGGGTGTACACTATTTACGCGAATTAACGGGTTTAACAATTTTTCCGGTGGCATGCGATCCTACCGCATTAAATGCACTGCTGGCTAATAAATGGTAGGGCAATGGCTATGACTTGCTTGAAGCGGTGGATAGACAGGTGGTGATGAATGTATAACCTTGTAGCCTTTAAAATTAACCGGATCACAACTGAACCTCAATACAAAAATGGGTCAAGATAGGTTACTATAATATGAGATGAGACAATGATTTGTATCGTCTGATACGAGCGAGGCGTTCTATTGCTCGTCGGTATCAAGTGTAGACATCGATCTCTAGCTTTGAGGGGAGAACACTATGGTTGTACAAATGATTCACGAAGATGTCCTTTTAACGTTCAAAGAAGCCATGAGTTATTTACGGGTCAGCCGCTCGACGCTCTATCGTTTGATGTGGTCTGGTCAACTAACCGGTCACAAGGTGGGCAGCACTTGGCGATTCTATCGTGAAGATTTGCGTGCTTGTGTTGGTCGTGAGATATCAATGACCGGTATACCGGTGATGTCGGCGAATATTTCTGCTAATTAGATTAGCCCTTTTCGCACTCATACCTTGTCGTCTTGTTGTTATTATAAAAACAGTTGATCTCTGCATAGGTAGAGTCTGAATAATATGGTTTTTATTACATTTGATCACTTCTTTGCCATCTGCGGTGGTGCGTAAGCGTTTTGTCGTGTGAGCAGTACGATTGCAAGCCCTGTTGCTCACATGACAAGCCTATCCATGCTGTCAGGGGGCAGCGTGGAAGCCCACATTTGCATGGTTCGGGCAAGAAGGGAACGCGAGCTATTTGTTACGATTGCTCGCGTTCCCTTCTTGTGATTGGATGAAATCTTATTAGATGCGGTCGTATTCAGTGATTTTCCAGTTGCCGCCTATTTTATCGAGGGTAAGAAGAGTGGTATAGCTATCATGAGTGCGTTTAACATCAACAGTGATGGTTAGGTGTGTGAAATTAGTGCCGGTATTGGGATCGGTGCTGAGGTTGGGTTGTGATGGGACAAAAGAGATAACTGGCCCGTACTGGTGCTCAAGTTGCGTGGCCTCTGTGACAAATTGATCCTGAGTAAGACCGCTGATTTGACCACGGGGAGCCAGATCGCTATATGCTGCCGTATAGTTTTTGGATTGGAGATTGCTATAGTAGTCGTTGACCACATCGATAGAGCCTGTAACCTGCTGATAGCCAGCGTTGACGATGGTATAGATGCCCCATGCACCTAAACCACAGCCGGTCAGGACGCAAATGCTAATGATGCTCACGGCGAGCCACACCCATTTATATGATTTTTTTGGTGGTGGCTGGTCTGGCTGAAAGGTGGGTGGTGGCACATTGGATAGATTATCTGAGCGCAGGCGAGGATGAGTACCGGGCGTGAAATTATAAGCAGGAAGGGCTGCCTGCCTGCGATCCTGGTTCGATGCTGAGAATGGTGGCTGTTGAGGAAGCGGAGGACGTATAGACGATGAGGGCATATTTTGATAGTAGGAGGGTGGAGGTGGATAGACAAAGCCAGGATTGGGTGTACCTGGAGTTGCCTCTGCTGACCCTGTTGGCGGAGTTGCTGTGTCTGCTGTAGCTTGGGCTTCCCCAGCAGAAGGGAGTGGGCCACTGGCGGGAAATTCGTAGAGTGGTGGAGCTTCCTGTTGCGTTACCTGTCTACTTTTCTCTGTATCATCTCTACGGAATTCTTTCACTTCATCTCGTGGTTGCTGATCTGGGTCGTAGGGCTGCATACGATAAGGCTCCTTTATAGTTAGGAAATGCTATCTGCTGTTCAGAGAAAAGTATAGCGGTTTATGAGGGGAAACGCAAGAAAAGAAAATGTTCTGAATCAGGATATTTATTCTTGTCCTTATTTCACATTATCTTGATTGGTCGGAGAGGGCGAAGCGTCGCGCCGCTCGTGCTTGATACGCTCAAGCTCTTCAAACTCCAGTTCCATATCTGAACGAACACACACTTCGGCTTCTTGCCGTGAGACGCCCATTTTGCGTGCATTGCTGATGATGCGGTTGACGTAGGAACGGCCAATTTCGGCACGCTGCCATTTCAAGTCGGGTAGGGGTCGCAGGCTTAATTCCGAAAAGGGGTAGAACTCTTCTTCGTGGAAGGCCAGGGAGAGCAATTGGGCATATTCGACTACAGCCTGACAAGCGATAGGATTGCTAAAGAAGTCAGGTTGGGTGCTGGAGACAATCAGGACACCAGAGATACGTCCACCGCGCAAGACAGGGTAAGCACAGGCACTACGCTCGAACTCATCGACCTCAAATTGGAGGCGTTCAGATTCGTTGAGATTATCCCATGTTTGCATACGTGCAAGCATAGCAGAGACTCCGGCTAGGGTGGTGCTACCCAGGTAAGCGTGATTTTCAAGTGCAAAGGGCCAGGGATAGTTGCCACGCATGATTGCTTCACAGAGCGAATGAATGCCATCAGTACGAGCGGGCATCAATTTAGCGTAGGTGATGGCGAGTCCACGACGTTCTGAATCGAGATGCAAGAGGGCGTATTCAAAGATAGCCTGAGGAATCTGCCAGCGACGTGCATCCGGTTCAGGAGTAGTGGTAACTAATTCCAAAACGCGACAATAAAGTTCTTTTTGTACTTCGCTGATGCCCGTCTCAAGAGAGTCCAAGACACCAGGAAAGGTTTGGTTGATAGCATAGATAAGGTTATTACGATGTTCGGGCAGGACTTCAAGGAGACTTTTCAAGTACGTTGCACGAGGTTCTGAGTTACCGTTCATCCAGCGATAAATAGTGTTTTCAGCGATATCCAATTCTTTGGCTACTCGTGCAATTTGCACACGATCATGTCGTAAGATATGGCGCAGGAGACTACTGAAGACGGAGATATGCTCCTCGGCAATGGTATAGGCAAGTTGTTCATCGGTTGATTGCTGGAAGGAAGAGGCTGGTGGGGATTCTGTTGCATGCTGTGCAGAGGCTCCTGGGGGTGTTTGTACGGCTAGGTGTTTCTTGCGAGGCCGCCCACGACGCTTGAGCTGTTGAAGTGAGTCATCCCTTGGACTCATATCTACGCTTCCTTCCTGACTGCTAATGTCGAAGAGGATAATCTTTTTACTTTAACACAACGATACGTTTAGATAAGTATATCATAGAAAACGTAGATTTGTAAGAGCTTTTGCCTGTTTCTCATCTTTTGTCATGAACGAAAGATACATGATCACCTCATTAATACGTATTTTTTACAATGTGTATACGAAAGTACTACAATGTAATATGTGTATTGCATTTTCATATTTATACATGTTATACTTGGTTTGTCATTACAAATGTTCATTCCTGTACATTTTATCACAGTCGGGAGCAGTATTATGGCAGTAGATAAGCTTGTCCATACTAATGAGTGTGGCTTGCCGTTGAATGCAATTGAATGGTTAGAGACGCATCATCGAAGTAAGGCTGTGGAGCGGGAAAAGATGATTCACGATCTAAACCTAAAAGCCAACAGTTTAGTAGTGGATGCGGGATGCGGCCCTGGTCTATGGACGCCGCTGCTGGCCCAGGCGATTGGTCCACGTGGCCGTATCATTGGGGTGGATATTTCATTAGAGGCTCTAGTGACAGCTCAGCGTCGCAGTTATGGGAAATGGTATCGTAAACAAATAGAATATAGACGTGCTTCCTTGGAAAAACTCCCTCTGGCATCTGGTACGGCGGATGTAATCTTTAGTGCGAATGTCAGTCAATACCTACCAAATCCGGTGGCCACATTTGAGGCTATGGGACGCTATTTGCAACCAGGTGGACGTCTGGTAATCAAAGATATCGATTTTGGGACGATGCGTTTCCATAATATTGATAGGGGTCTACAAACTCGTGTATTTTGTGCGCGTGAACAGTGGGAGCGGGAGAGGGTGAAGCAAGGTTTCGCTTTTGAGGATAGCTGGGTGGGTTCCAAACTGGCTGGGTATCTACGAGCCGCCGGCTATGAAGAGGTAGAGGAAAGGAGTTATCAGATTGTCCGCCGATATCCTTTACCTGACGATTTTCGCTACTATTTGCAAGGTATTGTGGAGTGGTTTGTGTGTGAAGGTGCTCCTTTACTTGCTGGAGAGGACATGCAGGAGTGGCTACGTTGCTTCCTGGATGAAGCGGATAATGCGCTGAATGCAGAGAATTTTATGAGC
>WNGJ01019646.1_pt1 | contig 16390 bp, 14 predicted proteins | sample 5400611 | NCBI WGS metagenome assembly WNGJ01 (sample SAMN13153375, study PRJNA577476) | soil metagenome | isolation source: 40 cm soil or saprolite under Garry oak tree replicate 1 | place: USA:California | collected 2016-06-15 | reverse complement strand
CCCTCAGGGGTGTGGGCGAAGACGTTCTCCAGCAAGATGTCCACGCAGGCGGCGAGATCCTGCTCGGCCACCCGGACGGCCAGGGCGCCTGCCGGAAGCTCCACGCTCATCGCGCGCTCCTGATCTTCGGACTGCGCGCCCAGTAGGCCGCCCGCGCACGCACGATGGCGGCGGCGTCACAGGCCGCTGGCATGCCGCCGGCCGCCGGCGCGCCTCGGCGATGATCTCGTTGACCGTCCGACTCAGCGCGTCAACATCGCTGATGACCCGCGTCATCACCTCCGGGTCGGCGCTCAGCGCCTCGGCGTCGCTCCGCAGCGCCGTCAGCGGGGTGCGCAGCCGGTGGGAAAGATCGGCGAGGGTCTCCCTTTCATGCGCGCGCAGCTCGCCGATCCGCGCCCGCGAGCGGGTTGAGGCCGTCGCTCACCTGCTGCACCTCTGGCGGGCCGTCGAGCGGGGCGCGCGCCGTCAGGTCACCCGAGGCAAGTCGCTCGGCGGCCATCGCCACGTCGCCAAGGGGGCGGACGAGCGTCCTGGCCAGCTGGGCGGCCACGATGACGGCCATCGCGAGCAGCGGGCGGCTGTCCAGCGTGGTCTCGTGTGCCTCGCCGTCCAGGCGGAGGCCGCCCACGACGACGGGATCGCTCCGCCTGACCTCGTCGGTGGCGGCACGGCGCAACACGGCCCTGACCCTGGCCTCGATCTGCCCGACGCCGAACGGCTTGACCAGGTAGTCGTCGGCTCCGGCGTCGAGCACCCTGACGATATCGGCTTCGTCGTCGCGGGCCGGCTCTGGCGGCGGTGCAGGTAGACTATGTGTGCCGCAATTCTGGCGCTTCCCAGGTGACAACGGAGTCTTCGACCATGCCCGCCCGCTCCGCAGACGCCGCGACCGCCGACGTCGCGACCCGCGACGATCTGCGCAACGTCGCGATCGTCGCGCACGTCGACCACGGCAAGACGACGCTGGTCGACGCCATGCTCTGGCAATCCGGTGCCTTCCGCGCCAACGCGCAGGTCGCCGAGCGGGTGCTCGACTCCGGTGATCTTGAGCGCGAGAAGGGCATCACGATCCTGGCCAAGAACACCGCGGTGAGCCACGGCGGCATGACCATCAACATCATCGACACGCCAGGCCACGCCGACTTCGGCGGTGAGGTCGAGCGGGGTCTGTCGATGGTCGACGGGGTGCTGCTGCTCGTGGACGCCAGCGAAGGCCCGCTTCCGCAGACCAGATTCGTGCTGCGCAAAGCGCTCGAGGCCAAGCTGCCGGTAATCCTGGTCATCAACAAGGTCGACCGGCCCGACGCGAGGATCGCCGAGGTCGTCGATGGCTGCTACGAGCTCTTCCTCGACCTCGACGCGACCGATGCCCAGATCGAGTTCCCGATCGTGTACGCCTCGGCGCGCGCTGGCCGGGCCTCGCTGACCCGCCCTGACGACGGCACGCTCCCCGACTCGGCTGATCTGGAACCGCTGTTCGACGCGATCAGGCAGTACGTGCCCGCGCCGTCCTACGACCCGCGCGCGCCGCTGCGGGCGCACGTCACGAACCTCGACGCGTCCGCCTACCTCGGCAGGATCGCGCTCTGCCGGATCGTCTCCGGCGAGATCAGCAAGGGCCAGCAGGCCGCGTGGTGCCGGCGCGACGGCTCGATCGAGCGGGTCAAGATCTCCGAGCTGTTCAGAACGCAGGCGCTCGAGCGGCTGCCGGCCGCGACAGCGTCGGCCGGCGACATCATCGCGGTCGCAGGCATCAGCGACATCATGATCGGCGAGACCCTGGCCGACCCCGAGGACCCGCGGCCGCTGCCGTTGATCACGGTGGACGAGCCCGCGATCGCGATGACGATCGGGGTGAACACGTCGCCGCTGGTCGGCAATGGCGGATACGGCGCTGGCGGTTCCGGTGCCTCGAAGTCTGGCCGCGGCCACACGAAGGTGACAGCGCGGATGGTGCTCGACCGGCTGGACACCGAGCTGGTCGGCAACGTCTCGATCCGCGTGCTGCCGACGGAGCGGCCAGATACCTGGGAAGTCCAGGGCCGCGGCGAGCTGGCACTGGCCGTGCTGGTGGAGACGATGCGGCGGGAGGGATACGAGCTGACGGTCGGGCGGCCGACGGTGGTGACCCGGCAGATCGACGGCGCGCTGCACGAGCCTGTGGAGCGCCTGACCATCGACGTGCCCGAGGAGTACCTCGGCGCCGTGACGAGCCTGCTCGCGGTCCGCAAGGGGCGGCTCGAGCAGATGACCAACCACGGGACCGGCTGGATCAGGCTCGACTTCATGGTGCCGGCCAGGGGCCTGATCGGGTTCCGGACCCAGTTCCTGACCGACACGCGCGGGACAGGCATCGCGCACCACGTGTTCGAGTGGTACGAGCCGTGGGCGGGGCCGATGCGGATGCGCGCGTCAGGCTCGCTGGTCGCTGACCGGTCAGGCGTGGCGACCGCGTACGCGATGTTCTCTCTGCAGGAGCGCGGAACCTTGTTCGTGGAGCCTGGCACCGAAGTGTACGAGGGCATGATCGTGGGCGAGAACTCCCGATCCGACGACATGGACGTGAACATCGCCAGGGAGAAGAAGCTCACGAACATGCGCCAGTCGACCGGCGAGGAGCTTGAGCGGCTGATCCCGCCGCGGGCGCTCAGCCTGGAGCAGGCGCTTGAGTTCTGCGCCGACGATGAGTGCGCCGAGGTCACGCCCGCCGCGATCCGCCTGCGCAAGACCGTGCTCGACGCCAAGCAGCGCGGCAGGACCCGGGCCAGGGTCAGCCGCGAGAGCTGACCAGGAGCCCGCGGCGCCTCCCCGCAGGCTGGCACGCGGCCGCAGATACCCCCTAGTTCCTGGCGCTACTCGCTGGCGGGGCTATTTCACGACCGTGAGGTACACGAAGCTGGCGAGGCCGAATACGAGGCAGTAGATCGCGAACGGGGTCAGCGTCCTGGTCTGGAAGTACTTCATCAGGAAGCGCACCGACAGGTAGGCCGCCACACCCGAGACGATGCTGCCAGCGAGGATCTGCGGCCTGATGCCGTTGCCCAGCGGTCCGAGCAGATCGGGGATCTTGAGTACGCCCGCGGCCAGGATGACGGGCGTCGCGAGCAGGAACGCGAACCTCGCCGCGTCCTCCCTGGACATGCCGCGGAACATCCCGGCCACCATGGTGACGCCGTCCCTGCTGATGCCGGCGAGCAGAGCGAGGATCTGGGCGGATCCGATGAGGATCGCCTGCCAGAAGCCGAACGAGGTGATCCGGCGGTCGGCCTGTACAGCCGTCACGATCTCCTGCTGGCGAACCGCGCGCTGGCCCGAGGAATGAGCGCCGCCCACCCGGGCGCCGGCCAGCGCGGGCTCTCCCTCGCGCTCCCTGAGCACTCGCTCGTCGGCTTCGCGTGACTTGCGGGTCCTGAACCGCTCGCCCGCGTACAGGATGACTCCGTTCACGACCAGGAAGATGGCCGCCCGGCTCGGGACGGCGAAGATGACACGGAACTTGTGCTCGAAGACCAGGCCGACGAGTCCCACAGGGATGGTCGCGAGCACGATCATCCAGGCCAGCTTCTGGTCGGTCGTCTTGACCTCCCTGCGCACGATCGAGCTGAAGAAGCCGCCGATGATCCTGACCCAGTCGCGCCAGAAGTAGGCCGTGATACCGATCGCCGTGGCGACGTGCAAGCCGACGATGAAGGCCAGGTACGGCGACTCGGTCTGGCCGACATCAAGGTCCTTGGCCCAGCTGCCGCCGACGAGGGCAGGGATCAGCACGTTGTGGCCGAGGCTGGAAACCGGGAACAACTCGGTCGTGCCTTGAATCAGGCCGACGATGATCGCCTCGGCAAAGGTCAGGTGCGTCATGACTACCTCTCGCTCGACGGGCCTATTCCCCGCCCGCGCCAGCAAGGATATTCATGCCAAACCAACCGTGCCGCCAACTCGCCGCAGCAGGGCACGCGTGAGCCTCCAGGCGCGTCCGGTCGTTGCACGGCCAAGCGCGCTGCCAAAGCGAGTCGCCGACGGCGGATGGGGTGCTGGCCAGGCTAAGCCTGGCAGCACGGAACCGGGCGTTGGCTGCCTTAACCAGACATTAGGAAGAGTGATCAGCCTTTCGTGCCGGGCACCTTCGGGGTGTCGTTGGTGCCGCGGCGGCCGATCTTGTTGCCCAGCCAGACGAGCGGGTCGTACTTCCGGCTGACGACCCGCTCCTTGAGCGGGATCAGGGCGTTGTCGGTGATGTGGATGTTCTCCGGGCAGACCTCGGTGCAGCACTTGGTGATGTTGCACATGCCGAGCCCGAAGTCCTCCTGGGCGATCTCGCGCCGGTCCGCGGTGTCGGCCGGGTGCATCTCAAGCTCAGTGATCCGCATGAGGAAGCGCGGCCCGGCGTACGCTGGCATGTTCTCCTCGTGGTCCCTGATCACGTGGCAGACGTTCTGGCACAGGAAGCACTCGATGCACTTCCGGAACTCCTGCGACCGCTCGACGTCCACCTGCTGCATCCGGAACTCGCCGAGCCCGACCGACGGGTCGGGGGTGAACGACGGGATCTGCCGCGCCTTCTCGAAATTGAACGAGACGTCCGTGACCAGGTCCCTGATCACGGGGAAGGTCCGCATCGGCGTGACCGTGATGGTCTCGTCCGGGTTGAACAGCGACATCCGTGTCATGCAGGCGAGCCGCGGCTGGCCGTTGATCTCCATCGAGCAGGAGCCGCACTTGCCGGCCTTGCAGTTCCAGCGGACCGCCAGGTCGCTGGCCTGCGTGGCCTGCAGCCGGTGCAGGATGTCGAGTACGACCTCGCCCTCGTTGGCCTCGACCTCGTAGTCGACGAGGTCGCCCTGACCGGCATCGCCCCGCCAGACCTTCAGCTTGACCTTGGTGCCCATCAGTGCTTCTCCTCGGGCTCAGAGCTGATCGGTTCGGGAACGGGCGGTTCAGGCACGGGCGGTTCAGGCACGGGCGCCGGCTCCGGCGGCAGTTCCTCCTCGGTCAGGTACTTGTTGAGCTCGCCGCGGTCGAAGAGGGCGAGCAGGTCCTCGCGCATCGGCGGCATCGGCTGCTTGGTCATCACGATCCGCCCGCCGTCTGGCTCGCCGTCCAGCGAGCAGATCAGGTTGACCTTGCGCCACTCGGGCGACATGCCGGGGAAGTCGTCGCGGGTGTGCCCGCCCCGGCTCTCCTGCCGCTCCAGCGCCGCCTGGGCCACGCACTCGGCGATCAGCATGATGTTGCGCAGGTCCAGCGCCAGGTGCCAGCCCGGGTTGTAGGCCGGACCGCCCTCGGCGCGGACGACGGCGGCCCGCTCGCGCAGTCTGTCGAGCTCGGACAGTGCCGCCTTGATCTCGCCTTCATTGCGGATGATGCCGACCAGATTCGACATCGTCTGCTGGACCTCGGCGTGCACCGCGTACGGGTTCTCACCGACGGCGCGCTCGAACGGGGCCATCGCCTCGGCGCGGGCCGCGTCGAGGGCGCCGGCGCCCGCCACCGGCCGTTTGTCGCCGAGCGCGGTGACGTACTCCGCGGCGCCTAGCCCAGCCCGGCGGCCAAAGACCAGCAGGTCGGACAGCGAGTTGCCGCCGAGCCGGTTCGAGCCGTGCATGCCGCCACTCACCTCGCCGGCCGCGAAGAGGCCAGGGACGCGCGCTTCGCCGGTATCCGCGTCCACCTCCACGCCGCCCATCACGTAGTGCTGGGCCGGGCCGACCTCCATCGGCTCCTTGGTGATGTCGACGTCGGCTAGCTCTTTGAACTGGTGGTACATCGAGGGCAGCTTGCGCAGGATTTCCTCGGCGGGACGGCGCGAAGCGATGTCGAGGAAGACGCCGCCATGCGGTGAACCGCGGCCCGCCTTCACCTCAGCGTTGTTGGCCCGCGCCACCTCGTCGCGCGGCAACAGCTCGGGCGGACGCCTGTTGTGCTCAGGGTCGGTGTACCAGCGGTCAGCCTCCTCCTCGGTCTCGGCGTACTGGGAGCGGAACACCGCGGGGACGTAGTTGAACATGAACCGCTTGCCCTCGGAGTTCTTGAGCACGCCGCCGTCGCCGCGCACGGACTCGGTGACCAGCAAACCGGCCACAGACAGCGGCCAGACCATGTGGGTGGGGTGGAACTGGACGAACTCCATGTTCAGCAGCCTCGCGCCGGCCAGCAGCGCCAGTGCGTGGCCGTCGCCCGTGTACTCCCACGAGTTCGAGGTGGTCTTGAAGGTCTTACCGATGCCACCGGTCGCAAGGACGACGGCGGGAGCCTCGAACACGACGAACTGCCCGGTCTCCCTGATGTAGCCGAAGGCGCCTGCGATTCGCCCAGTGCTGCCCTGGGGGGACGACCCCCCTGGCCCCCCCGAGGCATCCTTCACCAGCCTGGTGATCGTGGTCTCGGAGAAGACCTTGATCATGGCCTCGGGGTCACCGTGCTCGCGGGCATCCTGCTGCTGCAGCGCGACGACCTTCTGCTGCAGGGTGCGGATCATCTCCAGGCCGGTGCGGTCGCCGACGTGGGCCAGCCTGGGGTATTCGTGACCGCCGAAGTTCCGCTGGCTGATCTTGCCGTCCGAAGTCCGGTCGAACAACGCGCCCCAGGCCTCGAGCTCCCAGACTCGCTCAGGAGATTCCTTGGCGTGCAGTTCGGCCATCCGCCAGTTGTTCAAGAACTTGCCGCCGCGCATGGTGTCGCGGAAATGCACCATCCAGTTGTCGTTCGGGTTGACGTTTCCCATCGCGGCCGCGGCGCCGCCCTCCGCCATCACCGTGTGGGCCTTGCCGAACAGCGACTTGGAGATGATCGCGGTCCGCTTGCCGGCCAGACGGGCCTCGATCGCTGCCCGCAGTCCTGAGCCGCCGGCGCCGATCACTACGACGTCGTAGGGGAGTCTTTCGATGTCAGTCATGACAGATACGGCACCTTCTGCCTTGAGTCTAGAAAAACCGCGGGTCCGCGAAGACGCCAGCAGCGACCAGCCTGATGTACAGGTCGGTGAAGAGCACGAAGCCGAGCGACACCCACGCATACTGCATGTGGTGGCCGTTCAGGCGGGAGACCAGCGTCCAGGCCTTGTACCTGACCGGGTGCTTCGAGAAGTGCTTCAGCCTGCCGCCGGTGATATGCCGGCACGCGTGGCAGGACAGCGAGTAGCGATCCAGAAGAAGTAGCGGTGCACGTTCTGCAGGATCAGCGGCAGCCTGGTCTCGCCGGTGTACTTGCCGTGCGGCTCACGCACCGCGCATGCGGGCGGCGACTGCCAGAAGGCCCGGTAATACGCCTTGCGGTAGTAATAGCAGGTCAGCCTGAAGCCCATCGGGCCACCGATGATGATGATCGCCGGGGTGAGCGCGCTCAGCCACGGGATCCAATCGAAGCCGGAACCGGCCGCGCACGTGGTGGCCAGGCAGGGCGAGTACAGCGGCGAGATGTACGGCGCCCAGAAGTAGTCGGCGTTGACCAGCGAGGCCCAGGTCAGGTACATCACGACGACCGCCAGGAAGGCGGCTGTGATGGCCGGCTGGCGCCACCAGGGGTCCCTTCGCAGCGTCTTGCTGGCGATCTGCGCCCTGGTCTTAGCTGGCGCCTGCGTTACCTGCGTCATCGACGCCTCCGCACTGAGACTGAAGCCGATCGGCTCGGGTTAACGCATCGGGTCATGGCACGGGGTCATCACCCTGGCGCGCTTCGTGCCGTCCCCGCCAGCCAGGCGGCTGGCCAGGGGATAACTAGCAGAGCGCTGCCGCGTTGCCCACTGAACCTTATTCCAACGGTAATCATCATGCCGGCCTGGGTGTAGCTTCTGCCGGTGTGACCCTCGCTACACCCTCTCGCCCCGCTAGTCGCTGTCGTCGCGCCCGGCGAGGCCGAGGGCGCCGCGCAGGAAGTCGATCTGGAGCAGCAGCAGGTTCTCGGCCACCTTCTCCTGCGACGCCATGTGCGTCACCCCGGTCAGCGGCAGGACCTGGTGCGGCCGGCCAGCGGCCAGCAGCGCGGACGACAGCCGGAGCGTGTGCGCGACGGTCACGTTGTCGTCGGCCAGCCCGTGAATGATCATCAGCGGCCTGGTCAGCCTGGGCGCGTCGGCGAGCAGCGAGGACTGGTCGTAGGCGGCGGCGTTGCTGTCGGGATGACCGAGGTACCGCTCGGTGTAGTGGGTGTCGTACAGCCGCCACTCGGTGACCGGAGCGCCGGCGATCGCGGCGTGGAATACGTCGGGCCTGCGCAGCACGGCGAGGGCTGACAGGTACCCGCCGAAGGACCAGCCCCTGATCGCTACCTTGGACAAGTCTAGGTCGGGCGTGCGGTCCGCGACCGCCATCAGCGCGTCGACCTGGTCCTCGAGAACAGGCCCCGCGAGATCGCTGGCGATGGCCCGGTCCCAGCTCGGCCCGCGCCCCGGGGTGCCGCGGCCGTCGGCGACGACGACCGCGAAGCCCTGGTTCGCGAACCACTGCGACGTCAGGTGCGCGTCGGCCGATGCCACCACGCGCTGAAGGTGCGGGCCGCCGTACGGATCCATCAGCACGGGGAGCTTCGCCGAGCCTGGGTCATACCAGGTGGGCAGGAGTACCGCGGTGTTGAGCTCGCGGGAGCCGGCGCGCAGCAGCTCGATCCGCAGCTTCGGCAGCGCCGGCCGCTCGGCGAGTGAGGCGATGGTGGTTACCTCCGTGGCTTCGCCGGTGCCAGGCTGATCGCGGAGCACGGTAACGCTCACGCCGTAGCCGGCCATCGACCGGCTAGCCAAGACCGTCGTCCCGCCGCCGCGGACCGCGCCCTGGACGCCGCGCACGTCGGAGATCCGCCGCAGGCCGGCCGGGCCATAGGTCCAGACACCCGCCTGCGTGGACTCGTCGTCCGAGCCGGACAGCAGCACGGTGTCCCCGTCGGCCGACAGCACGCTGCTGATCCTCAGGTCTGGCGGCGTGACCGGCTCGGCCCCGCCGCTCGCGAGGTCCTCCTCGCTCGCCACGAACAGGCGCCGTGCGTCGCCGGCGTCCGCGGTCCACACGACCCTGTCGTCCGCCATCCTGGCGGGGACGCCCGGCACGACATCCACCCAGCATGGATCGTGCTCATCCCTGACCACGCTCGTGGCGCCGGTCTGCGGGTCGACCGAGAGCAGCCGCATAGTGCGCTGGTCTCGGGACTGGACGACGATCAGCGGTGCGCCCGAGTCCCAGCTCACGGTCGTCAGGTAGCCGAACTCGCTGGCGTCCCAGCGCACCGGAATGGCTCCGCCATCGGTGTTCACGATCAGCAGCTCGACGACCGCGTTCTCGGTGCCGGCAGCCGGGTACCTGATCTCGACGGGCTGCCGGTCCGGGTTGGCCGGGTCGCCGATATGCCAGCGGTTGACGCCGGAGTTGTCGACCCTGGCGACCAGCAGGCTGCGGCCGTCCGGTGCCCACCAGAACCCGCGCTGCCTGCCCATCTCCTCGGCCGCCACGAACTCCGCGAGCCCGTATGTGATGTGCGGGGCGCCGCCTGGTCCGATCAGCTCCGCGTCCGTGCCATCGTTGATGCGCAGCGCTCCGCGGGACACGTAGGCGATCCGCCGGCCGGCCGGATCGGGTCGCGGGTCGATGGCGGGCGAATGCGCCCCGATCGTCCGCGGACCCTGGCCGTCGCCCGTCAGCTCCGTGGTGTACACCTCGCCGGCGATGGCGAAGGCGGCCATCGTGAAGTCGGCGTCCGTGGCGTATGCCACCACGCCGCCGGCCTTCTCGCGGGATCGCTCCCTGCGGGCGCGTTCCTCGGCGGGCTCGTCCTTCCCGGCCCCGATCGCGATCGGGTCGACGACCAGGCGTTCGTTCTCGGTGGCCGGCGCGCTGCCGTCGGCCGGCAGGTCGAGAACCCATAGGCAGGTGATCGGGTCGCTGCCGCCCTTGCTGCGCAGGAAGGCAATCCGTCTCCCGTCGGCGCAGATCTGGAACGAGCGCGGTGCGCCGAGGCTGAAGTTCCGGGTCCTCGCCTGCTGCCGGGGGAACGTGTCGGTCATGACAGTAGATCCTGCCAGCCCGTGCCGGCGCGGTGCTGGCGGCCTGGCGTGACTATCCTCACGGCATGGACCAGACCGGCGGCAGGCGGCTGATGCTCGTGCACGCCCATCCCGACGATGAGTCGATCGGGACCGGGGCGACGATGGCGAAATACGCGGCGGAGGGAACGGGGGTCACGCTGGTTACCTGCACCCTCGGGGAGCTTGGCGAGATCATCCCGCCTGAGCTCGCGCATCTGGCCTGGGACCGGGACAAGGGGCTGGGCCAGTACCGCATCGGCGAGCTGGCGGCCGCCTGCGACGCCCTCGGCGTGCGCGATCACCGGTTCCTCGGCGGACCTGGCCACTGGCGGGACTCCGGGATGATGGGCACCCCGTCGAACGACTGGGACGGCGCGTTCTGGCGCGCCGACGTGGACGAGGCCGCCGGCGTGCTGCTCGAGATCATCAAGGACGTGCGCCCGCACGTGCTCGTCACCTACGACTCCAATGGCTTCTACGGCCACCCTGACCACATCCAGGCCCACCGCGTCGCCTGGCGGGCGTTCGAGATGTCCGACGGGCTGATCAGCAAGTTCTACGCGACGGCGGTCCCCAAGTCCGTGCTGGCCGAGGGGATGAGGCTGATGCGCGAGGCGAGGGGAAGCGAGACCGGCGCGGCGGGCCCGGCTGGGGCGGCCGAGGAGGCTGGCCAGCACGCGGGGTCATCGGATTTCGAGACTGTCGAGTCCGTCGACGACCTGCCGTTCGGGGTGCCCGATGATCAGGTCACCGCGGAGTTCGATGCCAGCGACTACCTTGACGCCAAGATCGCGGCGATGCGGGCGCACGCCAGCCAGATCGCGGTCGACAGCCCGTTCTTCGCGCTGTCCGACGGCGTCGGCCAGCGGGCCTTCGGCCACGAGTACTACACGCTGCTGGCGGGGCCGCGCGGTCCAGGGGGCGGCAGTCACGGCCGGGAGTCCGACCTGTTCGCCGGCATTGACTAGCCTCCAACCGTGAGCCGCGGCCTGACGATCGTCACCTACCTCGCGCTGCTCGTCTTCGGCTGCGCGCAGGGCTTGCTCGGGTCCTTCTACTACGACGCGGGGCCCGTTCCGCTGGCCGCGATCGGCTTCGACGTCGCCATCCTCGCGACCTGCCTGCTCGGCGCGTGGGGCACGAACCAGGCGACCGGCGCCTTCGTACCCGCGGTCGGCTGGTTCGTCGCGACGTTCGTGCTCGCCAGCGGCACCGGCGCCGGCAGCGTGATCATCACGGCGTCCACCGCTGGCGAGCTCTTCCTGTTCGGCGGCGCCGTCTGCGCGCTGCTCGGAGCCGTCGCGGGCTACACCCTGTGGGCCAGGCGCAAACCGCTCGGCCCACCGTGAGGGCCTCCGGGCTGACGTGGCTCCGGGCTCAGGCGCTCAAGCCCAGGCCCAGGCCACGCCCAGGGTCAGCTCACCGCTGGCGCGGTTGGGGGCATCAGGCCGGGCTGGGCTGGCCTCGCCGGGACCGGGGCGGGCGGGGGCGGTGCCGGGGTGCTGGCCATCAGCGCCGCGGTCAGGATGAGCGCGAACACGAACGCGCAGTAGACCCAGAAGGCCGGGGTCAGGCCAGCGCTGATCGTGAGGCCCAGCCGCGCGGCCTGCCCTGGCGGGATGCCGAACTGCAGCGACGACGTGGCCCCGCCGATCATCGGCCGCCAGGCCGCCGCCGCGACGACGATGGCGACCACGGCGATCATGACCACCACGTCGCCGGCGATCACCAGGCCGGGATTCGCGAACGCGTTGCCTGCTGTGATCGTCTGCGAGGTGCCCGCAGCCGTCCGCAGCGTGAAGCTGTCCCACGAGGGGGCGAACGCGATAGCCGTGCCAAGCGCCGCGACCGCCGCGAGGATCATCGTCAGGGTCGTCTCGAGCTTACGCGGCTTGCCAGGAGCCCCGACAGCGCCGAGGCGCACGGCCAGCACGGACCCGGCCGTGCAGGCGGCCCAGCCGATCAGGCTGAGCACGAGACCAGCGCCGACTTCGGCGCCCGCGATGCCGGTGCCGAGGTCGGCGAGGAAAAAGCCGAACGTCACGAGGCTGGTGCCCGCGGCCAGCAGGGCGCCTGCTCGCTGCCGGGCTCCGCCCGCGGCGATGAGCACGGCGCCACCGGCCCAGGCAGCCAGATAGATCAGGTGCGGAGCGAGCTGGTCGGCGTGGCCCGTCAGCGCGGCGCCGCCGAAGTAGCCGGGGAAGAGCGCTGCGATCCCGATCGCGATCCCGGCGGCGAGCAGGCCGGCCGCGAGGGTCGCGGGCCGGCCTGCTCGCCTGAGGGTCGCCGAGAACCCGGCCGTCCGGCCGGCTGGTGGGGGAAAGGCTCCGATGGGCTGCTCCGGGCCCGGTGCAAGGGGGGAGCCCGGGCCCGGAGCTGGCTCCGTCGCCGGGCCTGGCTCCGTCGCCGGGCCTGGCAGGGCCTCGGCGACCGGCTGCGACGAGTTTGCTTCCTGGACCGCCATCGCCTCGTAGGCTGCGGCGCCAGGCAGCACGGTGCCGGCTGTCTCCGTCGTGCTGACCGGCTCGGCGGCTGACTGGAGCACCGGGTGGATCGCTCGCCGCGGCTCGACGTCGGCGAAGCGGGCCCACGCTGCCTGCCAGCCCTCAGCGGTTTCCGGCCACCATTCGATGGGCTGCCACTGAGTCGCTCCGGCCGGCCAGATCGCGTAGTAGCCAGGCCCACGCCCGATTTCGAACCTTGCTCCGCGATGCGAGACGATCACGCTCTCCTGCACCGTGCTCCAGCCTCCGCTCCGTTCCGCCGACTGCTCGTCGTCCTTTTCCAGCGCCATGAGCGTAGGGCGGCAACCTCCAGGGTCGCTGGACGGAACCTGAGGCCTTCCTGACGCCGACGGCGCGGCCGGCCCACCAGGGGCGATTCATCCGTGATCATGTTCAGCGGTGCCGTGGACGGGAGCCAGGAAGCGCGCGGGGACATCGGCGATCGCGGCCCTGACCTCTTCTCCGAGAGCCTTGGCCTGCGGGTCGAGCCGGGTGCTCGCCGCGACCCCCCGGCCGAGCAGGCCGGCGATCACGAAATTGAGCGCGCGCAGGTTCGGCAGCCGGTGCCGCTGCACCGGCAGCCCGGCAACCGCCGGCACCAGTTCGGCCAGCCGCTCAGCGGTGAGGTAGCGGTCGAGCCAGCTGAACTCCTCCTCAGAGCGGACCCAGACCCCGACATTCGCGTTTCCGCCCTTGTCCCCTGACCGGGCACCGGCGACCAAGCCGAGCGGCACACGTCTGACCGGGTCTGCGGCCACCGCCGCGGAGCCGGCCGAGCCAGCCGGTCTGGCGGCCAGAGGCTCAGCGCGCGCTGTGCCCGGCGGCTGTGCATCCGATGGCCGCACCCGCGCAGGGCCTGACCACACCTGCTGGCCGTCGATGAGGACGCGGGTCTGCACGAGGTCGGCCGGGACGGCCGCGGGCCAGTAGACCCCGTACATGGACGCGTTACCTGGCGGCGTCAGCGCGTAGAACCCCGGATAGCTGGCCAGGGCCGTCTCGACCACGGCCGCCGAGAACGCCCGGCCGACCTTCTTCTTGTCCTGGTCGAGCACGGTGATCCGCAGCAGCGCCGGATCGGAACCGACGAGTTCGACGTCGGCGGTCTCGAACGCGTCCCGGCCGCCGTCGACCCTGGCCCAGATCGCCTGCTCGGCCAGCCGCGCCTTCGCCGCGACGTCGAGGCCCTCGATCGCGAGGATCATCGAGTTCCGGTACCCGCCCGCGTAGTTGAGCGACACCTTGAGGTCGGCGGGCGGCGGAGCGCCGCGAACACCGCCGACCCTGACCCGGTCGGGTCCGGCTTGCTCGAGCGTGATCGTGTCGAAGCGCGCGGTTACGTCCGGATTGAGGTAGGCGGAGCCGCCGATCTCGTACAGCAGCTGGGCGGTCACGGTGCCGACCGAGACCTGCCCGCCCGTGCCCGGATGCTTGGTGATGACCGACGACCCGTCCGCCGCGAGCTCGGCCAGCGGGAAGCCGGCCTCAGCCAGGCCGGGCACCTCTTCGAAGAACGCGTAGTTGCCGCCCGTCACCTGGCAGCCGCACTCGATGACGTGGCCGGCGACGACGGCGCCCGCCAGCTCGTCCACGTCATCGCCCGTCCAGCCGAACCGCCACATCCCCGGCCCGACCACCAGCGCCGCATCGGTCACGCGGCCGGTCACGACCACGTCGGCCCCGGCGGCGCGCGGTGAGCTGGGGAATCCTGGAGAGCAGGTCATCGCCCTCGACGTGGGCGACAACCGGGCTCAGCCCGGCCCTGCGGGCCAGCTCGGCGACCGCGGCCGCGCATCCGGCGGGGTCGAGGCCCCCGGCGTTGGACACGACCTTGATGCCGCGTTCCAGGCAGGCTGGCAGCACCTGCTCGAGCTGGGTGAGGAACGTCCTGGCGTAGCCGGGGCGCCCGCTGAGCACGGCCTTGCCGAGCAGCAGCATCGTGAGCTCGGCCAGCCAGTCGCCGGTGAGCACGTCGATGGGCCCGCTCGTGACCATCTCACGAGCCGCAGAGACGCGGTCGCCGTAGAAGCCGCTGCAGTTGGCGATCCGCAGGGCGGCGCCGTGGCCAGCGGGCGTGCGGGCTGGCACGTTAGCTGCCCGAGCCGCCGGCGCCCGGCAGGACTGGCTCGATCCAGGCCGGGTCCCGCTTGGCCGCGAAGGCCGCCATGCCTTCCCTGGCCTCGTCCGAGCCGAAATACCTGCCGGAGAGCTCGCTCATCAGGGCCAGCCCGGTGGCGAAGTCCGTCGCGGGGACATCGCGCAGTACGCCCTTGGTAGCGGCGAGCGCGCCGGGCGCGCCGCGGAGAAGCAGGGCGGCGTAGCGCGCGACCTCGGCGTCCAGGTCCGTCGCGGCCACCGCGCTGGTCACCAGGCCGATCTCGGCGGCCCGCCTGGCACCGAAGACCTCGCCGGTGAGGAAGTACTCAGCGGCCGCCCGTGACGGCATGCGGCGCAGGCAGGGAACTGAGATCACCGCGGGAACCACGCCGATCCGTACCTCGGAGAACGCGAAGCTGGCGCGGTCGACGGCGATCGCCAGGTCGCACGCGGCGACGAGACCTATCCCGCCGGCCCTGGCCGCGCCGTTGACCCGGCAGATCACCGGCTTGGGGCCTTCCCAGAGCAGCTCGATGACCCCGGTCATCAGCCCGGGCGCGCCGCCAGGGTTGGTCCGCGCCTCCTTCAGGTCCGCGCCAGCGCAGAACACCGTGCCGGTGGCCGTCAGCAGGACGACCCTGACGTCAGGCTCGCTGATCGCCGCGGCGAGCGCGGCCCTGAGCTGGGTCAGCAGCGCTGTCGACAGCGCGTTGGCGTTGTGCGGCGAGTCGAGCGCGATGGTCCTGACCCCGCCCGAGCTCTCGGCCCGGACAAGAACAGCCTGGTCAGCCTCGGGCATCATCAGCCTCCGGGCTCGTTGGCGTTCGCTGTGGTCACGATCGCGAGCACGTCGCCGCTGTTCACCTGGTCGCCGGGGCCGACCCGCAGCTCCGCGAGCACGCCAGCGGACGGGGCCGCGATCGTGTGCTCCATCTTCATCGCCTCGATGACCAGGACAGGCTGCCCGGCGGTCACCCGGTCACCGGCCGTCGCGGAGACCCTCGTCACGTTGCCTGGCATGGGCGCGAGCAGGGAGCCGGACTCGGCTGCCCGCCGCGGCGCGGGCAGCCGCTCCAGCAGCGTGAGCGGTACCGATCCGAGCGCCGAGCTGACCCAGATCCGGTCCCCGGCCCTGACGATGCCGAACCGGTGCCTGACGCCGGCGACCTCGAGCGTGACCCGCTCAGGCGTGAACGCGACCACGTCCAGATCGCCGGCGGCCCCGCCGGCATCCTCTGAGCCGCCGTCTGAGCCGCAGTCTGAGCCGCCATCCGGGCCGCTGACGGCGACGACGGCAATCCCCGTCCTGGTCCAGCGGTAGCTGACGTCAATCCGGTCGCGCGGCCCGCCGAACGAGGTGAGCTGCGGCTGGCTCGGGACGTTCCGCCAGCCACCGGGAATGCTCGCCGCGGCCGTGGCGTCGCGCCGGCTGGCCGCCGCCACCGCGACCGCCGCCGCGGCAGCCGCGATCTGGCAGACGTCCTCGCCCGGCACCAGGCCGGCGACGTCGTAGTCAGCGAGCAGCGAGGTGTCGGCGCCGCCGCCGGTGAATGCCGCGTTCCGCAGCACGCTGACCAGCAGGTCCCGGTTGGTCGCCGGGCCGGCGATCCGCGCTCCGGCCAGGGCAGCCGCCAGTCGCCTGGCGGCGGCGTCCCTGGCCGGCGCCCACGTGATGATCTTGGCGAGCATGGCGTCGTAGTGCGGCGAGACGACCGAGCCAGGTTCGACCCCTGAGTCGAGCCGCAGGAACGGCGCTGGCCAGCCCCCGCCCGGCGGCGGC
>WNGJ01007526.1_pt1 | contig 16392 bp, 19 predicted proteins | sample 5400611 | NCBI WGS metagenome assembly WNGJ01 (sample SAMN13153375, study PRJNA577476) | soil metagenome | isolation source: 40 cm soil or saprolite under Garry oak tree replicate 1 | place: USA:California | collected 2016-06-15 | reverse complement strand
CCGCACGAGGGACGCGCGGGATCGCTCTTCCCGGCGATGCGCTCCCTGACCGATGCGGCGGACCATTGATGCAGTTTCCGAGGGTAAGGAGGCTGCTGGATGAGTTCAACGAAATGGAGAATCGCCGCAGTGCTCGCTGCGGCGACGTCGGCGACGTTGTTCTACTTCGGCACCGGCCTGCGGCCGATGCCGTGGTGCACGTGGCTCGCGCCGCTGCCGGTTCTGGTGCTGGCACCCCGGGTCAGTGCGCGTACGGCGTTCACCGCCGCGTGCGCCGCATGGCTGGGCGGCGAGACGGTGATGTGGGTCTATTTCCTGGACACTCTGCGGATACCCGCAGCGATCGCTGTGGCTGTCATTGTCGGCTCGGCGCTGGTGTTCGGCCTGGTTGTCCTCGCTGCCCGGGTGCTGACGCTCCGCCGGCATCTCCTGATGGCGGCCGGTGTCGTCCCGGCGGCGTGGATTGCGCTCGAATACGCCATGTCGGTCGCGACGCCGAACGGTGCCTGGTGGAGCCTGGCCTACACCCAAGCTGACGTTCTCCCGGTGCTGCAGGTCACATCCGCCGCCGGCCCGTGGGGCGTTACGTTCCTGGTCATGGGAGTACCGGCGGCGGCAGCGGCGCTCCTGGCTCCAGGGGCGGTAGGTCGCCTCCGGGCCGCCGTAGCCGCCGCAGCGATCCTTGCGGTGGCCCTGACCTACGGTGCCTGGCAGTTGCACATGCCGGATGGCGTACAGCAGGAGAAGGTGGCCCTAATCGCCACCGACCGCCAGATCGACCCCGAACCCGTGACCACGTCAGCGGGCCGGGATCTCCTCGGCCAATATGCGTCCCGCATCGCCGCCTTTGCGGAGGCTGGAGTGCGCGTCGTGGTGCTCCCCGAGAAGACGTTCGCCGCCGACGGCAAGAGCCTGCCACTGGTCGCTACACCGCTATCTCACCTCGCCGCCGAACACCATGTCGACATCATTGTCGGGTTGGTCCTCACCCAGGGAGGAGACGAGCGCAATGCGGCGATTGACTTCCCTGCGGACGGTGGTCGGCCCGTCTTCTACTTTAAGCGTCATCTCATTCCCGGCATTGAACACAAATTCACGCCAGGAGACGCGGATGCTTTCGTGCCCAGCCCCGGACACCGCTGGGCGATCGCCATCTGCTTTGACATGGACTTCCCCGGCCTGGTCCGCGACTATCGCGGCAGCGGCGCGACCGTGGTGTTCGTGCCCGCCTGGGATTTCGGCCGTGACGCGTGGCTGCACAGCCGGATGGCGATCACACGGGGCGTCGAGAACGGTTTCACGGTGGTGCGTGCCGCACGACAAGGCGCGCTGACCGTGAGCGACCCGCACGGGCGCGTCATGGCCGAGGCACGGACCAATGGCGCATCCTTCGTGTCGGTCACCACCGACCTGCCGCGCGGCGCTGTCTCGACTCTGTACACAGAATTTGGCGATTGGCTCGCCTGGATCTGTATCTTCCTGTTCCTTGCGGGGTCTGTCGGCCTGCTCCTTGCCGGAATCTCTGGTCGGCAGCGCGATCCGCAGGGATGTGCTGCGGCTCGCTGGGGGCGCGGTCCCCAGCACAGTCACCCTGCCGCGGCCGTTCACAATTCCATTGCCCGTACCGCCGGTGCTGAGGCCAGCATGCAGCAACGCGACAGCGCGTCTGCGAAGACGGGGCCAGCCACATGCGACGAGGCAGCGGCGCCAGACGACATCGCCCTAAAGCCGATCAGTCCTGGACCGATCAGTCCGAATCACTTATACGCCAGGGAGACATGATGAAGCCCCATCTCGTATCAAGCGCCGCGACCCGGGTGTGACCGCCGTGCGAGCCCTTGTCTTCGACCCGGGCGCACCGGCCGGCCTGCGCCTCGGTGACACCCAAGATCCTGTGCCCGGTCCGTCGCAAGCCCTGGTCCGCGTTGGAGCCACATCCCTGAACTTCGCCGACGTGGCCTTCTTGCGCGACCGCAAAGCCCCGGGCGCCGTACCTGGCTTCGACGCGGCTGGCGTGGTCGTCTCCGCGGCCGTTGACGGGTCCGGGCCCCCAGCCGGCGCCCGGGTGGTTACCTTCGGCTGGTCGGGCGGCTGGGCCGAGCTGCGGGCCGTGGAAACCACCGAAGTCGCCGTCGTGCCAGAGGGGGTGGATACCGGCCTCGCGGCGGCGGTACCCGTGGCCGGCGTGACGGCGCTGCGGGCCTTGCGGCGGCTCGGCTCGCTGATGGGGCGGCGGGTGCTCATCACCGGCGCATCGGGCGGCGTCGGGAGGTTCGCCGTACAGCTCGGGGCGAGAGCGGGCGCTCACGTCGTGGCATCGGCCGGCAGCCCGCAGCGCGGTGAAGGACTGGCCGCGCTCGGCGCCGCCGAAGTCGTCACCGGCCTGGACGGCGTAGCGCAGCCGGTGTACGCGGCACTGGACACCGTGGGCGGCCGCACCCTCAGCCAGGCCTACGCACTGCTCGAGGCAGGCGGATGCGTGCAGAGCGTGGGGATGGCGTCCCTGGAGCCGACCTCGATCGACTTCGAGCAGGCCAGGCTGCGCGGCGGCGGCCGCATCGAGGCATTCACCGTGGGCGATCACTTCGGCCCCGACCTGGCCTACCTCATCGGCCTCGTGGCCGCCGGCGAGCTCGACCCACAGGTCGGCTGGCGTGGCCCGTGGCATGAGGCTGCCGACGCGGTGGCCGCGCTGATGGACCGGAAGGTGCAAGGAAAGGCAGTGCTGGAGGTGTCATCGTGACCGCCCTGGCGGGCCAGCGCGTCGTCGTGGTCGGCGGAACCAGCGGGATGGGGTTGGCCACCGTACGGGCAGCCCTCGCGCAGGGCGCCGAGGTGGTCGCTGCCGGACGGCGCCCGGTTGGGCGGCGCGAGCCTGCTGCAGGGGCGCGGCAGGAGGTAGTCGACATCACCAGCGAGGAATCAGTCCGGGAGCTGTTCCACAACGTGGGCGAGCTCGATCACCTGCTCGTGACCGCCTCGCCCGGAAGCCCGGGCGCGTTCCTGGAGCAGGACCTGGCCAGCGCGCGCACGTACATGGACGGCAAGTTCTTCGGTAGCTGGACCTGCGCCCGTTTCGCGGCAGCTCGCATCCGGGCCCGCGGGTCCATCACCTTTGTGACCGGCGGAGCGGTCGTCCGGCCACCAGCCCACGGTTCCATGATCGCGGCAGCCTTCGCAGCCATCGAGGCGCTCACCCGGGCGCTGGCGGTCGAGCTTGGCCCGCAGCGGGTGAACACGATCCGCCCCGGCTACACCGACAGCGAGATGTGGCAGTTCCTGCCCGGCGGCCAGCGCGACGACCTGCGCCGACGCGTCGCGGACGCGCTGCCGGTCAGGAGGATGGGCACCCCAGAGGATGTCGCCCACGCCGCCGTCTTCTTGATGACCAACCCCCAGGTGACGGGCACGGTGCTCGAAGTCACCGGCGGCGAAACCCTGATCAACACCCTGGAGTGACACCATGATCCTCGTCACCGGCGCCACCGGAAACGTCGGCAGCGAAGTCACCTGCGCGCTCGCCGCGCGCGGCGAATCTGTGCGGGTCCTTGTCCGCAATCCGGATCAGGCATCGTTCCCCGCAGGCGTGCAGGTCGCAATGGGCGACCTCGGAGACCCCGGGTCCCTCGCCCCGGCGCTCCACGGCGTCGGCAAGGTGTTCCTGCTCGGCGGCTTCGCCGCCGCCTGCGTCCTGCGGCGCATCCGCGCTGCGGGTGCCGGGCACGTCGTGCTGCTCACCTCCCGGTGCGTCATCGGCGGAAACCCGCAGAACGCGGTCACGCGGATGTGGCTGGATGCCGAAGCCGCCGTCCGTGATTCCGGCGTGCCATGGACGATCCTGCGGCCAAGCGGCTTCCAGTCGAACGCCCTCCGCTGGCTCCCCCAGCTGCGCGAGGGCGACGTCGTGCGGGCGCCGTGGCCTGCCGTGCCCATCGCGGCCATCGACCCCGCCGACATCGCAGCCGTCGCCTCGGTGGTGCTCACCGGGCCCCACGAGGGCGCGGCGCTGACGCTCAGCGGCCCCGAGCTGCTGACACCCGGCGAGCAGGTGGCGGCGCTTGGCCGCGCGCTCCGCCGCCCGCTGCGTTACGAGCCGCTTTCCGACGACGAGGCCCGTGCGAGTATGGCGGACGACGGTACCCCGGCCAGCCTCATCGACGCGTTTCTTCCGCTTCTTCAGCGCCGACGAGTTCGACGACTCGGCCGTCACCACCACAGTGCACGAGATCACCGGCCGCCCGCCCCGCACCTTCGATCACTGGGCGCACGCTCACGCAAACCTTTTCGGTGACGTCGGATGACGCGCGGTAAATTATCGCGGGATCGGCGAGTTGGCGATGCGGGGTCCGGTGTTGCCGTCTGTGTCTGGGTGCCCGGTTTGACTCGGGGAGCTGGCTGTCTAGGTCGCGCCCGCGGCCGCAGGTCATGTCCTGGGAGGCATCGTGTATCAGGCGGCGGCCTGGCCGGGCGGTTATGGCTGGGGGACCTCGGGCCGGTCGATGATCCGCAGCCAGGAGCCATCGGGCTGGCGGCGCAGCACCTGCACCCGCACACCGGTGTTGTCGGCCGAGCGGGTCGAGGTCAGCGCCAGGTCTTCGAACCTGACGGTGGGCAGCGGCGTCTCGATAGCGAACTTCATCCCTGCATCGGCCATCTGCTGGTAGATGGCCTGGATGGCCTCCCGCCCGGTCACCGGCTGGTCGGGAGGGTAGGCCAGCACCGCCTGCGGCTCGTACAGGGCCGCCACCCCGGCCGCATCGCCGGCGTTGAGCCGCTCGGCCACCAGCCGCGTCACATCCTCAGGCCGCATCGCCTTCGCCTGGCCGCTCATCTCAGGACCTGCCGCAGGTGCCATGGAACGACGCTAGCTGGATAACGGCCTTCAGGAAAGGTCCATTAGCGCGAAGGAAACATGGGCCATTTCCGGCCGTACAGGAAGCGGCCGACGGTCTGGTCCACGAATATGCCCAAGCCGCGGCGGACGCCGGATCAGTGAGCTGGTGATGCGGGGTCCGGTGCTGCCGCCTGCGCCTGGGTGCCTGGCCTGACTTGGGGAGGGATCCGGCTATTCCTCCGCGGACCTGATTCGCGAGAGCTGCCTCCCGGCCGGAGCGATCAAGGTGCCCATTCCTGATCTGCCCGGAAGCAAGAAGCCGCCAATGCCAGTGTCGCATGCCTCTGCTACCGCTTTGACCAGCGCAGATGAAATAGCTGACGAAGTCCCCAGCCTGCTGGAGGTGCTGGCGCAGGTCCCGGATCCCCGCAAGCCCCGGGGACGCCGGTTCACGCTGGTGTTCCTGCTCGTGGTCGCGGTGGCGTACGTGCTGGCCGGGGCGAAGAACTTCCGGGAATCGGCGACCAGGCCGCGGACCAGGCAGCCAGTCGCAGGCATCGTGTGCGGCACCCTGGCACTAATTGTCGGCGTCGTGTTCGCCGTACGCTTCGGCACGTTCATAGCGCACAACACGAACGTCTTCACCGCGTTCGTCAACTGCATTGCCAGGGCCTGCAATCGCAGTGCCGTCTCCCAACTGCATCGCGCGTCTCGCGAATGACATCCGGCCATAGGATCACCCGGCACGACCTATCCGAGGGCGGCGGTCGCATCACCTCCGCCCTGTCGCAGAACGCGGCAGCGGGCCCGCTACGATCGGAGACCACGGTCGGCCTGGCACTTCGAATCGGCCAGCGATGGCTGAGAGCACGCGATGGGGAAACCTGCGACCGCCGGGAACACAGCGGGCGGGGCGCTGATCGACATGATCGGGGTGCCGTTCGACGGCATGGGCCGTGCCCGCGGCCAGGCGGGGGCGCCAGCGGCGTTGCGCGCAGCGGGACTGCAGGCGGTGTTCGGCCCGGACGTGATCATGGAGCCCGATCTGGTGCTTCCCGGTCCGGTTGCGCAGCGCGCGGCCGGCTCGGGACTGCTCAACGAGCGGGCCCTGCTGCAGATGGTCGACGCGCTGCACCGCCGGGTGCGCTCCTCACTGGCGGCTGGCCGGTTCCCGTTCGTGTACGGCGCTGATTGCTCGGTGCTGCTCGCTGCCGTTCCCGCGCTGCGTGACGTCGCTGGCCGGGCGGGCCTGGTGTTCGTGGATGGGCACGAGGACGCCACGCCGATGGATCTGTCGACAAGTGGCGAGGCGGCGAACATGGAGATCGCCTTGCTGCTGGGCCTGACCGGTGAGCGGGCGCCGCAGCCGCTTCGCGAGCGACTGCCGGCCCTGACCCCGGACGCGATCGCGATGCTGGGGCCACGGGATCATCTCTTCCGCCAGGCCGCGAACGTGCCGACGGTCACTGGCCGGGTCTGGCTACGTTCGGCCGATGAGGTGTCCGCGGACCCCGCTGGCTACGCCCGCCTGGCCGTTGAGCACGCCGCGGCGCATGGGTCTCGCTGGTGGCTGCATATCGACCTCGATGTCCTGGCGCGCAGCGAGTTCGCAGCGTGCGGCGCTCCTGGCGAGGTCATGCTGGCCGGCGGCCTGACCTGGCAGCAGCTCGCCGAGCTCGGGGTGGCGGCTCTGCACAGCGGCGGCTGCGCCGGCTGGAGCCTGTCGATCTATAACCCGGATCTGGATCCTGACCATGACGCTGCCCGGAGCATTGTCGAGTTCGTCGCCCGGATCGCGCCTTCCGCCGGCCGATAGCATCTACCCGCTCCGTTAGGAACCGATGCCGCCCCCTCCAGGCGGCTACGCCCAGCCGTCCTCATCTCGCCATATCCGCAACGCCCGACCGATGCGTCCACCGTGGCACTAGTGCGACCGTTTGGCTCCCCGTTTACTGCACGTAACTAGGACAGGCATCCGGAAATGGCCTCCGACCTGGTGGGCGCAACTGGGTTCGAACCAGTGACCCCTCGCTTGTAAGGTGCGTTTGAACCGTCGCGGAACATCGCCAGACGTCGCCTGATGTGGCATCTACCTGCGACAATCGTGGCTGGATGTAGCCTGGTGACCCCTCGCGTCGGTGGTCGTTGGCTCTTAGTTTGGCTCTTCATCTGGCTCTTGGATCCCGCCACCGGACCGTCATCGTCCGGCTCACGCTGCAGGGAACGCACAACGGGCCGCTGGCCACGCCCTTCGGAGTGCGTCCCTTACTGAGAAGCGGATGGGCGCGCCGCGCACCAGCACCTGGGAGACGCCGACGCGGCGGCTTGCCTCACCTGAGGCTCTGAGCTCTCGGCCACGTGCCCACCCTTTGCCTCGGGCAACCAGGCCGACCTGAGCTCGCGGCCGCATGGAAACCCCGTCCGGGAGGAAGGAACAATAAATCCCGAACGGCCGCCGACACGCGGGTTCGTCAAATTTCTGCAGTCATAGACCTGGACAATGCCACGAAAGGTGCCATCGCCTTTTCAAGCATCACCATATGGGGTGGAGTTAAAGGCAAGCGGCTGCCGCGACATCGCCGACGCCTGCCTGGCCTGGCTGGCCACGCAGGCCTGTAGTCAGCCGCAGGCACCGAAGGAGGTGCGGGATGACCAAGCCAGACCCGAGTACAGATGGCTCACAGACCCAGGCAGGGAGTAAAGGGCTGATTGCGCTGCCGGTCAAACTCCCGCATCACCCTGTGGTCCTGGAGGAACAGGCGCAGCGGGCCGCCGACATTCAGCTGCGGATCGCGGACAGGATTACCGCTTTCGCGGGGTCAATGAATTTCGTCTACCTGCACGTCGCGCTGTTCGCTATCTGGATGCTGTTCCTCGAGAAGAGCCCGTGGCCGACGCTGACGCTGATTGTGTCGCTGGAAGCGATCTTCCTGTCCACGTTTGTCATGATCGGCCAGAACCGGCAGGCGGCGTTCCAGCAGGCCAAGGCGGATCACGACTTCAACGAGCAGGAACTGGAGCTCAAAACCAACACAGAGCTGACCCGGCAGATCCACCGGCTCACGACCGAGCTGCACAGACGGCTCATCGACCACCGCAACCGGCAGGAGAAGTGACGATTGCGGTGCTCAGATGTCAGGTCATCCCCACGACGTGCAGGTCATGGCGCATCAGCTCGCCACTACCTCGCTCATGGGGGTCACGATCCGGCGCAGCAGCACCAGGCTCTTGCCCAGCTGGAAGCTGCGCCGCTGGACCTGCAGCCCGCGCGGAGCATCGTCGAACAGCCGGTCCTCCAGCTCCTCCATGCAGTCATCCAGGCTCTGGACCGCCTCGAACTGGCCATCGACGATGTAGTCCAGCAACCCGTACTGCAAGTAGCCGACCCTGAATTTGACCAGGTCGGGGTTTTCGTCCCAGCGCTGGACGACCGCGCCGATGTCCAGGCCGTCGTTCTTGCGGACGGTGATCAGCGCCTAGCCGGTGACGAAGGCCGCGAGCTCACTTGTGGCCAGCTCGCCGGTGCCGGGTCGAGCCGGGCCCCGTAGGCGGTCAGGAACAGGTGGCTGCGGTAACGGTCGAGCTTGGGCCGCTGGCTGTGGTGCAGTGCAGCCTCGACGGCGAGAGGGTGCAGGCCGAACTCCTCGCTCAGCACGGCGAGGTCGTCGTGGTCGGGGCCGCGCAGGTCCAGCCAGATGGTAGCGAAGTCATCGGCCAGGTAATCGCTGATGTCGGCGACCGGGAAGCCCTCAAGCTCCAGCCTGCCGTCCCGGTACAGTCTGGTCCGCGCCTGGCACCGGGTCGGGCTGATCTGGCAGATGGCGGACGCCGCCGCCATCACCTGGCGCAGCGAGCCTGCGGCGTTCGCGAGGCCGGACGGCGGTGGGGTCATCGTGTTCTCCTCGCTTCGGCCGGGATCTCCGGCGAGCGGCGTCCATCAGGGCTTCGTCACTACGGCTGGCCCGGCTAGCGGTGGCCTCACCCCCGGGCGCCAGGACAGGCATGCCGATAGGTGTCGGGGGGATCCAGTTACTTGACCTTCGCGTCGGTACCTGACGCCCAGGCCGGTCCGGCGGGGCGATGCCGTCCGCGGTGTCGAAGAGGATCTGCTGGAGCGGGCGGGGCAGGTCACCGCTCCACACCAGGGCTGCCGTCGCGGTCAGCGGATGGTCCTCGAGCCCGACCCGGACCATGTCGTGGGCGACCATCAGCCGGGGCAGCCGGATCAGCCCGGGGTGGCTTCCGGCGATGACGCTGGGACCGGTCAGCACCGCAGCGGGCCGGTCCGCGGTCGCGGCGAACGCGAGGTCCATCGGCAACGAGTGCCGGAGCGGCGGATCGGTGAATTCAAAGCGCGGATCGACGGTCCGCAGGACCCGCGTCCAGGCATCGTAGGTCCCCGGCTCCGCCCGGCGCGGCCCGTGGATGACGTCCATCCGGGCCAGTTCGCCGAGGCTGATTGTGCCGCGCCGCGCCGCGGCGTGCGGCGAAGGGATCCATACATCGGGTTCGAACTCGCCGAGGCTCATGGCATCGAGCGGGGCGGGTAGTGCCTCGGGGCGGGCCGTGAGCCAGCCCAGGCCGGCGTCGGCCCGGCGCTGCTGGATCAGCGAGAACTCGGCGTCGAGGGCGGCTTCCATCCAGACGATGTCCACGTCCGCAGCGGCCGCGGCCGAGCGCAGCGCGGAGGCGGCCTCGACCGCGAGGGCATCTGGTAGCCGTGGCGGCACGACCACCCGCAGGCGCTGCCGTCCTAGGCCCGCCGCCTGCCGGGTCCGGTTGACCTCGTGATCTACGAGCGACAGGACAGTGCGGGATGCATCCAGCAGCACGGCGCCGGCCTTGGTCAGTTGCAGGCCTTCCCGGCGGCGCTGCAGCAACTGCGTGCCGACGATCTCCTCGAGTCGCCGGATCTGCTGGCTCAGGGTCGGCTGGGCGATGAACATCTGCTCCGCGGCGTGGGTGAAACTGCCCGCGTCGGCGAGTGCTACGAAGTAACGCAGATGCCGCAGCTCAATTGCCAGCGGGGCCCCTGCTACCGCCTTCGGCAGCGTTACCGGCTCCGTCTGTCCTTGCTTCATGTCCATCTACCTATGCAGCGAATGGTGGTTTTGCTTCCTACATCTGAATCGTGCCTGGCGTGGTACCGGGATCGAATCCCGGAATTTCCTAGTCTTCGCATCAGGAACGAACGGTCCACGTCGAGGACTCAGCCGAGCGGCTGTGCTCGCAGGACCATGTCAGGCGATGGGTTTGTGCCGAGCGGCCGATGGAAGAATGCGCGGCGACTTACGCTCGGCCGAAGGACGAAGACCATGAGCCACGACGCCGATACGATCAGGCCGGCCGTGGCGGATGCCGCAGCGGCAACACGGGACCGGCGAACTGGCCCGCGTCGCCGTAGGCACCTCTCTGGTGCAGCCGTCCCGGCGCGACCCGTTCGCCGACCCCGGCTGAGCAGGCGACCCGCTGCTGCTACGCGGCGTGATGCAGTGTTCTTCCCGAACCGCTTGACTGCCTTGGGTCCATCGCCATGTCACTGATCGTGACGCTCATCTTGCTGGCCCATCTATCACGTGATCTGACGGGCACGCGGGCCGACCGGCGCGGTCAGATAAAACCGTGCCCCTTGACCACAACGAAGTCCTCGGGACGATGTAGCCAGCGAACCTCGTGGTCATTGCCGATCATTTCACCGAACGGGCTGGCGGTCGGCCGCACATGGATGTGCGTCTCGTCAACCTCTTCGACCCATGCCTCGTGAAGCTTCGGCTTACGGGCGCCGTCGGCCGTGACGTAGAAAACCCTGTCACCGATCTCGGCTCTGATCCCGCGCCAGTCTCTCATGGCTGCTCCGGGTCACGGATCTGGATGTCGTTCCTGACGCGGCGGACACCGGTGAGCTCCGCGACCATCACTTCTGCCGCTTCCCGCTCGGTGCCGGTACGCACGCATCCGGTGAGAGTGATGTCGCCGTCCTTCGCCGTCGCCTTGACCCCTGCCGGTACGGCGCCACCCAGGGTGAGCGCGTTGCTGGCCATGGCGGTCAGGGTCAGGTCGTCGCGGTGATCGCCCGGCGGCAGCGCGACCTGCAGGTGGTTGCGCACGCATCTGACGCCGGCGGCGCGAGCCGTCACCGCGGCCGCCTGGACGTACTGCGGATAGCGCGGGACGCTTCCGGTGAGCACCACGTCCCCGTCCATCTCTTCGACCCTGATATCTGACGCATCGACGTCCGGATCGAACGTCAGATCGTCTATGACGGCGGCGCGAATGTCATCGGACTTGCCCATTTTCCTCATCGATTCCGATGGTGACCGGCAACTGCTTTCTCATCCGCAGTCCATCCGGCAGGCTGGCCATTGGGAAAGCGGTACTGGCTGTTGTGCCATAGACGCGCGCTATCGGCTGCCCCTCGGCAGATGCTCCGGAATGTGTAAGAATCTGCAGGTGGAGACCGATCGTCCCGCGGTGGCTGAGCTGATGGCCGATGTCGCGGCGGCGGTCGCCCGCCGGGGCGCCGCGGTGTCCGAGGATGTCTACGAGGCGATACTCCAGGAGATCCCGCAGCTGCGCGACAGCAACGTGGATACCTGCCTGCAGATCATGCAGCACCGGATCGACCTGGACGCGGTGCGGGCTCCGGCCGCGGCGACCGAGTACGCGCGGCGGCTGGCCCAGCGGGGGACGCCGCTGACCGCGCTGCTGCGCGCCTACCGGGTCGGGCACGTGTGCTTCTCCGACTGGATGCTCAAGGAACTGGCCCGCCAGGCCGGGAACGCGGAGATGATCAGCGCGGCCACGCTGAGCATGTCCCGGATGGTGGCTGGTTACATCGACCAGACTTCGGAGGAAATGGTCGCCGCCTACGCGCACGCCCGCGAGAACTGGCTGCGGAACCGGAGCGCCGCGCGGGCCGCGCGGATCCGTGACCTGCTGGCGGGCGGGCGGATCGATGTGGGCGCCGCGGGGGTCACCCTGGGCTACCGGCTGCGCCAGTATCACGTGGGGCTGGTGTGCTGGGTGGGCGACGCGGCGAGCGCCGTGGACGAGATCACCCGGCTGGAGCAGGCGATCGGGCACGTGGCCGGGAAGGCGGCCTGCCCGGGTGAGCCGGTGTTCATGCCGCGCGACGAATCCAGCGCGTGGGCGTGGCTGCCACTGGGGATCCGGGACACCTTCGACCCGGTGGCAGCGGCCGGGGTGGACGCGGATGTCCGTTTCGCCTTCGGCGGCGCGGCGAAGGGGGCGGCGGGGTTCTGCCTGACCCACCGGCAGGCCCTCGCGGCCCAGGCGGTCGCGCCCGCCACGGGGTCGCACGCGCCGCGGGCGGTTACGTTCGGCGAGATCGCGCCGGTGGCGATGATGCTCGGGTCCGCCGAGCTGCTGCGGGCCTGGGTGCTCGGCACGCTGGCCGGCCTGGCCGCCGACGACGAGCACCACGCCCGGCTGCGCGAGACCCTGCTGGTCTTCCTGCAGAACGGGGGGAGCTATAAGACGACTGCCGAGCAGCTGATGCTGCACAAGAACACGGTCCAGTACCGGATCCGCAAGGCGAAGGAGAGCCTGGGCCGGTCGGCGAGAACCGGTATGAGGTGGAAATGGCCCTGCAGGCCAGCCGCTGGCTCGGCTCGTCCGTGCTGCAGCCCGCCGCCGCCGGTCATGATCATGATCTCCGGGAGCGGGCGCGCTGACCGGGAAACCGGCCAGGCCAGCGCCCGGATCCGCTACGCCGCCGGGAGCGCGAGCCGGTCGGTCTGGTCGTGGATGTCCACGGCGATCTTCGTCAGGGCGGACGAGTGCTGCCGGTTGTGATGCGCGCAGAACAGCAACACCAGGCCGTTTGGGAGCAGGGCCCGGACGTAAGCCTGGGCGCCGCAGCGGTCACAGCGGTCCACGGCGGTAAGCGCCCCGGCAAGGGCCCCGTCCGGCTTCTCACTCCCCTGCTCCCGGTCTCGGCGCCTGGCCCAGAATCTGCTTCCGCTCAAGACGATCACCTTCCTCGTCGCCGGGATACGCGTACTCAAGTCCACCCCGGGCGACCGCAAATAGGAAAGCGATGGCACCTGTGGTGCCATCGCCGGGCGCTATGGTGGCCGACGGATAAGGTCTCGCGGCCCCTGACCGTCCGGGATCGATTTATTCTCTGAACGGGCGGCGTATCTCGCCCGGTCGGCGGTAAGCCGCCGACGTGAGACTTACCTCATCTGACATAGGTGCCGTCCGTTGATCGCGGTCAGCCGGCGGCGTGGTGTCGGGAAGAACGGCGGTGTCGTCGTCGCGATACAGTTCCTCGTCGTTATGGAAGCGCGGCGACCAGCGGCGGGCGTCCACTAGCCGGAGCAACGGGAGGTGGGGTCCTTCCAAGGCGACGAGAACCAGGCCAGTCGCCAGCGCGGCCACCGCCAGGAGCCCGGCTCCGGCCGCCGCGCCGATCGCCGCGGTCGCGAAGATGGACGCTGCGGTCGTGATCCCGCTATCGCGCCATTGCCGTCAGGTGTTGGCCAGCGTCCCGGACGGTGCGCTGCACTGGTCGGGGTGCGAGTACCGCCGCTCGTTCGGCCCATTTAATTTCACCGGAGTACGGCGAGGAGGACCGGATGACTACCGTCGCCGCGAAACCGGGCGCGCCCGTGGCCGGGGAGTGGCACCGGCCGACCGCGCTCGAAGGCGTGGCCGCAACTGGGAGCCGGACATGACGGCTGAGCCCGGATCGTGGTGGCTGGTCCTGCTGGACGGCCTGGCGGGGCAGGCTGCCCGGGTGGCCGAGGCCGACCGGGGGCGGGCAGCGATGCTCGCGACGGTCAGCCATGACCTGCGCGCCGCTCGCCGCGGCCAAGGCCCACCTCGCGGCCAGCCTGCTGGACGTGAGCCGGCGGCCGACCGGAAGCGGGTGTTCCAGCCCTTCCGCCGGCTCGGCGCCTCAGGCGCCAGTACCGGCGTCGGGCCCGGCCTCGCGGTAGCCCGCGGCCTGGCCGAGACGATGGGCGGCACCGTGGAACCCGAAGACACCCCCGGCGGCGGGCTTACCATGGTCCTCACACTGCCCGCCGCCCCCGCCCGGCCCGCCGCCGAGCCCCGCGGCACCGGCCGGATACGGGCTGCGTGACGAGGCAGGGGTCAGCGGCGGAGGCGAACATCAGCGCGTCGTTCCGCATGTCGCCGATTGCGGCGATGGTCTCTTGCCGCCTCCCAGGCCCTTTACCACCGCCATAGCAGTGACCAATGCCGTGACAGTCATCCTCACTTTTACAACCGCGAGCCAGTGAGATGAGCTGATGAAGGAGGAACGGTAATTCACCGTCAACCCATCGAAAGGATCCGGGAATGACCAAAACGCAAGATATCCGCGACGCCGTGGAGCTGGAACTTAGCTACGACCCACTCGTCGACATGTCGGGTATCACAGTGAAGAACATAAACGGGGAGGTGGCACTGAACGGCACCGTACCCAGTTTCCCGCAGTACCTGGGGGCGGCCGCAGCGGCGCGGCGCGTCGCGGGCGTCAAGAACGTGCATAACCACCTGGAAGTGGTGCTGCCGCCCGGCGATTACCGGGACGACGCGACGCTGACCACGATGGCAAACAACGCGCTGACGCTAAGCATCGCCGTGCCAGACGGCGTCGAGGCGACGGCCAAGAACGGCAACCTGACGCTGACCGGCACGGTGAGCTATGGCGCCGAGCGAACCGCGGCCGAGGACACGGTGGCCGGGTTGGTCGGCGTCCGCAACCTCAGCGACGACATCGAGATCAGCAACGACGCCGACCCGGTCGATGTCACCGTGTACGTACAGGACGCGCTGGACCGCTACGCGCTGATCCTCGACGACAGCGACGTGGCGGTGGACACCGACGGGAACACTGTGACCCTGTCCGGGCACGTCCGCACCTGGGCTGAGCACGACGCGGTCGTCGACGCCGCGTGGATGGCCGTCGGCGTCTACGACGTCCGCGACAACCTGTACGTCACCGGCTGAGACGTCACAAGCTGAGACAGCACCGGCTGACGGGTGGCACCAGCTGGAAAGCCGGCCCCGGGCGGACTAGTCCGCCCGGGGCCGGCCGCTGCCGTCGCCCACCCACGGACCATAGCCTTCCCGCGGACCACGCCAGGCGATGGCGCCGGGGATGAGCGGGAGCCAGTAGTTCACGATCCGGTAGCCGAGTACGGCCAGCACCGCCGTGGGCCGCGGCGCGCCGAAGCCGACGGTGATGGCCACCAGCGTGACCTCGATTACGCCCAGGCCGCCGGGAGTCACCGGGATGGCGCTGGCGATGTTCGCCGCCGCGTAGGCGACGGCCAGTGGCCCGAAGCCGGGCTGATACCGCAGGGCGAGGAACACCAGATCGAGCGAGAGCAGGTCAAAGAGCAGGTCACCCGCGGCGAACCCGAAGCTGGCCAGGAAGGCCCGTCCTGTCAGTGCGGACCGGGCCTGTGACGCGAGCCGGCGGCTGGTCTCGGCGACCTTCTCCGGATCGATGCCCGGCCGGACGTGCCGCGCCACGCTCGCGGCCTACCGCCCGGCCCGCCCGGCGGCGGGATGGGCGCCGACGGCGAGCACCGTGGTCAGCACCATCACGACCAGGAAGAGCGCGATGCCCGCGATGACGAGGTACTGGTGGGAGACGTGCCGCCCGGCCGTCGCCGCGAACCCGGTCCCGAACAGGACGATCAGGGCGATCGTGGACGTCAGGCTGGTCAAGGCGATGGCTTCGCCGGTGGTGGCCGCGGCGATGCCCTCGGTCTCCAGCGTGCTCGCGTTCACCAGCGTGCCGGTGGCCGAACCGAACGGGGTGAGGTGACTGACGAAGAAGGTGGCCAGGGTGACGTCCGCGGCCAGCCGGAACCGCACCCGCGCCCCGAGGGCGGCCAGAACCTGCCGGTAGAGCTGGGCGTAGCAGCCGAGCGACAGCGCCTGCGCCACGATCGCCGCGGCCAGGAAGGCCGGGCGGGCGTGCCGCAGGCCCGCGGCGTCGTGCGTCAGCCCGCCTAGTCGCGGCAGCAGGCCGAACACGCCCGCGGCCAGCGCCACGAACAGCGCGCCATGCACGATCCAGCGCACGGCCGGGCGCCGCCGTCCCCCGTGCGGCGGCGGCGCCCGGTCAGCCGGTGCGTCCGGCGGGGTGCTGGCGCTCTGGTGAGCCGTCATGCCACCCCTCCTGCCCGCGATGGCCTGGTCAGCCGGTGATGTCGAGGTCGTTACGGACCTGCATGACGCCGCCGGCCATCCACGCGGCGCTGACCACCGCGTCGCGTTCGGCCCAGGTACGGACGTGCCCGCGCAGCGTCACCGTGTTGCCGCTGGTGTCCACGGAGACGTCGCTGTCGTCGTCGACCAGCGCATTGCGGTCAAGTGCATCCTGCACGAGCCAGGTGACGTCGACCGGGTCGGCGTCGTAGCTGATGTCGATGTCGTCCTTGACGTTGCGGACGCCGGTCAGCCCGGCGACCGCCAGTTCGGCCGCGTCGCGCTGCCGGCCGTACTCCACCGCGCCGGTCAGCGTCAGGTTGCCGTCACGCGCGGTCGCCTCGACGCCGTCCGGCACCGTGACG
>WNGJ01003386.1_pt1 | contig 16398 bp, 17 predicted proteins | sample 5400611 | NCBI WGS metagenome assembly WNGJ01 (sample SAMN13153375, study PRJNA577476) | soil metagenome | isolation source: 40 cm soil or saprolite under Garry oak tree replicate 1 | place: USA:California | collected 2016-06-15 | reverse complement strand
GAAGCAACCCGCGTCACCGTTACGGTATCTCAGACATGTAGCGGAGCGGCATATAACAGGGATGAATTGAAAGCCCACGCAACACAGCTTCTCACTTCCCAGGCACTAAAAAAACTTGGAACAGGCTACAGTTTACTTGGAGATATTCAGGTGACAACGACAAAAGCTACCATACAGCACTCAACGCCAACGCTCACCTTTTCCAGTGTTGGAACATGGGTGTACGGACTGTCAGAAAGAGCGCAGGAGCAGATAAAAGCCCTTATTGCAGGAAAAACAAAACAAGAAGCTCTGCATCTTCTCTCAACAGTGCCAGGCATAAAACAGGCTACTTTGCAATGGGATGAAAATATAAAGCTTCCCAAAGAGACAACATCAATTCACCTGTATATTGTCGTTCTCAATAGTTAAAAAGGACTTGTCAAATGGCTTCACTATTGCGTACAATAGATGATACTAGGTTACTCACAAAAAACGCCTCATTAATTTTCTCCATCACAGGAGAAAAGTTTTCATGTTACCCGCAGACTACCACGAAAGAGCATGTCGTTTATTCCGCATTGCAGCCCAAAGAATAGGAGCGTTAGACCATGACCAGAACATTTCTCCCACCGGAAGAGAAGAAAACAATCGTCACCATGTGGGGAGCGATCCCGAAACTTCCCTTAGCGTGGGATTGTTGCCTGTATCCGAGAATATCAACCCCAGGACAGAGAGGAAATGTTAGCTCAGAATTGCAACTGAAAGAAGACGGCGAGTTATGGAATTTAGCCCTTCGGTGTGGCTGGATTGAAAAACAAATCCGCTTTCCTAAAGATGATATGGAATTGTCAGGACGGCTGAGAATGGAAGAGCGGCCAGCCTTCAAATTGATGCTCACTTGGATAATTCGCGGAGAAGTCAGAGCCATTTTAGCCGTTCAAGTTGATAGGCTGTTCCGTGACAAGTTTGGCGCGGAGTATGGAAAATTCATGGAAATATGCGAAAAATACAAAGTACTGGTTATCACGCCGGATATGATCTATGACTTTGCCGATGGCTATTGCGTAAAGTCGTTCCGTGATAAATGTATCCAAGCATGGGACTTTCTCGACTACCAGGTATATCGACGGATGCTTGGCGCAAAATCCTATCTTGGAGAAACAGGACGATGGGAAGGCGGCAATTTACCCATCGGCTATATTCCAGACCGCAACAAGAAAAGCGAAACCTATCGACGCTTTTTGATCTACCGCCCCCATGCCCGTATTGTCTTTGAAATGTTTACCCGTTACCGAGAACTCCGCGGCAATCTCATTCAGCTACACCGTGAAATGAGCGAGCGCCCGTTTTTCTTTCCAGATTTTGAAAGTTGGGTAGACCCTGAAATCATCGCAAAAATCAAACTGAACAAAGTCCCAGGCGGCTATACCATGTCGTTGACCTCACTCCAAAGACTTTTAACTAACCCTATATACATCGGCTGGTGGTGTTTTGATAATACTATGCTCGTTGATGAAACAGGCACACCGAAAACAAACCACGAGCCAATTATCCCGCCAGAAAAGCGGGACGAATTATTCTGGTATGCATTCAAACAACGTTCAGCGTATAATATTGACGGCACAAAAAATACAGAGGTAGTTGGACAAAAGCCCCGCAGATACACCCAGGAGAATAGTCCGGTGAACCCTTCTATTCTGAAAGAACTTATCTCATCAGGAGATGAAAAATACCTTGTCACGGTACAGCCGCAGTACAATAATCAGAATGAACGAACAGGCAAATACCTCTATGCGTTTAGAAAGAAAATGAACGGCTATTCAAGCGGAGCCAAATACATGCTTTCAACAGAGCTTGTTGATAATGTCTTCTGGCAGCAGCTTATGACTCGATTGTGGCAAACAGAAGACTTTACCGAGTTTGCCCGCACCGAAGAAAAAATAACCGAAACCGCCGCATCCGAGCGCGAAGAAATCACCGAGCAAATAGCCGCATGTGACCGGAAAATCAACAAACTGTTCAAACGGCTTGCCGCCATTGAGGACGATCCAGATGAAGCAGAGGAAAGCCAAGAAGAGCATGAAGAGGATGAAGAAACTGAAGAAGATGTTACCAAGAAATTCATTAAAACACTCAAAGCCGAGTGCAGGAAATTCACCACAGAAAAAAAGCGGCTCCTTGTCCGTTTAGAGAAGCTAGAAAAACATGAACCAGACACCTATAGCCAGCAGATGATCACCTATCATCAACTTTTGAGGCAAATAGGGAAGAAAGCGCGGGAGATTTACACCCTTTCCGAATTGCGGGACATTGTTGACATTTTTGCAACAGAAATAGTCCTTGATACCATTGCCCCGCGAGTGTGGAAGCTAACAATCACTTGGCGAGATCCATCATGGGGAATTGATGAAATTTTCAGTATGCGGGAAGGCGGCAACCCTTCAGTCAAGTGGACAGATGCAGAAAAAGAACTTTTGAAAGTTCACTACGCAACAGCGAAAAGGAGCGAACTTTTAGAGCTACTTCCGAACCGTTCATGGATAGGCATTCGTACCATAGCATCAGAACTTAAGCTCAGACGGCATAGGGATGATAGTGAAGATATGTTTCATCCTGATATTTGCCTTCTGGACTTTACCGCCATACAAGCGTATGGTTTGTCAGCAGGTGTAAACTATGTGCGTTCATCGAGATGAATGAGAAACCGATGGCGAAAGAGGCAAAGCGTCTCAATTCGCGTTTATATTCCTGCCGATAGCCGAATCTTTGTAGAATCTGATCCTCAGAGACATTTTGCGAGTTTTCAGCGAGCGACATGGGTGTGCTCCTTTCGATCTAGCCTGAGAAGGCATGAATGGCGTGTCGGGATTGACAAAAAGGCGACCGTAAGTTCTCTGTATTGAGGCTATGTAGAAGCAAACAGAGAAGGTAAGCCTCACGCGAGGTGAAATCACCTCCTTCCTCACCAGAAGAGATAGATATATCCGAAACATGGCATATGAACATGTAACGAGTATACATGTTCATATGCCATGTTTTCAATGATTTGGATGTAATTTAAGAATTATGTATTGCTTCCTGACGAATATTTCTTCAGGAAGCGTTCCATACGCACGAGCGCCTCTTCAAGTTGATCAAAAGCGGAGCAGTAAGCACAGCGCACATAACCGGCACCAGCTGATCCGAAAGCGCTGCCAGGCACAACGGCGACATGCTCTTCGAAGAGTAGCTTCTCAGCAAATTCTTCATCGGTCAGCCCCAAATCTCCGATGTAGGGGAAAGCATAGAAGGCCCCCCGTGGTTCACAGCAGGGCAAACCGATACGATTAAGGCCATCGACAAACATGCGACGACGACGAGCATAGGCTTCATGCATCATCAGTATATCGTCCTCACCATGACGCAAAGCTTCTAATGCGGCTTCCTGCGGAGCCGTACCTGCACACATGATGGCATACTGGTGAATCTTGAGCATTGCTTCCAAGATAGGAGCCGGTGCAGCGACGTAGCCAATACGCCAACCTGTCATAGCGTATGCTTTTGAGAAACCATCCAGCAGGATAGTGCGTTCACGCATTCCAGGTAAGGAAGCGATACTTCTATGTTCATGATCGTAGACAAGACGACTATACACCTCGTCAATAGCGACAATTAAGTCGTGTTCTATTGCGAGTTTAGCTATTCCTTCAAGTTCAACCTGAGGAATGACAGCGCCAGTGGGGTTATTGGGATTACCAATCAAAATCATTTTTGTGCGTGGTGTTATGGCAGGTGCAATTTCGGAGGCACGCACAGCAAATTCGTATTTGGCATAGGTTGGGACGGTGACAGGAACTCCCCCAGCAAAGATAACATCGGCTTCATAAGCAACGTAGCCAGGGTCAGGAGAGATCACTTCATCACCAGGGTCGATGATGGTTCGCATCGCCAGGTCTACGCCTTCGCTGACACCAACAGTTACTAGAAGCTCTGATTTTGGATCATAGGTTAAACCATAGCGGCGATGGAGCATGGCTGCCAATTCCTCACGCAATTCGAGCATGCCATAATTCGATGTATAGCGGGTATGACCAAGTTCGATTGAGCGGATACCAGCCTGACGTATATGTCCTGGTGTGACAAAATCAGGTTCGCCTACACCGAGCGAAATAACATCTGGCATGGTATTAATAATATCAAAGAATTTGCGTATTCCAGAGGGCTTTACCTGACGCACACGCTGTGACAACACTTCTCGTCTGAGTGTATCCATAGAAGCACGTTCCCCTTCTTTTCAGTATGGAGGCAGGAGATACCATATGGCAACATACGTTGTTGCCTATTCCTACCTACTACGGTAGTCTGTTGATAGAATGAGAAGATTAATAAACCCATCACCCTCGCAAACCTTGTAGCTTTTCGATGATTCCGGGCACTGCAGAGAGAATAACATCTACATCAGCATCGGTATTATTCTTACCAAGGGTCAGTCGTAGGCTACCGTGCGCTACTTCTACAGGTATACCCATTGCAACAAGAACATGCGATGGATCAACTGAACCAGAGGTGCAGGCAGAGCCGGTGGAGGCTGCTACACCAAGCAGATCAAGATTGAGCAGTATTGATTCCCCCTCAACGCCCTCAAAGCAGAAACTGGCATTATTTGCAAGGCGGTTCGTAGGATGGCCGGTAAGCTGACTTCCAGAGATAGCCAATAAACCATCTATGAGACGGTCTCTTAAGGCCATGATTCGAGGCTGTATCAGCGGTTGTTCTTCATAAGCCAGGCGCAACGCAGCAGCAGCTCCAATAATCCCTGCAACATTTTCGGTACCAGCGCGACGTCCACGTTCCTGCGAACCGCCCTGGAGTTGCGGTAAAAGGCGCATACCCTGGCGCGCATAGAGTATCCCTACGCCTTTGGGGCCATAAAATTTATGAGCTGAAAGTGAGAGCAAGTCAGCATTGAGTGCTGCAACATCCAATGGTAAAGAGCCTCCTGCCTGTACGGCGTCGATATGGAAAGGTATCTTTTTGGCCCGGCAGATACGGCCAATTTCCGCGACAGGTTCAATGGTACCGACTTCGTTGTTGGCATACATGACAGAGACAAGGATTGTCTGATCGGTGATTGCGCGACCTACATCATCCGGGTCCACCTGTGCATACGAGTCAACAGGTACGTAGGTGGTTTTGAAGCCAAAACGCTCCAGGTACTGACAGGTGTATAAAACTGCATGATGCTCTATCGGCGTAGTTATAATATGATTGCCCTTTTTCTGAGAGGCAAAGGCGATACCTTTGATGGCAAGGTTATCGCTCTCGGAGCCACACCCTGTAAAAGTAACTTCTGTTGGACGAGAATTCAGGATATCGGCTACCTGTTCACGAGCACTATCGATGGCCTGCATGGCATGGCGTCCAAGTGTGTAGATACTGCTGGCATTGCCATATTCCGTCGTGAGGTAAGGTATCATAGCATCCAGGACGCGCGTATCTAAAGCAGTGGTTGCAGCGTGATCAAGATATATAGTGCGATCTGACATTTGAGGTTCCTTAAGGAAACGATGTATTGCGTTATGTTATGGATGTTGAAACGTATTTTTCTCTACCTAATTGTATCATATATTCCTTCATCATTACCGGCAAAATACCGTATACTGTAAGATACCCTTTCCCAACCCCCCATTTTTCACCCCAACCTACTCTACCATCAGCCAGCCAGCAGAGCCAGAAGACGGCACTTTTACCGCTGAGGTAAAACTACCTCAGCGGTATCATTTTTGACCCATTTTTCACAATATACTGTCGTCTACAAACCGCTTGAAACCAACAGTATATGCAAAATCCATGACTTATTTCCCCTTCTTCCGCCGAGACGTTTTTTTCAAGTGAATGTTTGTTACCGGTGAAAATGCCGTATGTGCCTTCCGTGCCTCAGAGCTCCCAAAGTCTTTCAGGTAAATCTCTGTCACCTGCACCTGACTATGGCCCATCTCACGCGAAAGTTTGAACACCTCACCGCCACGAGCCAGGTACATCTTGGCAAACGTGTGACGAAACACATGAGCAGACACCTTCATACCCTCCATGCCACACCGGCGCTGAATACGTTTGATGATTTCATGAACACCCTGCCTGTTCAATGGCCCTCTACGCCCAACAAACAACCTGGTCTCATGTGTATCGGCGGGATGACGATACTTATGAATGTACTTCCACAACAGCTTCCCAACCTCCGGATGAAGACCTATTTCGCGCTCCCTTCGACCTTTGCCGAACACCTTGATATAGCTATCATGCACATCTGTCACATGCAAGGTAGCCACCTCTGAGATACGCATACCCGTATCGAACAACAGCAACAAGATCACGTAATCACGAAAGCCGTTGTCAGTCGAAAGATCACACGACGACAGCATTTTCTCGACATGGTCGGATGTAAATGTCGGAATAATTCGCTCGTCAACATGAGGAATACCAAGACGAGCCACAAGATTTGTTTCGATCAACTCCTCTTTATAGCACCAATGAAAAAAAGCTTTAAGCACAAGGACGTAGCCCCGTACAGTCGTAGCGGACAACTTTCCCCTACAGCCATACGGTTTCTCAGCATTCAAAAGGTACTGCACACATTGACGCAAATGCACCACGCGAACCTGCTCCAGTTCAATAGTGTGACACTCGTGCTCCAACACTTGCAAAATCACACCTATGCGTTGACGATAGGACTCTATTGTAAGAGGAGTACGCCTCCGTACTTCGCAATCTATCAAAAAATGATCGAGTACATCCGTGAGTTTCATAGGCCATACCCCCTTTTCTCTCATGGCTTACCATTGACGACCTCTCATCACCTCTACGCCGCTTCCGTGCCAAAGAACCAATCGCGCTCATAGGCCCGCTGCCGTTCAAAGCGGATGCGCTTCCGTACCACCTCGTTGGCGAACTTGCGGGCACGCTTGCCCAGGTACACCGGTATTCGTTCCCGCAACCAGGCGATCATATAAAGTAAATCCGCTTCCTCACTCACCTCACCATCTCGCCCGAGCCAGGCCGCCATACTCGACAGATACCCCCCAGTTGCCGCTACTGCACGTTCAAGATTAGCCTGGTACTTGCGCTTGCGGATGATGTTCGCTTTGTCTTCTGCCTGTTCTTCTTCCTCAGAGATCACCTCAAACGCCCGCTGCACCTCTGTCCAGACCGCATGGGTCACCCAGCGCGAGCGGTTGCTATCGGCCCCAGGCACGACCAGGCGCAGCCAGCCATCCGGTAACCCATCCTCACCCCCGCCGACATGACCCGCCGCATAGGCCCACATGTGTGGGAGGCGTTCCAGCAGCGAGAAGGCATCCTCTACCCCCTCGAACTGGCCTTCCACGCTCAGTTCATGCAACACTTCCCGTTTGAAACGGAACTCGACGCGCCACACCATCGGTTGTTCTTCCATATCCCATCCGTTGGCTTGCCACAGGTCATGGAACCACCACTTCTGGCTTTGCTGACGTATCTCGCGCGTCTTGTCGTAGATGACACAGCAGATCGGGCCACCCCGCGAGAAGAGGAACCCCGAACGGGTCAGCCCATAGGAGAAATCCTGGATGTCCAGATCAGTCACTTCATAGGTGCCACGCTTGCGCGAACGTGAGACAAAATCACGGCGTTGATCGATGGACTCCACATCCCAACCCGCAATATCGGCACACAAATGGACTTCGGAGACTTGCAGATACACGCATTCCTGCAAGAAATGATGCACCAGGAACTCTTCCACCCGAACAATCGCGTCATCCACGCCACGACACGACCACAAGAACTCTGACGAAAAGCGCACTTGCGCCACACAGTTCAAGCGGCCCATGGACACCAGCAGGTTGAAGCTCTCGCAGCGCAGCAGCCAGCGCCATTGGCCCTTGCCAGCACCATTGGGGTACATGTGCAGGTTCACGCCCTCGAAGGACAGTGGAACGGGTATCGGTTCTTCCTCGACAATGGCAGCTTGCTTCCAGGCGTCCAGTTGTTCCTTGAGGTCATGCGGAATTTCGCGTTTGCAGGGCTTGTGTTGCCCATCACGGTAGCAGACGTTGAGGACGAGGGTGTCTACCCCACGTCCCACGACCAGCGGTGCTTTGTTCGTATCCATAGGCGTCCTTGCTTTCTGGTTTGGTAGTTGTAGGGGCGCGTGTTACTTGGTCCGCGCCCAGAGCGGACGGGTTGCCGTCGGCAAACGGCGGAGCGGGGAACCCCGCCGCCGTCGCTGCCGCGTGCCGACGGCAACAGGGCTTGCACGACGCAAAGCCGTGCAGGCACCGCCATCAGGACATCTCTCCCGAGAGGATGCGATGCCAGAGAGTACGGGTGTCCAGGTGATGGTAGAGTAGCAGGAAATCAAAGACGTTGCCGCCGAGCGCTCCGGTGTAGCAGTACCAGCAAGCGGAGCTTGCCGAGCGAGGCGCGTAGACGCGAAAGGAGGGGTGAGCGTCCTGCCCGTCATCGTGGTGCCAGCCAAAGGGACAGCAACCCATGCCGTGGTCATCCAGCTGGACGTAGCCACCGATCAAGGCGAACGGGTCTTGCATGACACACCACTCGTGAATAGTCATCGCGGGCAAGGGAGGAAGTGCGGCACCTGGACGGGGATTGCTAACGATGTGTGTGTGGCCTCCGAAGTCGTGCAGTGGAGCGGGTGCGGCCTGTGGAACGGGCGCAGCAGCAACCAGGGCAGGAGCCGGCACCGCGACCCGCTCGCTTACGGCAAGCCATTCGATCATCTCGTTGATCGTCGGAGCCACTTCCACCAGCGAGCCTGCCATCCACTCCACGAACGGGTAGCGACAGCCCGAGAGCCGATGCACCCCGAGCGGCAGGCGGATAAGCGAGCCGTAGCCGTTGCCCTCGTCCTGTTTGGGGTAGAACTCGACACCGGCAGGGCAATACGGCAAGAGCCAGCTTCGGATGTGAGAAGCCAGCACAGGCGTTGACAGCAAGACCCACAGGTGACCACCACGACGCGAGCGTTCCAGGTAGGAGGGAACCCCATCGTCAGCCAGCTGCCCTTGCACCCCAAGTAACACCTCCAGACCATTGTAAGCATCAGCATCAAAGACCGCGAAGCGGCACCGTCCCCGTTCATCAATCACATAGGTTCCAAGCGACTCCGTCCCATCCAGGTGATTGTGGAGAGCCGTTTTCGTCAAAGGGCTACCCACACGTAGGTAACGACCATTCATCTGCTGGATGGCGTAATCATCGCGCCGACTGACAAACAGGCGGCTATATTCGTTCAACAAGCTATCCGTAATCATAGGCCACCTCCTAACCAGAGCGGTGTGAGCTCTGACCCAGATCATCACTCACACCAACCATGCATTCAGGAACGACATGAAGCGTTAGACCCTGCCTTGAAACTCCTTGTAGGCTTCAATCTGCTCGATATAATCGCGAGTGCTATCGTAGAGACCCTCCCCAATCTCGTTGGCAATGGCCGCTTGAGGCAAGGCGTATCCATCCAGACGAGGAGCAGACAAGGCCATTTCTTGCTTCATGGCTTGCCAGAGATCGAGCAGGCGCGTGCGGCAGCCCTGCATACGTCCGGTGAACTCCTCACGCAGCTGGGTATACTCCTCTCGGACGAGGTCGATATCCTCGGCAAAGCGGCTGACGATCTGCTCACGCAGTGTCTCAAGATGCTCCCGCAGCTGCGCTTCCACCTCGGCTACCTGCGCCTCAAGAGAGGCATCATAGTATTCCTCGATGTACTGACTCAGCACACTCGTCAGTTCGCCAGGGTAGAGCGCTTCCAGTGCGTCAAGCTCGACGGCCCCTTCCCCATGCCGCGACTCGAAGCCTTGCCTTCGCCGTTCCGTCTCCTTGATGGGCGTGCGAGGCAGGCGGTAGTATTGCACCTGGTCGAGGGTCAGCACGACCGGAAAGACGCGCACATCCAGTTCCAGCCCCGAGCGCCGCACAAAGTATTCCAGCTTGCGCGAGACGGCCACCGGCATGGATTGACCGGCAGGGTCGAAGTCGGAGACGTAGAAGATGCGGGCAGGCTTATTCACTTCGCGCAAGCGATCGGCCAAGGCCAGCGTGGCGGTAATGGAGAGCTCCCCTGAACCCGTTTGTAAGTTGGCCCCGTAGCGCTGACACAAGGGGAGAAGTACGTCATTCATGGTTGACTTCTCACACCACACCTCGATGTGGTAGCGTTGCTCACCGGTAAAGCCGCCTGTGCCATATTCGGGCACCTCGGGAAAGTCGGGCAGGTCAAGCGAGGATTGCCACAGATTGCCATACACCCGAAGATGGGGGCGACTTGAGGAGGATGGAGCAAAGATCACCGGGTCATCATTGCGCCGATCACTGAAGGCGGCAGGGTTGACCAGTTGCAGGTAGCGAGCTGCTTTGGAGGCCATGTTGAGCATGTCCCAACACTCGGAGGTGTTCTCATACGGCTCTCTATAGCCGAACTGCTGCCAAAGCTGAGCGAACCATTCAGCAACCGCCCAATCCGTGGGCGTCCCTGTATAGAAGGGGTCATTTTGGGGAGCCAGCGGGATGAGGTCTGTCACTGTACACCCCATCTCTTTCGCCAGCTGTTTGATCATCTCATAGTCCATAAGCAGCCTCCTCGATCAGAAGCTCTGGGCAAGTGGACAACGAGCGTTCCACTTGCCCCAACGACCTACTCAACCACGATTGGAACGGCACCATTCGCACCGTTTTCAGCCACCCCATTCACCGATGACTTCCGGAACGGGAACTTCCACCCAGAGGAGGTAGGAGCTTGGGCTGCATTGCCATTCATGCTCACCTTTGGTTGCGCCTGGGGCAGAGGCAAGGAACGGTTCGGCACCGCAGCCGCACGAGGAGCCACCACCGGAGCAGCAAGAGGACGATAGCCGCCAGCAACCGGACGCAGGGAGCTATACTTGGCCTTCTCCAAATCCATATCCACCACTGCCAGGACGAAGGTCACCACCGGCACAATCGAATAGGCAATGTAGAGCAGCACCAGCAGAATGCCATGAAGTTCGCCCTGGACATGGGCTAACCACATCACTTTGGGAACCGAGCTTACCGCTTGCGCGAAGTTACACACGATCTCCACAAATTCAAACAGCGCGCTAATGGCGATGTAGACCCGAATACGCTCCTTATGCATCATGCGGTAGACCAGCCCGCGCGAGACAAAGTAGCCCAGCAGGCCAAAACCGCCAGCGATGACATACGGCACGTACGTTTGAATGGGGTCAGAGTTATCGACCTTGGCCAGCGAGTCGTAGAACCAGAGGATCGCATGAGCCGAGACCATCGAGAACAGGAGCGAGCCGACCCGCAGCGCCACGTGCTCACCCGCACGAACCCAGTTCTGGTGTTGGAATAGCTGAAGCAACTTTCCCATAGACAACCTCCCTCTACACACGAACGGGGTGTCACCCACGCGAGCAGGCAACACCCAAGATCACTCATCTAAGACAGTAAACGGCAGATGAGTTTGGAGAAGCCGCCATTGGCGCGCACCTGTTGCACCTCCAATTGCACCTGCTGAAGTTCCAGTTGGGTGGCTTGCGCTTTCAACTGGTCGGCGATCTGCTGTAACTCGATAGCCGGCCGTTTCTGTTTCTTGAGCTCCTTGAGCTCATCAACGAGGGGATAGCCCTCTTGAATTTGACAGGTGTGCTTGGGGCGAGCCTTCACCCCCATATCCACCACCTCCAAGACCAGGGTATAAGCCGGCTTCTCTTCCCCGGTCAGCTGGTCATAGAACACCGAGTCGCGTACATCCACACCCAGAACTAATCCTTGCATATCCATGGGACACCTCCTTGACTTTCAATCGCGCGACAAAGCCATTCATGGCTTGCCACGAGCGAACTATTCCTCAAACAAGCGGGCATTGACCCACAACCGATGACGCAATTGTTCGAGTTCCAGCCAGCGTTGCCGCTCCTGCCAGGAATAGTCATAGCGAGCATGACAGGAGGGACAGAGCGCGGCTAACCGTGGCTGCGGGTTCCAGGGGTCATGGTCCAGATGCGCCGCCGCCAGATGCACGATGTAGACCACCCCTGTCCGTTCAGAGACCACCTCCGTTCCATGAGCTATGCCACAAAACTCACAACACCAGCTGACACGTTCCTTACACTCCCAGGCTAATTCCTCCCAATTGGCGGGATACAACCAACGATGTTTCACCATGCGCCAACCTCGACCCCCTCTCTGTGCTTGCCTTGACAAGCGCGTTCTCAGGGGTGAAAATGACCCCTGAGAACCCAGCCTGTTGCCACTCAACGTAGGACGACGTTCTCAGCTCCTTCACTGTTCGTAGCAATGGAGGAGCATCCTTCCACAAACAGCGGGATGCGATGCCGCCAGGATGACCAACACCATCGACCAGAACCATCTGTGTCTCTCCTTCACCTCCCCAATGGCCTGCCATTGGAGTGAGAGCCAGTGCTAGAACCGTGGCAAAACCGAGGCCCACGGCGAATACATATACAGGTACAGCAACACAAGGACGATCAAAAACACCAGCCAGATCAGACGTCCATTTCTCATCCACTTCCCCCCCTACCACTGGCTTGCCATATGGCGACCGGTGCGACTAGCCTGTTGTGGACGATAGACATTCAGCCCCACTTTGATCGCTTCCCACCCAGGCACCGCCACATTGCCACCGGTAGTCGCGATGATGATCGACTTCCCACTGGACGACACCCCAAGCTCCTGACTGAGATCAATCGTAATCACCAGTTGGTCACCCTGTACTTCAAACTCGACATTTTGCATAGGCTTCCTCCTTCTCTGCCTTATAGACTTACTAGAACCACACCAAGGCGCTGGTTATGACGCCAGCAGACCCAACACAGATTGCCGTACCGTATATAGTCGTGTGTTTGGTGCAGAACTTTACTACATCCCTCGCATGAACACTGGAATTGACGAACGCGGTACTCATAGCGATCAAGCTGCTCTACTCGTTCGCAATGCCGCCGTTGATATCCGTTGTGTCTGTCCATAGGCCCTCCTTACACTCATGGCTTGCCATTTGTCTCGTCGCTACACCAGCAGGTATCAATTGCATCTGAAGCAATTATCGTTCAGAATCAGCGATCAAAAGGATCAGCCAGGGATCAGTTCAGAGATCAGCTGAGAGATCAGAAATGTGAACCCTATAGGGATAAACCACAAAATCAACTTCTTATCAATGATTATAAGCGTATCGCAGCTAATTGTCAAGCGATACGCTAGTGAATAGCACATCGCTGCTAATTATGCTATACTTGGTCTGTGAGGTAACCGAGAGGGAGGATAGAATATGGCAAAGGTAGAGAGCAATATAGATCTCAGTCGCGAATATATAAGAACATCGGATGCCGCAAAGCGTGCAAATTTGAGCATGCCTTATCTAACCCAACTGCTTCGGGCGCATATGATTGACGGTTTCCAGCTTGGACGTGAGTGGTTTATATACACTGACTCCCTCGAAAAGTTTCTAGCAACTCCTCGCAAATCTGGACCAAAGGGGCCACGGAAAAAGATCATGAAAGAGCCAGAGAATGCTACACCAGCGCACGAGGATCATCATCCCTAACTCCTACCAATCCTGAAATCTCGCCATTGTTCGAGTAGAATACTTATCAGCGTTAGTGAAGAACACCGATATGGGAACGACATAGACTTACACGTTGGGAAGAAATAATGAGTGAGATTCAGATCCATCCACTTCAAAAAGCGAGAAAAAAGCTCGGAATCAAACAAAAAGTCCTGGCAGACCTTACAGGGCTAAGCGAACCCACTATTAAACGCGCAGAAAGCGGGAGTCCTCTAGACGACTACACCATCTCAGCCATATGCGATTACTTTTCCATACGTCAAGGGCGCCAGGTGAAACCAGAAGAGCTAGGCTTGCATGCAAAATGGGAGAGGAAAGGAAACCTGCTTGATAGCCTTCGTCTCCCTGGTGAAAACAACACAGTTGGGAACTTTTCAGAGGTCTCGCAAAACAGAGGCAGACAAATGTTTTCGACTGTAAACCTACAGAATGAGAGTAGTACCTTCTTCATACCACCTCAGCATGAACTCCTTCTCAAGACCGAAACGAGAGACTGGTCTGTGTGGGTTGGTATGAAACTGATGCAGATATTTAAACTCATTGGTTCAGCTTATGGGCAAAATCGTTCGAGCGAAGACATCTGCGAAGAAATACAGACGCTCCTCGATCAGGAGATCAAGATGCTTGATGATATGATGCCACAAGACCACACTCGAAATGAGTGCGTTATCTCACGTCGTCAAGCACTCATCATGCTTGCAGCTCTTCCCTCAACAATATCAAACTGGACTTCCATCAAGACAAATAGTTCGCTGGCTGGAGAGTTCCTTCCTCAATGCGCAGCCAGTGTAACTGCTTGTTGGCACTTACTCCAAGAAAAAGGGCTTGAAGCGGTCGAAGAAATATTACCGACCTATGTACCAGTGTTAATGACATTAACCCTCCATCCCTCGAATTATCAAATCGCATCCGCTCGTATTGCCACGCAAGCAAACATCCTTCGTGCGATTGTTGCAAAACATCGGCTCAGAGATCATGAGAGAGAAAAATATGCTCATGAAGCAGTGAGATGCAGCCGCTTTACATCAGACAAAAAGCTCCAAGCAGCAGCATTGATGACCTTAGGCTACACCTATGTGTTTTGCCTTCCACTTCGTCCTCAAGCAGCCATAGAAACATTCCAGACGGCACTACGAATACTTGAAGGTGAAAAATCCCTCCTGAGAAGCGATATATGCATCGGATTAGCTGATGCGTATGCACAATGTGGCCAAGAAAAAGAAGCTCTCGAGGCCATAACACTTGCACAAAATCACTTTCCTTCGTATCCTGAACATGACCCAAGTTTCTTATATGCAGACTGTAGCCTGTCTGTCTTATATCAATGGGAAGGGAAAATGTATCTTCACCTCGCTGAGCATTCCTCCCCCAAAGATTACTATCAAAAAGCGTGGGATGCTTTCACGCAAGCCATGAAGAAGCAGTCCCTTCACCAACGTGGTATAAGTGAGGTAACGATTGACCAAGCGAACACCGCTCGTGGAATGGGAGAATTATCAGTCTATACAGACCATTTACGAAAAGGGGTAGAAATGGCAGTGACACTGAAAAGCCAAAGGCGCTATCAAGAAGCCATTGCTGTCTATCTCCAGACACCAGTTCATTGGCTTGCTGAAAGAGAACTGCTCACTCTGGCTAAAGACGTGTTTGGAGGACAACTCCCAAGAAAAGGATAAAGAGGATGACACATTTCGTTGAAGTTCGCACCGCACTTCCTTCACGGGAAGGGGCAAATAAGATTGCACAGTATCTCGTGGCTGAGAGACTGGCCGCCAGTGCTCAAGTCTCGGGGCCAATTGCTAGTACATACTGGTGGAAAGGTGAGATAACAAACGCCGAAGAATGGGTAGTTACTGCAAAGACACGACTCTCTTTCTATCAAGAGGTTGAACAGGCCATTCGTCATCTCCATCCATATGAAGAACCTGGCATTATTGCGATACCTCTGATTGCAGGGAGTACAAGCTATTTCTCGTGGATTGCAAAAGAAACCGAGAGGGGAACACATCAAACAATCGGAACAAACGGGGAGACAGCAAAAGAGCAACTTATTCAAGCCTTCGATGAAGCTTACGAGAAACTCGTTGGAGCAGCAACACAAGGCGTAAAACGAGGTATGAAAGCTCAAGAGAATGAATGGGGACCGCGCGAAATTCTTGCCCATATCGTAGGATGGGCTGCCAAGACAACAGACATTCTCCCGCAAATCATCGCTGGACTGCCGCCCTTGACCTATGCCAGCGATCTCCAACATAATGCCATAGATGAGGCTTATAACACCGCTTTCATTACCATTCTTCATGATCAGACATTTGAACAGGTCCTTGCCTTAGCGCACCAGACACATCAGCGTTTCGTTCAAATGCTAAAAGCACAGGACAAGAGCACCTTTGTTCCTGGCAACGCTGCCTATGAGAGATTACAGCGTGTGATTGACCATCACCTTCAACATACACAAGAGTTAGAGACATCAAATACTAGGTGAACGAGCTGTCGTGTATAATTCTCTATGACGAGATCAGTAACTAGCAAATAGTGGCTTGCCATAAAACCCTTCTAGCCTTGAATAGTTGTCCATCCACGTTATACTATTGATTTGACCACAGATAAAGCCATAAAGCCGCTCCACACCTTAGCCAAAACTCCATTCGTGTACCTAGTTCTCTTGGCTTAGCAGACGGTTATCCACAAGTTATCCCCAGAAACATGATAAGCGTCAGAGAGCACAAGAAAGTGAAGGCGATGGTGCAACAACCCTATTAAGACAAACAATCCCCTACAAGGCAAAGGCTCTAATGCGCAAGTGTGTGAAAGAC
>WNGJ01009253.1_pt1 | contig 16399 bp, 16 predicted proteins | sample 5400611 | NCBI WGS metagenome assembly WNGJ01 (sample SAMN13153375, study PRJNA577476) | soil metagenome | isolation source: 40 cm soil or saprolite under Garry oak tree replicate 1 | place: USA:California | collected 2016-06-15 | reverse complement strand
GCTTGGCGAGAAGCGGCACGAACCACTCGTGATACATGGGCGACGACATCGCCGCGAACCACATGAGCCAGTCCAGGCGGAGGTGGTAGGGCGCGACCTGCGGCGGCCGGCGCTTGACGTCGCCCGGCTTTCCCTTGAACTCGTACGCGCGCCACACGGTGTTGGGTGTGAGGACGGGATCGGCGGTCCCTTCGATCACGACCTCGAGCCGCTCCTTCGTGACCGAGCCGAACGCGCCGTAGGTCCCAACGATATGGAACGGATCGAAGCTCGCGTTCATGATCTGCCGCCGCGAGAGCAGGTTTCGCGCGGGCCGATAGCTCAAGAACACGATGAGGGCCGTCAACGCGAGGACGATCGCGAGATACCACCCCGGCGTGGTCTGGGGCCCGTACGGCGTCAGCGGGACGATGCGGGCGAGCGCGGCGTTATCGAAGGCCGAGATCGCGAGCGCGATCGTGACGAAGTTCAGCCACGCGAAGTTGCCTGATACCACGAGCCAGAGCTGAGTCCCCACGATCACGATCCCGGCGAGCGTCGCGATCGGCTGCGGGAAGAAGAGAAACCAGGGGACGATGAGCTGCGCGAAGTGATTTCCGAGGACCTCGATCCGATGGAGGCGCTTCGGGAGCCGATGGAAATACCAGCTCAGCGGATTGGGCATCGGTTGCGTCTCGTGGTGGTAATAGAGACACGTGAGATCGCGCCAGCACTGGTCACCGCGCATCTTGATGAGCCCGGCGCCGAACTCCACTCGGAACAGCAGCCAGCGCATGAGCACGATCAAGCTGAACTGGGGCGTCGTTGTGGCCGGGCCGAGGAAGATCGTGAGGAAGCCCGTTTCCAGGAGGAGCGACTCCCACCCGAATGAGTAGAAGGTCTGGCCGACGTTCACGATCGAGAGGTACATGACCCAGAGAATCGCGAAGATCAGCATCGATGCGAACGGCAGCGGATAGTCGTCCCCATCGAGCCAGCCGGTGATCGCGACCACCGACAGCACAACGCCCGTCCAGGCGACGACCAGCAGCTTGCGATCCGAATATCCGACGAGATGAAAGAGCGACGGAGACGCGCGGAAGGGGACCGCACGGATGAAGTCGGGCGCGGGTAGGAGCCCGCGGTCCCCGAGGAGTGGGCGGAACTGGTTGAGTGTGACGAGGAAGGCGATGAGATAGATGACGCCGATCGCGCGCTCGAAGACGAACCGCGTGAGCCAGTAGTCGGGCGCGGCGAGCCAGTCCACGGCGCGGCTACGCTACGCGGGCCGTGGACGCGGATATCGCGCGGGCACTGGCGGAGGCCGACGAGCTCGAGCTCGTGACGACCGGACGCGTGAGCGGGCAGGAGCACTCGGTTCGGCTCCGTTTCGCGTATGCGGATGGCGTCGTTTGGCTACGCACCGGCGAACGGCCGTCGGCGCCGGACGCGAGCGGCGTGCGGCGCCGGGCGAAGCCGGAACGCGAGACCGACTGGGTCCGCAACCTCGAGCACGATCCTCACGCCCGGGTCCGCATCGCCAATGCCGAACTAGCGGTGCTTTACGAGCCTTCCGCCGACATCGCCGGGGATCTCCGTCGGGCCGTCGACCTCCTCCGACAGAAATACGGCGCTGAGTGGGTCGGCGACTGGTATCTCGAAATGGGCCGCATCCCGGTGAAGCTCCGGCTGGGCGTCTGAGCGCTCTTTTGGGGAGGGTCGACAATGGTGGTGATGACCCGTCTTCATCTTGCGGTCAGGGGAGCCGCCGCACTCTCCCTCGCTCTGGGCGCGTTCGGGCTCGGCAGCAGCGCGTTTGGGGCGGACGGCGCCGCGCCCGTGCTGGTCGGCCACATCGACGGCGAGATCAACCCGATCACGGCCCGCTACGTCGACCGCGTCGTCTCCGACGGTGAGTCCGATAACGCGGCGGCGGTCGTCTTCGTCATCGACACGCCCGGCGGCCTGATCGACTCCACCTACCAGATAACGGCGCGCTTTCTGTCGACCCGCGTGCCGATCGTGACCTTCGTCGCGCCGGCCGGCGCCCGCGCGGCTTCCGCTGGGACGTTCATCACGATGGCGGGACACGTTGCCGCGATGGCTCCGGCCACCAACATCGGCGCGGCCCACCCGGTGGACTCGAGCGGTGGCGACATCCAAGGTGACCTACGGCTCAAGGCGGAGAACGACGCGGTCGCGCATATCGTCAACATCGCCAAGACCCGGGGACGCAACGAGCAATGGGCCGAGGACGCGGTCCGCAAAAGCGTCAGCGCGCGCGTGGATGAAGCCGTCGCGATGAAGATCGTCGACCTCCAGGCGAACGACGTTGCCGACCTCCTCGCCAAGATCGATGGCCGGACCGTGACGACCTCCGCGGGCGCAGTGACGCTTGCGACGAAGAACGCGCCGGTCATAGACGATGGACAGAACCCGATCGAGACGCTTCTGCATTTCGTGGTCGACCCTCAGATCGCGGTATTGCTTTTCACCCTCGGCACGTACGGCCTGATCTTCGAGCTCTCTAACCCGGGCCTCATCTTCCCGGGGATCATCGGGGTGATCGCGATCATCCTCGCGCTCTTCTCGTTCGGCACCCTCGACGCGAACGGCGCGGGAGTCGCGCTCATGGTGTTCGCGCTGCTGCTGTTCGTCGCCGAGATCAAGGTTCAGGCGCACGGGCTGTTGACCGCCGGCGGTGTCGCCGCCCTCCTCATCGGGCTCATCATCGTTTTCCCGCCGTTCCGCCCGACCTTCCCAGGCGTGCGCCAGAGCGTCGAGCCGCTCGTCGTCGTGTTTGTCGTCGGCCTGACGGCGATCTTCTTCGGTGTCGCCCTGCGCACGGCGCTGCGGCCCTTGCCCGTCGTGAGCGGCGCGTCGCTACTGGTAGGTGCGATCGGCGTGGCGAAGACGGATATCGCCCCCCGAGGTATCGCGCACGTGGCCGGCGAGGATTGGACCGTGGTGAGTGAAGGGGGAGACGTCCCGAAGGGTGGCGCGGTTCAAGTCAAGCGCGTCGACAGCGTGCGGCTTATCGTCGAACCGGCGCGGGGCGCCGAAGGAAAGGGAGCGGCCTAATGAATCTGACTCTCGTCATTCTCGGGATCCTCGTTGTCATCTTGATCCTCGCGTTTCGCGCGATCATCCACATCGTCCCGGAGTACCAGCGCCTGATCGTCTTCCGGCTGGGAAGCTTCGAGAAGACCGCCGGCCCAGGCATCGTTCTGCTGCTGCCGCCCCCGATTCAGAGCGTCGCGCAGACCGTGGATCTTCGTGAGTTCGTCGTAGAGATCCCGCAGCAGACCTGCATCACGAAGGACAACGCGCCGATCTCGATCGATTTCCTGATCTATCAGAAGGTGGTCGAACCGAAGGACTCGTTCCTGAACATCCAGAACTTCCGTCAGGCCATCCAGGGCATCGCGACGACAACGTTGCGTGCCGTCGTCGGCAACATCCCGCTGGATGACGTGCTCGCAAAGCGCGAGCAGATCAATGAGGAGCTTCGCGTGAAGCTCGACGACATCACGCACCGCTGGGGCGTCAAGGTCACCAACGTCGAAATCAAGGAGCTGACGCCACCGCGTGACGTGCAGGAGGCGATGAATCGCCAGCTCACCGCCGAGCGGACCCGGCGTGCCGTGGTCACCGAGGCCGAGGGCAAGAAGGCCTCTCAGATTCTCGTCGCCGACGGCGCGAAGCAGGCCGCGATCCTCGAGGCCGAAGGTGCCCGGCAGTCCGCGATCCTGCGGGCCGAGGGCTTCGCCTTGGCGATTTCGACGATCAACGCGCAGGCGATGACCGCGGACGCCAAGACGATGACTCTTCAGTACTTCGATGCGCTGAAGCAGCTCGGTGCGTCACCTTCGACGAAGTTCATCATCCCGACCGAGTTCACAAACCTCGCTGCGCCGATCAGCGCCCTCGTGGCAGCCCGCGACGGCGACAAGAAATAGCCGTCGTCTAGTCGGATCGACTCGCGCGGAAGACTCGGCGCCACGCTCGGCCAGAGCGCGTGACGGCCGTCTCTTCCGCGCGGGCCGGGACGGCCATGGGCCGCGCCCGTGGTCGCGCAGGGAAGGGTGAGTACACGCGAGGTGGCATCCGCCATGACGCGGATGCCACCTCGACGTGCTGTGGTGATGGGGAGGGGGTCTCCCCTTGACGGAAGGACAGGAAAAGCGCCGATGCCGCAGCCACGATGCACCCCTAGCAACTTGTTTCGAACAGGCGTTCACATAATAGAACGAACGTTCGTACTGTCAAGAGCGCGGATACTCGAATCCTGAGCAGCGTTCTCGGGGCAGATCTTTTGCCCCAACGGCCCCGGTCGGTCCGCGAACGGGCGGAGCGGGAGGGCCACATCCTCGAGCCGGCATGGACAGGAACGAGAGTCCTCGTCCGGGTCGGTCACCCCGAGCCGCACTTCGTCGGCTACGAAGGAAAAGTGGCCGGACCGCGCGAGCTGTACGACGCGATCGTCGCGGAGACGCAGTGCAGCACCGCGATCCTCGACGGCGTTCTGGTCGATGGGTGGAAGGACGAGAGCGACCTCGAGGTCGATGAGCAGGGAAACGCGTACACGCGGCAGTTCGGCGGTCGGCAGATCTTCGCGGCCTTCGACCTCCTCGAGATCGACGGCGAGTCCCTCCTCCAGATCCCACTCCTGGAGCGGCGGCGCCATCTTGAAGGCGTCCTCGCCCCCAGTCCGAACGTCCGGCTCACGCCCTACGTCACGCGAGGCCTCCGTTCCTGGCGTGAAACGCTGCAGGCGCAGGGGTTCCGCCGCGTCGTGCTCAAGAATTGGAACAGCGCGTACACGCCAGGCAAGACGACCGATGATTGGCTCGTGATCGAAAAGCTGAAAGCCGCGACCACATGACGCGTCGGAGGTACTCGTGAAGGCTAATACGGCGGTCATCGACCACACCCAGCGCGACCCGTGGGAGGTGGCACTCGAACAGTTCGCCATCGCGGCGGACAAGCTTCACCTCGATCCGAACATGCGGCGCATCCTCAGCACGACTCAGCGAGAGCTGACCGTTCACTTCCCCGTGCGGATGGCCGACGGTGTCGTGCAGGTCTTCACCGGCTACCGCGTGCAGCACAACACGACGCGCGGGCCCGGCAAGGGCGGTATTCGCTACCACCCGTCGGTCTCGTTGAACGAGGTGAAGGCGCTCGCCATGTGGATGACCTGGAAGTGCGCGGTCGTCGGAATCCCGTACGGCGGCGCTAAGGGCGGGGTCGTCTGCGATCCGAAAGGCATGAGCGCCCAGCAGCTCGAGACGCTCACGCGCCGCTACACGACGGAGATCGAGCTCCTCATCGGTCCGGACCGTGACATTCCAGCGCCGGACGTGAACACGAACGCCCAGACGATGGCGTGGATCATGGACACGTACTCGATGCATCACGGGTACACCGCGCTTGCCGTCGTGACCGGCAAGCCGCTCTCGATCGGAGGAAGCGAGGGCCGCAACGAGGCGACCGCTCGGGGTGCCGTCTACACGATCATCGAGGCGTCGAAGCATCTCGGCATGGATCTCGAAGGCGCGCGGGTCGTGGTCCAGGGATTTGGCAACGCCGGCAGCTTCTCCGCGAAGCTCATGGCCGAGCTCGGCGCCGTGATCGTCGGCCTCTCCGACACGAGCGGGGCCATCGCGAACGCGAAGGGGCTCGATCCGAATCGGGTCGACGCATATAAGCGCGAGACCGGCTCGGTCACCGGATTCCCGGGGACGGAGCGCATCTCGAACGCGCAGCTCCTCGAGCTCGACTGCGACATCCTCATCCCCGCGGCGATCGAGAACCAGATCGGCGAGCACAACGCGCCGCGGATCAAGGCGAAGGTCATCGCCGAGGCCGCGAACGGGCCGACGAGCCCGGAGGCCGACCGCATACTTTTCGACAAGGGCGTCTTCCTCATCCCGGACATCCTCTGCAATGCCGGCGGAGTCACCGTGAGCTACTTCGAATGGGTGCAGGACCTGCAAAACCTCTTCTGGCGCGAGGCGACGATCAACGCGCGCCTCAAAGAGGTGATGGTGAAGTCGTTCAACGACGTCCTCGAGACCGCGAAAAAGCACAAGGTCGACATGCGGACCGCGGCGTACATGGTGGCGGTCGGTCGAGTCGCGGAGGCGACGTTGACGCGCGGGATCTACCCGTAGATCACGACGTAGATCACGCGTGCACCGGAAAAGCTAGTCGAGCAGCTGGCTGACGTGGTGGACGATCCAGCCGATCGGATCTTCCCCCAAGATGGCTTTCGCGATCTGGTAAGCCGTCCACAGGAGGCCGATCAGACCCCCTCCAGCTAGCGTTCCCCGCATCACCGTTCGCTCGTACCAGTGGCGTGCGGGCGGCTCCGGGATGAGGCGATGCGCGAGGGCCCATTCCCGGAGTTCCCACTCGTGCTGTAGGCCAAGCTTCGTTAGGACCGTTTGCCTCCGCTTGCGCGCCAGTTTCTCGTTGGATTGGGTCCGTTGCGCGATCTCCTCGTCCGTCCGACCCATCGCGACATATCGCGCCACAGCGAGTTCCGCCTCGGTCAGCAGAGACGGTGGCGGGATGGTCGGGGTCGAGACAGGAATCGTCATACCGGCGACGACCCTGGCGCCGAGGACGGCTGCCGCGGCCAAGGCGCTCTGCCAGAGTGGTGCCGCGAACAAGAAGTAGGTTACGAAGGCCGCCGCCTGAGCAAAGGCGATCGCCCATGGGTCGCGCAGCTCATTCAAGGCGCGCACTAGAAGTTCGACATCGCATTCCGGAGCTGCTCGCTAATGTTTAGCTGCTCCGTAGTCGCGTCATAGAACGCACCGCCTGACGATTCCGCGATTCGCCGGAGAACAACGTTCGAGGTCGGACCGTACGCGACTATGTACACGCGTACCCGCTGGTCATCGGGCTGGCGCAAAAGGTAATCCACCAGACCATCTGATGCCGTCCTGTCGGTCAGCGCGTACCCGCCACCGGTCAGGACGAGGACCGCGTTGATGCGCTCTCGGGCGAAGCTCGCACGAACCTCCTCGACGCTAGCGCGCACGACACCGTAAAACCCTCTTTCATCGCCCGCCTTGGCGACTGGGGGCAGCGCTCGGACCAGCGCGCTGGTGCTCGTCGCGATCGTCGACGGCGAGGCTGCCACGCGGTACGGCGAGCCGTCGGTCGTCGGGAACGACCAAAGACCGACGGCATCGTTCTCGGTGAGATCCCCCTCGAGAGCGTCCGATGCGGCGCGTTCGGCCAGGTCCAGCTTCGTGCCGCTCGTGCCGGAGATCGGCTCAGACATCGAGAGTCCTACATCGACCACGAACAGAGCGTGCGCCGGCTTCCGCAGAGCGTGCGACCAGTGACTCAGCATCTCGACGAGGTCAGGAGGGTCGGGCGGTCCCAACAGAATCTTCGGGCCCGATCGCTCGAAGTACGGCGGCTGGAGGACGTCACCAGGCTGTCCGAAATGGTCCCGAAAGCCCTCCGCCTGGAAGCGCCGCTGGATCGCGGGGGTTTCGAGATACTGTTCGAAGTCGGACGCGGCCTGCTGGCGCGCGGGGTCAGTCCAACTGAGGACTGCGTACGGATGATCGGCGACGAGTGTGCCGTCCGCCGGATGAAGTGCGACGAGCTTTTCCTTCGGTGGCAGAAGGCATTTGGGGTCGCAGCCAGAAATTCCGATGTTGTAGTCGTATACCTGTTTCTCTTCGATGGCGATCGCCGAGACGTATTCCAGCGCCTTATCACGGTCATCGGCCGCCCGGAGGTTCGAAAGGAATGTCGCGACCGTGTCACCGTAATGCACGACCTTGATTTCGAGCGCCTTCACAAATTCGTCCGGTTCGCCGGTTCGTTGAGCGGCGTAGTTGACGCTGATGAGCGCGTTCAGCCCCGACGTCGAGATCGTCGGATTGGTCTTGCCGAGCTTGAAGGTTCCCCACGTTTTCCCGTAGCGTGCCCAGCCTTCCGGCGTCCGTGCGAGGGTGACCAAATCCTCCCAGCCGATCTTGCCCGTCGGCGTGCGAAGGGCATTACGCATCTGCTGCGGCATCGCGATGTCCAGCGGCGATTGCATGAGGCTCGGCGCGACGCTCAGCAGGATGTTGTCGCGTCGCTCATCGTTGCGCTGCTGTTTCAGGAGGACCAGCCACGTGGTCGCCGCCGGAGACCACACGTGCGGGCGTGGAAGGCGCTCGCCGGCCCAGTCGTGCACGAGCGCGCGCTCCGCCAGGCCTGAGGGCTTCTGGATCACTCGGACCGTCACGCAACGTCGGTCGACCGATGGCGCCGGATAAGTCTTTGCGATGTCAGCGAGGAGCTGGAACTTCTCGTTCGAGGACGCCACGACCAGATCGAGGCACGTCGCGTTGAACAGTGCGATCATGCCGGAGACCACGATGGCCGCGGCGGCGGTGACTGCGAGAGCTCTCGAATTTCGCCGCGGGAGCGGACGCCACACGGGCCGCGCCAGCGTGGGCCGATCCACAGCGGCAGTCTACGGGCGTCGTTCAACACGACTCGTCGCCCGTCAAGGCTTCGGGACTTGTGGCTAGCGAAACGAAACGGCCGCGACGATCTGCGCGCCGGACATCGGCAGCGCGATGGTGCGGCCGCTCGCGAGATCGATCGCCGTCGCGCTGACTCCTCCGTCGAACGTAACGAACGCGAGCGCCCCATCGGAGCTAACGAGGAGGTCCTTTGCGGACGGGAGCCCGCGAGTCATGACCCGGCGATCGCCGCCGCCCTTCGGCCAGAGCTCGAGGCGATCCGCGACGAGCACGACGATGTCGTCAGCGCTGGGCCTCCAGCGCGCGAAGGAGATGCGTTCGCCGGAGACGGCTCCGAACTCGAGGTGTTGCGTGTAGGAGGCGAGCGTCCAGACGCGAATGACGCTGCTCTTCATGACACCGAGCACGTCGTTTCCGTTCGCGACGATCGTGAGTGCCGGAATCCCATCATCCATCGGAACCCGCGCTCCGACCGCGTCCTCGCCAACCACGGCCCAGGCGATGCCCGTGCCGTCCGAGCCGTACACGCATGCGCCCGCCAGCCTCGAAACGCGATCCCATCCCGCAGGCCAGTACTGGCTACCGTCGGTGAGACGCGAGATCTCGTGGATCGATCGCGTCGGCGTGTCCACCACGCGAAGTGCCGAGAAGGGTCCTGGAGCTTCGGCGGTACCCGCACGGCCGCTTGACTCCACGACGGCGAGCACCCCGGTGCGGTCTGAGGACCAGACCGCGGCGGCGCCTCGCTCAGTGTCGGCGACGGTCGCGAGCGACGTGTCCTGATCCGGAGCCGTGACGTCGAAGACACGCAGCTCGCGAGTCGCTCCATCGGACGTCACCCAGTACGCCACGCGCCTGCCGGTTCCCGAGACCGCGCCGATGAACCCCTGCCCACGCAGCTCGGAGACGGGAGCGGCATCGGTCTCGCGCCGAAGCTGAGCCGGTGCGGCCTTTGCCGGCAGCGCTATGAATCCGCGCGAGTCCGAAAGGAGCGGCCCGGGCTGGATGGCCTGCGCGGTGCCGCTCGGACGCACCGAGGGGCTCGGCGTCGGAGGAGCCTCACCGCGGAGGGCCACCGAGCTGCCCGCGAGCCCGGCGAGCAAGACGATGACGATCAGAAGACCGATCCAAAAGATAAGCGCCTGGGCGTCTCGTCCGCGCACTGCCCACCGCTAACCCGCACGGCCGGTGCCAGCGGTAGAGTGGCCTTCGCGCGCGTACAAGCCAAGCGACGGGACACCGCCCGGACGGGCGGCTAGATCGGCGATCAAGCTGGAACGGACCCTCGTCGCGGTCGACCTCGAAACCACGGGGTACGAGCCGCAGACCGAAGACATCATCGAGATCGGGGCAATCCGTCTGACGGTCTCGGCCGACGGAGCCGTGACCCTCGGCGAGCGCTTCCTCACGTTCGCAGACCCCGGCCGTCCGCTCACGCCGCCGATCGTGAGGCTGACCGGCATCCGCGACGAGGATCTGCGGGGCGCTCCGTCTATTCCTGAGGCGGTCGCTCTCTTCGTCGCGTTTGCGTTCCAGGATGGCGCGCCGACTTTCGTCGGTCACAACGTCGGCTTCGACGTCGCTTTCTTGGAGCGAGCCGGAATGCCGCCTGGCGCCGAGATGCTTGACACGGCCGAGCTCGCGTCGATCCTGCTGCCTTCCGCATCGAGCTACGCGCTGCAGCGGCTCGCCGCGGATGCGTCGATCACGCCCGATGCCGCCCATCGCGCACTCGACGACGCGATCACGTCCGCGCTCGTCCTCGGCCACCTAGCGCGCGTCGCCCGCGAGCTGCCCGCCGACATCCTTGGCGAGGTCGCCGTCTTGAGCGGTCTCATCGGCCCAAGCACAGCCGAGTTCCGCGGCCGGCGTCGCGACGCGCGATGCGTGGAGCGATGAGAGCGAGCAGCGCCGGGGTCTTCTTCGCTCGGCCCCTCGTGGGATCGCGATGGACCGCCGGGCAGGGGCCGCTCGCTCAGAAGACCCCGACGCTGCTCATCCCTTACCGATCTCCGTCGAGAGCGCGTTCGCGCCGGACGGGCCACTCGAGCGCTCGCTCGCGGGATATGAGGATCGTCGTGAGCAGCGTGAGCTCGCGGCGGCAATCGAGCGCACGTTCGCGGAGGGCGGCGCGCTCGTGGCCGAGGCGGGCACGGGCGTAGGCAAGTCGATGGCGTACGCGGTGCCGGCTCTCGCATCGGCTGAAATGGGGGAGCGCGTGATCATCTCGACGCACACGCTTCCGCTTCAGGATCAGCTCGTCCGGAAGGATCTCCCTGCATTGCAGCTCGCTCTCGGAACCGACGTTGCGGTCGCCGTGCTGAAAGGCCGGTCGAACTATCTATGTCCGCGGCGCTGGCAAATACTTCGCGGCGCGGTCACAACGCGCGAAGAAGCGCGACTCGTCTGCAAGACGCTGGTCTGGCGCACGGCGACCGAAAGCGGCGATCGCGCGGAACTCAACCTGATGCGAGGCGAGGGCGAGCTCTGGTCGCGTATCTCCGCGAACGATGAGTCATGCGACCAGCGCCGGTGCAAGCGGACGCCGGGCGTGAACTGCTATCTGCAGCGCGCGCGGGAGGCCGCCGCCGACGCCGGAATCGTCGTCGTGAACCACGCGCTCCTGCTGCAGGACGCGCGGATGCGCGGCGCGCTTCTGCCGCAGGCCGAGCATGTCGTGATCGACGAGGCGCACCGACTCGAAGATGTCGCGACCGATGCCTTCGGGCTCGAGCTGTACGAGCCGCGCCTGCGCCGCGACCTGCAGCGTGTCGCACATTCCCTGGCGGTGACGTCGGCCCTTCGCGATCCGGCTCGAGCGGAACCCGCCGAGCGCATCCGCGCCGACGTCGAGCGCGCGCTCGAACGGACGACGGAGGTGTTCAATGCGCTCGGGGCGCTGCTCGTGCCGATCGCCGGGCCCGCCGAGGAACGCATACGAATAACCGCGGGCGTGCGCGCGAGCGACGACCGTTGGCTGCCGGTCGAGCTCGCGGGAGAGCGGCTCGCCGACGCGATCGCGGGGATCGCGTTCGCGGTGGAACGGATCCGCAACCTCGGCGGCGACGAAGACGAGCTCGCCGAGCTCGAGGCCGCAATGGGCGAGCTTGCCAGCGCGCGCGCGGCGATCACGCGAGGCCTGCACGATCCGCGTCTCAGCGACATCGTCTGGCTCGAACGCGACAACGACGGCGCGCTTGCGCTGAATGTCGCGCAAACGCATCTCGGCGGCGTCATCCGGCGGACACTCGTCGACACGCATCGCGCGGTGGTCTTCACGTCCGCGACCCTCGCGGTCGCCGGCTCGTTCGACTTCGCGCTCGATCGATTCGGCATCGCCGACCTCGCCGAGACCCTTGCCGTCGGCTCGCCCTTCGATCACCAGCGGCAGGCGCTACTCGCGCTGCCCGTCGACATCGTGCTTCCCGGCGAAGATCGCTTCATCGCCGAGGCGGCCCGGCTCATCGAGGACGTCGCGCGAGCGCTCGACGGACGGACACTGGTGCTGTTCACCTCGCACGCCACGCTGCGCGACGCGGCTGCGCAGCTCGGCGCGCTCGAGTCGGCTGGCCTCGCGGTGCTCACGCAGGGCATCGACGGCTCGCGTCGCGCGCTGATCGAGCGCTTCACGCAAGGCCGAGCCGTTCTGCTCGGCACGCAGTCCTTCTGGGAAGGCGTCGACCTGCCCGGCGACGTCCTCCGCTGCGTCGTGATCGCGCGGCTTCCGTTCAGCGTGCCCGACGATCCTCTCGTTCAGGGTCGGGCCGAGCGCTACGACGATCCGTTCGTGGAGTTTCAGCTGCCTCAGGCCGCGCTGCGTCTGCGCCAGGGCTTCGGTCGCCTCATCCGAACGAAGACCGACTACGGTGCGGTCGTCCTCCTCGACCGCCGGATCGTCACGAAGGATTACGGCGAGATCCTGCTCGGCTCGCTGCCTGATGCCCGGACCGAGCACTTGCCCCTCGACGGGATAGCCGCCCGCGTGGCAGCGTGGTGTGATCGTGGATGATCGCTCCACCCTGGCGCTCGACGCGTGGCTCGGCGGTCTCTCCCGCGAGGCGCGCCGCGAGCTCTACCTACTCCTCGACGAGCTCGTGCGCTACGCGCTCAGGGGCCCCTGCCCCTTGGCCTCGACGTCTCTCGCCATAACCGCTTCGGTTTTCTCCGGCTGCGAGCCGAATTCGAGACGAGTGGCGAGCTCTTCGGGTGCTCGTTGGAGCAGCTGAAGGATGCTGTAGCCGAGACACTTGGCGCGGATGCCGTCAAACCGCCTCGTCCGCGCAGCCCGCTGGAGGCTTTGCGCGAGCGGGTCCGCCGTCGCGGACACCCAGATTTCCGCTAGGTATCACTCCAACGGGGGAGTACGGGAGGGGGACTGTTGGCGCATATGCCCTCACCTATTCTTTGGCTCAGGTCGGCTGGTTCTCAGCCAGCCAAACATGGAAGAAAGGAGGGACTTAAAAGTGCTCGCATTCTTCCGTGACGACGAAGGCCAGGGTCTCGTGGAGTACGCACTCATCATCGCCGTTATCGCCATCGCGGTCATCGTCGCCATGATCTTCCTGCGCGGTCAGCTCCAGAACATCTTCAGCAACATCGGCAACAACCTCACCTAGTACCGCCCTCTGCTGGAAATGGCGATCGGCCCGGCGAAAGCCGGGCCGATCTGTTTGTACTTGGGGACGGTCGCTTCGGTACCGGACGCGCAAGCGTTCACGTGTCACTGGTACGGACCGTCCCACGGACTCGCCAGTCCGATCGGCTAATCGGCCCCGCATTACGTCTTCACGTGCAACGAACACGTGACAGATCGGCAACGGACGTCGTTAGGTGTTTAGGCGCCGCTAAACCACCTGGCGGCGCAGGAGGACATCTTGTTCGGAAAGTCGCTGGCGATCATCGCACTCATCTTCTCTTTCGCATTTCTCATCCTTGGGACTACCGACGCGTTCGCGGCCGTGCACGGCGGCGGCGGACACAAGTCGGCTGCGACCGGGACGCTCGGACTCGTTCTGCTCAACTCGACTGACGGCGTGGCGCACTGGGGTCAGCAGGTGACCTTCAACGTGTCGACGAGCGCCACCACCGAGCCGCACGTCGGCCTCAAGTGCTCGCAGAACAGCGTCGTGGTCTACGCGGCCCAAAGCGGCTACTACGCGAGCTACCCATGGCCGTGGACGCAAGTCATGACCCTGTCGTCCTCTGCATGGACCGGCGGGTCGGCCGAGTGTGTCGCGAGCCTTTACTACTTCAGCGGCACGAGTTCGGTGACCCTCGCGACACTGAGCTTCAACGCGTACCCGTAACGATTTTCTCGCGCGCGATGCATGACCCCACGAGGCCCCGGCATCAACTGCCGGGGCCTCCTCGTGCACTCACTCGACGCGAGGAGTCGTTCGGTCAGCACTTCCCTGAATCCGATATTCCGTGTATCGGCTCATAGACTTCGAGCGTGCCGGGACAACGCGAGAGATCCGCGCGATCGGCGGCCCGCCTGACTCCGGACGATGAGCGGATGGCCCGTTCCGTCGAGGCGCTCTATGGACCACCGCGATGGACTCGTGGCGAGTGGCAGAGTGACGTCGGCTTCACGCGTCTTCGCACCAGGATCGCCCCGCAGCCACTCGGGCCGGTCGTCCTGCGGACGCTGCTCATTGCGACCATCGCATTCTTCGCCTGGTACACGTTTCTCGGTGGGGCGGCTTCACTGCGCAATGCAGTCTCCTTTGCGCTGACCGCCGCGCACCTGGCGCCCGAAACCGCCGCTCCAACCGCGCTCGTCACCCCCGAGTACCTCATTGCAGCGCGGACGATCGCCGACCCGGAGGGTCTCACGCCCACCGCCCCACTCGTTCTTCAGCTCAAAGCGCTTCTGGACGAGATATCTGCCAAATGTCAAGAAGATCGATACGCCGTCGCGGCGGCGGTCATCGCGGCACATGACGCGCTCGCAAGCCGTGGTCTCGACGCCTCGCCCGTTTCGATTCTCACCGCGGCGAACGCGAGGCTCTCGGCGCAGCCGGGACTCTCATCGCCAATGCGTTGTGGCGACACGATCAATCGCGTCGTCGTCGAACGTACTGCCACGCGCTAGACGGCGGCAGGACGGTCCTCCTTACCCGAGTACTAGTCGCGCCGCTCTAGGTCAGGGCATCCGACCGGCGGACCTTCCTATTCCCAGAACAGGTAACCGGGGGGAACGTTAGTCGCGGATGAACAAGGTCCCGTGCAGAACACACGGGGCGACCGCGCAAGGAGGTAGTACGCGCGATGTTCACAAAAACGCTCGCAGCGATCTTTGCACTCTTCTTCATCGCAATGCTCGTGCTCGTCTCCGCGAGCGTGCCCACTGCCGCAAAGGGCGGTCGGCAGAAGAGCAGCGCCACCGTCAACAACTTCGCGCTCGTGGTCCTGGACTCGAGCGACGGGGTGGCGCACTGGGGTCACCAGGTCACGTTCACGGTCTCGACGACGGTCACGACCGAGCCTCACGTGAGCCTCAAATGCTTCCAGAACGGAGTTCTCGTCTACGCGACTCAGACCGGCTTCTACGCCGGCTACCTCTGGCCGTGGACGCAGGTCATGACCCTCTCGTCGACCGCGTGGACCGGCGGGTCGGCTGACTGCGTGGCGACCCTCTACTACTTCAGCGGCGCCGACGTCGTGTCGCTTGGAACGCTGAGCTTCACCGCGTCTCCATAGTCTCCGGTCGCACGAGCGACCCTTTGACGCGAAGAGGCCCCGGCTCTGAGCCGGGGCCTCTCATTGTTCGCTCGTCTCTCGACGAGCACGTTCAGATCAGTTCGTGATCGTGAGGGTCGTCGTCTCGCACCGCGTGGAGCTCGAGACGAGAGGATCGCTCGACGTGAAGACGACCTCCCAGGACACGGTGCTCGTGCCGCTCGCCGTGACCTTGGTGCTCGTGTTCGTTGTATTCCTCGTCACGGGCGACGACGCGCCAGTGAAGGTGAAGGTCTCGGCCGAACGGAGAACCGTGCCGGTGCAGTCGCTGCCTTGGTGCAGTGTGAACGAGAGACTTCCATTCAGGGGCGTCTGATCCAGCGTGGAGCCCGAGCCCGAGTGGATGGTTCCGGTGTCGTTCGGCAGCCAGTCCTGCGCGGATGATGTGGACGAAGTGGTCGAGACGGTGAAGCACTCGTTGAGTCCGCTGTCGCTCGAGGGCAGATAGTGGTTGTCACCGCTGTATTCGCCGCGGAAGCAATAGCGTCCCACGGCGGCCGGGGTGACGGCGCCTGAAGTTGCGCTTGCGCTCGGCGGCGGACCGGACGTCCCGGCGTCCAGTGCGACCGGGTTGCCGGTGACCGCGGTGCCTCCGGTGGCGCAGGTGCCCGTCGCGATCGGTCCGCAGATGAAGAAGCTGACGGTTCCCGTCGGGATGCCGCCGGCGGCGGATCCGGTGACGACCGCCTTGTCGTAGATCGACTCACCGAGCTGGATCGCGTTCTTGGGGGTCCCGCTCCCGTCCACCGGGGTCGTAATCGTGTTTGACGGGATCCTCGCGACGGTGAAGCACTCGTTCGTGCCGTCGGCGCCGCCGTATTCCTTGAGCGCCGTCGTGTAGTTCGCATCTCCCGGCCACTCGGCGCGGAAGCAGTAGCGTCCCGGGGTGAGCCCGATCCCCGTATTCACGTCGGGGGAGTCGGCGCTCGCCGTGGCGCCCGAGCCGCTGAGGGTGCCGGTCCCGATGTTGGTGCCTACGTTGGTCGTGCCATCGCAGGCGCCCGTCGCGATGGGACCGCAGAGGAAGAACGTTACGGTCCCGCTGGGCGTGATCGAGGGCCGGTTGCCGACGACCGTCGCGGTGTCGTGGACGGCGGTGCCGGGCGTGACCGGACCCGCGTTCGACACCTGGGTCGACATCGTCGCGACGCAGTTGCCGAAGTTGCCGAGGA